>OLZU01000619.1_pt1 | contig 20595 bp, 20 predicted proteins | sample 1674101 | NCBI WGS metagenome assembly OLZU01 (sample SAMEA103958143, study PRJEB25191) | human gut metagenome | biome: human-associated habitat [ENVO:00009003]; feature: intestine environment [ENVO:2100002]; material: feces | place: Germany | collected 2013/2015
TGGGTTTATTATACTAAATGTTAAATAAATTTTACATAGATTTAACATTGTAAAGATAGTATGAATTTGCGTTTAAATTTATATTAAATACGAAAATATGAAAAGGTGGAAAATATGACAACAACAAATATATTGTCTTTATTGGGTGGATTAGCTTTATTCCTATATGGAATGCAGATGATGGGAAATGGTCTTGAAGCTGCGGCTGGAGATCGTTTAAAACAAATTTTAGAGAAATTAACTTCAAATCGATTTTTAGGCGTCATTGTAGGTGCACTTGTTACGGCGGTTATTCAAAGTTCGAGTGCAACAACAGTTATGGTTGTTGGATTTGTCAACGCACAGATGATGACGTTACAACAAGCTGTATGGATTATTATGGGTGCGAACGTTGGTACAACGATTACGGGTCAGTTGATTGCGTTGGATGTAAGTGCCATTGCTCCATTAGTTGCCTTTATGGGTGTGGCATTGATTATGTTTACAAAGAGTGCCAAGGCAACCGATATTGGACAGATCATTGCAGGTTTGGGTATTCTTTTTATTGGTATGAATATGATGAGTACAGCTATGATGCCATTAAGAGAATCAAAAGAATTTGTTGAATTAGTTACACATTTCTCAAATCCATTAGTAGGTATTTTGGTGGGTGCAGGATTTACGGCTTTGATTCAATCGAGTTCAGCTTCAGTAGGTATTTTACAGGCATTGGCAGCCAGTGGTGTTATTGGTTTGGATGGAGCTGTATATGTATTGTTTGGACAGAATATTGGTACTTGTATTACGGCTGTTCTTGCCTCAATTGGAACAAGTCGTGAGGCTAAGCAGGCTACCGCCATTCACTTGAGCTTTAATATCATTGGTACAACGATCTTTACAATTGTATGTATGTTTACACCATTGGTATCTTGGGTTATTCACTTAACGCCATACAATGCGACTGCACAGATTGCGAATATGCATACTATATTTAATGTTTGTACAACAATCTTGTTGCTTCCATTTGGAACATACTTGGCTGCGTTTGCACAACACATTTTACCGGTTGAAAATAAAGAAACAGAAGATGATCGCTTGATGTATTTACAACCGCTTCCTAAATCTAAGAAGATGATTGGTGGTGCAGCTATTTCAGTGAAACAAATCAATGATGAAACAATGCACATGTTAGAGCTTGCGTATGAGAATGTAAATCAGGCTTTTGGTCAGCTGTTGCAGTTTAGTGATAAGACGGATGAACAGATCTACAAAAGAGAAGATACAGTCAATTACTTGGATAAAGTCATTAGTGAATATATTAGTACGGCTTTGGCTACACCAAACTTGAATGTGAATATTTCTCAAGCATTGTCTAGTTACTACTTGATGTTAGTGGATATTGAGCGTATTAGTGATTATGCCGTGAATATGAATCATCAGGCGACAAAACGTCTTCAAGGAGATATGACAATTTCGGAAATTGAAATTGTAGAGCACATGAAGAAATTATGTGTGGATATGAAGAATGATTTGGATGATGTAGAAGAGGCAGAACGTAAAGATGATGTGATTGATTCACTTGTATCTAGTTGGCGTGAAGCACAGATTCAAGCTTTAAAACAAAAGAAATGTTCAAGCGAAGTCAGCATGATGTTGTCACGTATTTTTACAGATTTTGAGCGTATTAATGACCACGCTTTAAATGTGTCTCAAGAATTGGACAAAATTACAGTGGAGATTCCTGATTAATAAGCAGTTTTTCTGCTTATTTTTTTCGTGGATTTTGTTATAATCTGTGTATGAATATTGAGAAGTTATTAAATACAATTATTGAAGCCGGAAAGATGTTAGTGGAGAGTGGTGCGGAAGTCAATCGTGTCGAAGAAACAATGGTCAGAATGTGTCGTTGCTTTGAAGGCATTGAATATGCGGATAGCTATGTGACTTTAACGGGTATCATGTTTTCTTTGACGTATGACAATCAGACAATGACGCGTATTTGCAGGGTACACACGGGAGAGGTAGATTTGAATCGTATTGATCAAATTAATACGCTTTCTAGAAGAATTTGTTCAAATCCAATATCAGTGGATGAGTTAGCTAATGAATTGGATCGAATTAAGGGGATGTCTCGCTATACATTTAAAGAGACAATGCTTTTTGGTGCGGTTGGCGCTGCTGGATTTGGAATGTTCTTTAATGGGACTTTATTAGAAATTGTGATGTCCTTTTTTATTGGAATTTTGATTCGTTGTATCAGCTGTTTCTTGTCAAAACACAAACTAAATTCTTTCTTGAATAATGCGATATCGGCAGGATCTGCAGCACTAAGTGCGCAATTGATCCATCAAGTGTTACCGCAGACGAATGTGGATATTATGGTTATTTCTAGCTTTATGCTTCTAGTGCCTGGGCTTGCGATTACCAATGCGATTCGTGATACGATTGCAGGAGATTATGTTTCTGGCGTCGCAAGAGCGGTAGATGCTTTTTTGTGTGCTATTGCCATTGCGGTAGGGGCTGGTTTTGTGATGTATTTTTGGATATAGGGGAATGAATTATGATATATGTGATTTTAAAAGCAGGAATCTCTTCATTCCTTGCTAGTTTAGGGTTTGGTTTCCTATTTAATATTAAAGGAAGAAATTTATGGTTTGCCGGAGTTGTAGGTGCCATTGGAGGTGTCTGTTACAAGGTGGGACTGTATTTAGGCTGTTCTGAAATATTATCCAATTTCTATGGTGCTTTAGGTTTAGCCTTAGCCTCAGAAATATTAGCGCGACAATGTAAGACGCCAGTCACAACATTTTTAGTTTGTGCATTGATTCCATTAGTTCCTGGAGGCGGTATGTATCGTACGATGCTTGCGGCCATTCGTGGAGATGCTCAGAACACACTAAATATGGGGCTTCAAACATTGAGTATTGCGGGTGTTTTGGCTTTGGGAATCCTATTGGTTTCCACAATTATGCGTGTGTATTATCAGGAAAAGAGAAAATTTTTAGAAAAAAAGTAAAAAAGTACTTGCAAAGATAAATATTTATGGTATTATATATGAGCGTCTTGGGGATATGGGCCTGTAGCTCAGGTGGTTAGAGCGCACCCCTGATAAGGGTGAGGTCGTTGGTTCAAGTCCATTCAGGCCCACCATGATTTCTTTAGACGCTTACTATAATGGGGTGTTAGCTCAGCTGGGAGAGCACCTGCCTTGCACGCAGGGGGTCATCGGTTCGATCCCGATACGCTCCACCAATTAAAAAAGTAAGTCATCTTCGGATGGCTTTTTTCTTGTTTAGAGGATTGATTATGTATATACAATATTATGATTCACCATTGGGTAAAATGTTATTGGCTGCTGATGAAATTGGATTGATTGGCGTTTGGTTTGAAAATCAAAAATATTATGCGAATGGTTTGATAGACCCTGTTGAAAAAGAAACAGCTGTTTTAAAAGAAACAAAAGAATGGTTGAATCTTTATTTTAGTGGTAAGGAACCAAAAGTTTTGCCTAAAATGCATCTAATTGGAACAAAGTTTCAAAGTAAAGTTTGGCAACTTCTTCTTAAAATACCCTATGGTAAAACTATGACATATAAAGACATCGCAAGAATGATTTCTCCATCAATGTCAGCACAAGCGGTGGGAAGTGCTGTAGGACATAATAAAATCTCGATTTTGATTCCTTGCCATAGAGTGATTGGATCCAATAATAGTTTAACTGGATATGCAGGTGGAATTGAGAAGAAAGAAAAATTATTAGAAATTGAGGGTATATATGAGTAATATGTACCATTTTTTTTGATGGATGTAAAACATAGATTTGAATTTACTGAAAATAAATGTAAGAAAATGCTTGCATAAATGAAAATGTGGTGTTATTATAAACGCACAAAACACAAGGAAATGGAGTAGTAAAAGGAAAGTCTTTGTTAGAGAGTTGTCGGTTGGTGCAAGACATAAGAGATGGAACTTTGAACTTACCATGGAGTGGTCAGGTTGATAAGACTTGAACGTAGGCTTAACGTTAATAAAGCAGGATGTGATAGCATCTGAAATGAGTGCATTCTTAAATGAATGAAGAAGAGTGGTACCGCGGAAGTATTGTAATTCTAACCTTTCGTCTCTTCTGTCTAACAGGCAGCAAGAAACGATTGGTTTTTTTGTTAGCTTGTTGTGCACGCTATAGGAGGAAAAGTATGAAAGCACAAAAAGTTGGAAAAATGGCGATATTTTCGGTAGGCGCCGTATTATTCTCAGCACATGCTGGAGGTGGATTTGCCACAGGAAATCAGGCAAATACATATTATGTAGGTATAGGATGGACTGGTATTGTGAGTGCCATAATAGCTATGTTGCTATTGATATTGACAATGCGAGAAGCCATGGTGATGTATAATCAGAGAAATTTGACAAGCGCAAAGGAATTGTTTGAAAACTTATATCATCCATTCGATAAGTTGGAAATCTTATTTGAGATTTTCTTTAATATCATGGTTTTGATGGCAGTTGCAGCAGCTATTAGTGGAGCTGCAAGTGCATTACAACAATACTTTGGATTTAATTATTATGCTTGTGTCGTTGCGGTTGGAATCGTTGTTCTTTGCTTAACAATTTTTGGAGCCAACGTAGTTCGTATGGCAAGTACATATATGGGTATGGCTATTTTGGTAACAGCCATTGTTATTTATGGTATGGGAATCATGAAAGGTCAAAATATTGGGGCTATTTTAGCAAATGACTTTTCTGTAAATGGCTTTATGAATATGCCTAAAGCCATCTTAAATGCATTTACATATGCAGGCTTTCAATGTGTGACATTACCAACGATCGTTGCTTGTGGAGCTATCTTACCAGATCGTAAATCTTGTTCAAAAGCAATGTGGATCTCATTTGTGATGAATGCTGTCGCATTAGTATTAAGTGTATTGATGTTAATTTCTTGGAAGAGTGTTTATGGAGAAACAACTCTACCTACATTGACAAGTTTAAATGCGATGAATGCTAACTGGATGGTTGTTGTATATGGTATTTGTTTATTACTTTGCTTAATTTCTACAGCAGTAACAACAACATTCGGATTTGTGGCTCGCTTTGAAAATATTCGTGTTTTAAAGAATGTAGAAAATCCAGTAAAGAAAAGAATTATTGTATCTGCCTTTATTATTATTGTATCCATGACAATTTCTTTAGCCGGATTAACAAATATTATTAAATATGGATATGGATATTGTGGATATTTAGCTATCGCAATCATTATCGTTCCATTCTTAACGGTCGGTGTATACAAGAATTATCATACAAAAAGTGTTGAAGTAAAAGAAGGAGTAGAAGTTTATGAAAACAATTGAAATGTCTAATTATTCAGTCGGAGAAAGTTGTTACAACGAAATCCCAGGTGTATGTGAAAAATACAATGTTAAAAAAGTTGTATTGATTGGTGGTAAAAGAGCTTTGGCAGCTGCTGAGCCAAGAATTCGTGAAGCCATTAAAGAGACTGATATTATTATTACAGATTCAATTGTATATGGTATTGAATGTACTATGACGAACGTACATAAATTGACTTCAAATCCAAACGTACAAGAAGCCGATGTTATCTTTGCGATTGGTGGAGGAAAAGCCATCGATACTTGTAAAACCGCATCCATTGAAATGAATGACAAAATGGTTTTCTCATTTCCAACAATCTGTTCAAACTGTTCGGCCGCTACAGCTATTGCCGTAGTATATGATGATAATGGAGCATTGGACCACTATTCATATCCTCATTGTCCAGCACACATCTTTATCAATCCAGATGTTATCGCAAAAGCACCAAGTGAATATTTCTGGGCCGGAATTGGGGATGCGTTGTCTAAACAATGTGAAGTTGAATTCGCAACACAAGGAAAGACTTTAGATCACACGGCTACAATGGGATTAGCATTAGCGAAAACTTGTACTGCACCATTGTTGGAATATGGTAAACAAGGTATGGAAGATTGTAAAAATGATACAAATTCAGCTGCAATCGAAGCTATTGCCTTGGATATTGTCGTATCCACTGGATATGTTTCAAACTTAACAAACCAACCAGAATATTATTATAATTCAAGCATTGCGCATGCCTTCTATAATGGTAGTTGCTCAATTGCACGTGATGGACACCATCTACATGGTGAAGTTGTATCCTTTGGTGTATTAGTATTGTATGCATATGCCAAAGATGAAGAAAATTTAATGAAAATGGCAAAATTCAATAAATCAATCGGCTTACCAGTGACTTTAGCGGATGTGGACTTGGATGAAAGCCATTTGGAAGCTTTGACTGAAGCGGCTACAAAAACAAATGAGTGGAAAAATGCACCTTTCCCATTCACAAAAGAAGAGTTTATTACCGCTATTAAAAAGGCAGATGCAGTAGGTCAAAGTTTATAAGAGATCGAGAAATCGATCTTTTTTTTCTGTTTTAATATTGTTTTCACATGAAAGGATTAGAATGAAGGTGTATGTGAAATTTTGTGATTTGTAGGCTGATTTGATAGGTATGTTATAATTAGTGATGTAGGTGATAAAAATGTTACTGTTTTTTAAGAGTTTACCAAGACTAGTACGCAGTGCCAATAAAGATATGCACCGTCATTTCTCGATGACCTTTTCTTCCATTGTATCGATTGGCATTGCTTTATTAATGGCTTTGTTTATATTTGTGATATATATGAATGTCGGAGGATTTACGAGTCAAATTGAAAATGAATTTATGATTCAAGTCTCTTTAAATCCAACACTAGAAGATGAAGAAATTAGTGAATTATCCGATTCAATTTCATCTCTTGCTTCCGTAAAAAAAGTAACGTATTCAAGTAAAGAAGAGGAATTGGATGCGTTGATCAAAGAAAATGGGGCGATGTTTAAACAATATAAGGGAGAGGACAAGAACCCTTTATATGACGTTTTGAATGTGGAATTAAAAGACAACACAAAAATTTCAAAAGTGACAAAGAAAATTTCAAAAATGGATGGTGTTGTTCAAGCTACATATGGAGGTAGTGCTATCAACACGATGATTCAACTGTTTAAAAATATCCGTGTATGGGGAAGTGTCTTTGTTGGATTGATGGTTTTGATTGCCGTATTCTTGATTCGAAATACTATTAAAATGACAATTTTAGTACGAAAAGATGAGATTGCGATCATGCGAACAGTTGGTGCCTATAACTGGTATATTTCTTTACCGTTTGTATTAGAAGGAATCTTTATCGGCTTTTGGGGTGCATTAGGCCCTGTTTTGATTTGTATATTTGGCTATACAGGACTTTACCACGTAATGAATGGTATGTTTTTTAGTGACATGATGAGTATGCTGAAACCATATCCATTTGTATTGTGTACTTCAGGCGGCATTCTTTTGATTGGAATGGTTGTAGGAATGCTAGGAAGTTATTTAGCCGTTAGAAAATATTTGAGGTGGACACGATGAGAAAATATAAATTATATGCAGGTTTTCTAAGTTTAGCTATGGCCTGCTCATTAATCATGCCTGTTTCAGCAGAAGACTATTCGGATACAGAAGCCTGGTATGCCAAGTGTAGTCAGGCACAAACTTCACAAGCTGGCGTAAAAGCTTGTCAGGGATTTCAGGAATATCAGAAGAATCGTAAACAAAGCCTGCAAAACAGTATTGAAACTTATACTTCAAGCATCGCTTCTTTGCAGAGTGATACGACAAAAATGGAGCAGCTTGCCAAGGAACAAAAAGAATTGGTTTCCAATCTGCAAACGCAGATAAGTGAAAAAGAAAAATCGATTGAATTGATCGAAAACAACATTAAAGAATTGGAAGAGAAGATTCAGGCAAAACAAGCTGAAATTGATGCTTGGAATGCACAAATCGAAAATCGTATGAAAAATGAACAAACAACGATTGGAACCAATATGATTATAGACTTGATCATGGGATCGGATAGTTTAAGTGATATGCTTCGTCGTATTTCTGGAGTTGAAAGAATCACAGAAGATGATCAGTCGCAAATTAAAAAGTTAAATAAATTAAAGAAAGAACTTGTTTTGCAGCAAGATGAACAAAAACGTTTAGATGAAGACGCAAAAAGTCAAAAGGCAGAATTAGAATCGCAAAAACAGCAGGCCAGTGAATTAGAGGAATCTTATAATAAACTGGTTGAAGAATATCAGAAAAAAATTACAGAATTAGAAGCACAGAAACGTTCCGCACAAGTGGACATGAATAGCATTCGAGACTTTGTGATTTCAACAAACTTCTCAGGATCGATTGAATCCGTATCTGGATTTATACATCCTGTACAAGGTGGAAGTAAAAGCGCAGGTACATGGGCATATCCTGGTGGAGGCATGCACTTAGGACTCGATTGGGCAGCTCCAATTGGTACAACTGTAGTAGCTCCGGCAAGTGGTGTTATTTTATATGCCGCAGCCCCTGTAGGAAGCAACTCAGGCTATTTGGGTAACTGGTCAGGATATCCTTATGGTGGTGGAAACACAATAGAAATGTTGTGTAATGTGAATGATACACTTTATGCCGTAAGTTTCTGTCACTTGTCGCAAACAATCTACGTAAGTGCAGGACAAAGCGTTTCACAAGGACAAGCAATCGCATTATCGGGAAATTCAGGAAATTCAAGTGGGCCACATACACATGTTGAAGTCTATAATCTAGGTTCAATGTCTGTAAGTGATGCGGTAGCTCGCTTTAGTGCGGGTGCTGATTTTGCGTGGGGAACAGGCTGGTCAGGCACAGGTACTTCTTGTGAAGCTGGTAAGGCAGCGCCTTGCAGAGAAAGACCAGAAAAGTTCTTTAGTTAGGAGGAACATTATGATTGATTTAAAAGATGTTTCAAAAGCATATCCCAATGGAGTACATGCTTTAAATCATGTCAATTTACATATTGATAAAGGTGAATTTGTTTATGTGATTGGAGCCACAGGTTCTGGTAAATCTACATTGATCAAAGTGCTAAATGGAGAAGAAGTTCCAGATGAAGGTACAGTTATTGTAGATGGTATTAATGTAGGGGCTTTAAAACATAGAAAAGTTCCGTACTATAGACGTAATGTTGGCTGCGTATTTCAAGATTATCGTTTACTTCCAAAATTAACTGTCTTTGAAAATATTGCCTTTGCCCTAGAAGTTGTGGGTATGCCACGCAAACATATTCGTAAACGTGTAATGGAAGTATTAGAGCTTGTTGATTTGAAAGAAAAGGCTAGAAGTTATCCAGACGAATTATCTGGAGGACAACAACAGCGTGTAACGATTGGCCGTGCCATTGCGAATAAACCAAAAGTTTTGATTGCGGATGAACCAACAGGAAATCTAGATCCCGAAAAGAGTTTAGAAATTATTTCATTATTAGAAAAGATCAACCAAAAACTAGATACAACAATCATGATGGTTACACATGATAAAGTATTGGTTGACCGCTTTAAAAAACGTACGATTATGTTAGACAAAGGATATGTGATTCACGATTCGAATAAAGGTGGGTATAAGAGTTTATGATGAAAGGTTTACGTACTTTTTTATACGAATTGAAGTATGCCTTTCTCCAAATGAAAAGACATATTATGTTGTGCTTTTCTGCCATTAGTGCCATTGGCATTACCCTACTTTTGATTGGTTCGATATTGATTATTGGATTACACGTTAATTATTTTTCGAATGATGTTCAAAAAGATTTGAGTATTCACGTTATTTTAAATGAGGATATTGATGATGAAACAGCTATATCAAGTATTCAGAGTGAAATATCTAAATTAAAGAATGTTTCAAAGGTAGAAGTATCCTCTAAAGATGATGAACTTGAACTTATGATCAAAGAAAAGGGAGATGCTTTTAAAGCCTATCGAGGAGAAACAAATCCTTTATCCAATGCTTTCTTTGTTTATGTAAAGAATGCTTCTTCTATCCGTAAAACAAGTGCGCAGATTCAAAAAATTGATGGCGTATCCAGCACGGCTTTTGGAGGAGACAGCGTTACAAGCTTAGTAGACATGTTGAATATGATTCAAAAGATTGGTTTAGGCATTGTTGCTTTATTGATTCTATTGTCTTTATATTTGATTTATAACACGATTCGAACGACAATTGATTCAAGAAGTGATGAAATCATTATTATGCGTACAGTAGGTGCAACGAATGGTTTCATCAGTAATCCATTCATTGTCGAAGGTATTTTTATTGGACTATTTGGATCTATCGTTCCATATTTATTGGTGCATTTTGGATATGAAAAGCTGTACGAAAGTTTAGACGGAAAACTATTCACACCTATGTTTGCCCTATTTAAACCAAGTACAATCAGCTTTCAAGTAGGACTCTCTATCATTCTTGCAGGAGCCTTGATTGGTGGGCTCGCATCCTTGTTTGCGGCAAGAAAATATTTGAAAATGAAACGATAAAAACATTGCAGAATAAAGGATTGTTTCGTATACTTTCTATATGGAATTATTGGGGCGAATGATTCGTCCCATTTTGTTTTAGAACAGGATGAGCTTATGAGAAAAAAAAGTCAAACAATATTGATTACACTACTATGCATTGCATGTTTTGGCGCAGGCATAAGTGTACCAGTTATTTTAAATAAAAAAACGACAGGAAATAGTAAAGAACAAGAAAAATTTGATACCATTTATTCAATTTTGAATTCAGATTGGTATTATTCGAATAAAATCAAAAACTTGGATTCCAAACTTATGGAACAAGCTATTGATGGAATGACAACTCTAGATCAAGATGCTCATACAAACTATTTTGACTTAGAACAAGCCAAAGCCTTTTCGAGCAGTCTTGAAGGAAGTAATGTAGGATTAGGAATCTCCTTTTATTTAAATGAAAATAAAAACTTCGTTGTATCCAACGTATACATCAATTCAACAGCGGATAAGAAAGGCTTAAAACCCCAAGATGAAATTATTTCATTAGATGATTTAAAATGTAGTGAAAATGATTCAGATACAATCATTAAATATATTAAGGCGCATGAAGGGCAGAATGTTAAGACAAAATATCTTCGTGATGGAAAAGAATATACGACAAATTTGATTCCAGGTACTTTTGATTCAACGGTCGTATGTAACGTATACGAAGATTATGGAGAAATTGTTCTAACGAGTTTCTCAGAAAATAGTGGCAAAGATTTCTCAAAGGCAATGTCTCGCCTACAAGAAGCGGGAATTAAAAAGTTGGTCTTAGATTTACGTAATAATGGTGGCGGCTATTTAAATGCGGCATTGGAAATTTCGAGTTCTTTGATTTCGAAAAAGTCAGTTGTCTTCAAGGAAAAAGATAAAGATGGCAAGTTCACTAAACAAATGACAAAAGATGAATTCAATCAAGTAAAAATGGACAAGATTGTTGTTCTACAAAATGAAAATACGGCAAGTGCAGCCGAAGTTTTGATTGGTGCTTTAAAAGATAATTTAGGGGATACAGTGACTACAGTAGGAACAACATCTTACGGTAAAGGTACCGAACAAGTTACAGTACCATTCTCAGATGGAACAAGTTTTAAGTATACAGTGGCACGTTGGTATACGCCAAAAGGTACAAGCATCAACAAGAAGGGTTTTAAACCAGATGTTGAAGTAAAACTTGGAGAAGTGAAGACAACGTCCTATTATAAAGTCAAGAAAAAGGATGTCATTAAAAAAGACAGCGTGGATGATAATGCCCAAGCTTTACAAGTATATCTGAAGTATTTAGGATATGATGTGGATCGAACAGATACATATTTTTCAAATACCAGCTCTCAAGTTTTGGCAAGTTTTCAACAGGACAATCGTTTAGAAGTAACGGGAGATTGTGATAAAAAGACGTGGGATCTTTTGATGGAAAAAGTATTGTTGAAGATGAATGAAACACCAAGTGATGATACGCAAAGACAAAAAGCGATAGAAGAGGCACAAAAGTAAGTATAAACTTACTTTTGTGTATTATATATATGTGAAGGATGTGAGCATATGGAAAATCAGTTTGAATTAGTATCTGAATATAAACCGAGTGGAGATCAGCCAGAAGCTATTAGGGAATTGGTTTCTGGTTTAAAAGAAGATAAAAAGTTTCAAGTATTGTTGGGAGCTACAGGAACTGGAAAAACATTTACAATTTCGAATGTGATTGCCCAAGTGAATCGACCAACCTTGGTGTTTGCACATAATAAAACTTTGGCGGGACAGTTGTATTCTGAATTTAAAGAATTTTTTCCACATAATCGTGTGGAATATTTCGTCTCTTATTTTGATTATTACCAGCCAGAAGCCTATTTGCCAAAAACAGATACATATATTGACAAAAACACAAAGACCAATGAAGAATTGGATATGCTTAGAATGGCAGCTGTAAATAGTGTTTTAGAACGAAGAGATACGATTATTGTAGCTAGTGTTGCCTCTATTTATGGTGCTAGTAATCCAGAACAATATCGTCATATGATCTTTACTTTAAGAAGTGGACAGATCATTGAAAGAAATGAATTGATGCTGGCATTGGTACATCAACAATATAAGCGTAATGATACAGATCCATTAAGAGGGACTTTTAGAGTACGTGGGGATGTCATTGAAATTACACCAGGGCATACGGATCGTTATTTAATTCGTATTGAAATGTTTGATGATGAAGTGGAAAGAATCTGTGAAGTCGATCCAGTAACAGGACATGTCAATCAGTCTTATCAGTTATATATTATTTATCCGGCCAATGGCTATGCGACAAGTATGGATATCATCAATCATGCAGCAGACACAATTCAAGAAGAATTGGATGAAAGATTGGCTTATTTTGATGAGCAGGGTAAACCATTAGAAAAAGAGCGTTTGGAACAACGATGTCGCTACGATATAGAAGCATTAAGAGAATTTGGCGTATGCCCAGGTATTGAAAACTATTCAAGGCATATTGATGGCAGAAAACCAGGTGAAAGACCGTATACACTATTTGATTATTTCCCAGACGATTTTTTACTTGTAGTAGATGAAAGCCATGTTTCGTTACCACAAATTCGTGGCATGTATAATGGAGACCGCGCAAGAAAACAAATATTGGTAGATTATGGCTTTAGACTTCCAAGTGCTTTAGATAATCGACCTTTGCGTTTTAATGAATTTGAGGGGTTGATTAAAAATGCCATCTTTGTATCCGCAACACCAGGAGATTACGAACTGGATCAAACGCATGGGGAAATTGTTGAACAAATCATTCGTCCAACAGGTCTTTTAGATCCGGAAGTCGAAGTGCGTCCTATTGAAGGTCAAATTGATGACTTAGTAGATGAAATCAAGGAGCGCATTGAAAAACATGAAAGAACTTTGATTACGACGCTAACGGTTCGTATGGCCGAAGATTTAACTTCGTATTTAAAAAATATGGATTTAAAAGTAGCGTGGCTACACCATGAAGTTACAACGATTGAACGTACGGAGATCATTCATGATTTACGCCAAGGTAAATACGATGTACTTGTAGGTATCAACTTATTAAGAGAAGGTTTGGATATTCCAGAAGTCAGCTTGATTGCGATATTAGATGCGGATAAAGAAGGTTTCTTAAGATCAAGACGATCATTGATTCAGATTATTGGTCGTGCGGCACGTAATGCCAAAGGTAAAGTTATTATGTATGCCGACAAAATTACGGAAAGTATGCAGGAAGCCATAGATGAAACCGCAAGACGTAGATCGATACAGATGGAATATAATGAAAAACATGGTATTGTTCCAAAGACAATCATCAAACCAATCCATGATGTAGTTCGTTCTAAGGAAACTAAGGAAATGGCGGCTAAGTATTTGAAGAAGAAAAAGTTGCCGGCAAAACAAAAGGAAAAGATGATCAAAGAATTAGAGCAGGAAATGAAAGAGGCAGCTCGTACTTTAGATTTCGAAAGAGCAGCGCAGTTAAGAGATATATTGTTTGAGATGAAAGGTGAAAAATAACGTGATTCAAAAAAAGAATGGAATTGTCGTAGTAGGTGCGATTTTTGTGGATATTAAAGGCTTTCCACAAGATATATATGTTCCTGATGGGAGAAATGCAGGATATATTGAGTATATTCATGGTGGTGTAGCACGAAATGTTGTAGAAGATATTGCAAATTTAGGTTTAAACTCAACATTTGTTAGTATTGTTGATAATACGGCATTAGGAGAAGATGTTAAACAGAGATTGCAAAATCGAAATGTGAATACAGATTATATGAAATCTATCGAAAACGGTATGGGTACATGGCTAGCTGTTTTTGATCATAATGGAGAATTAGCGGGTTCAATATCTCATCGTCCGAATTTAATGCCGATCTATTCAATTTTAGAAGAAAATGGAGACACAATTATTGAAAATAGCGATTCTGTGGTGGCTGAAATAGATATGGATGAGGAAATTGTTGAAAAAGTTGTTTATTTATGTCAAAAACATAATAAAAAATTATTTGGTGTTGTCAGCAATATGAATATTGCGATTGAAAGAAAAGATCTTTTGAAGCAATTTGATTGTTTGATCTGTAATCAATTGGAATCGAGTATTCTTTTTTCAAGAGATTTTAAAGAGATATCAGCAGAAGAATTAAGTCATACATTGATTGATGAAGTGCAGCAATCAGAATTTAACTCTTTGATTGTAACACTTGGTGAAGCGGGATCTTTATATGTGAAAAACAACGGTGAAAGCGGCTTTTGTCAGGCTCGTCAAATCGAGGTAAAGGATACAACAGGAGCAGGAGATGCATTTTGTGCTGGGACAAGTGCTGGACTAACTTATGGTAAGAGTATGCTTGAGGCTATGAAGATAGGTAGTCATTTAGCTAGTTCTGTCATAGCTTCGTGTGAAAATGTATGTCCTTGTTTTTCGCAAGATAAATTTGATATTGTGAAAAAATAAACAAATTAGTTGCATAATGGAAGATTATGTGTTATTTTATTTGCGAACATAGATTCAATGAGTTCTTCGGGGCAGGGTGCAATTCCCTACCGGCGGTAAAAGTCCGCGACCCACGCAAGTGGCTGACTTGGTGTAATTCCAAGACCGACAGTATAGTCTGGATGGTAGAAGACACAAAAGTATTTTTTGTATTTTTTAGACCCCGAGAAGATTTTTCTTGGGGTTTTCCTTTTGGAAGAGCTTATCCGAATCAAAAGGAGGTAAAAAGATGAAAAAATGGAATGTTCAAACAATTGTATTAACGGCGATGCTTGCAGGTCTTGCCGGGGCATTGATGTCACTGGAATTTTCTTTACCAATGATGCCACCATTCTACAAGATTGATTTTAGTGATGTACCAAGTATTATTGCTCTATTTAGTTTAGGTCCTGTATCTGCCACTTTAGTAGAAGTTATTAAATTAGTTGTAAAAGTTGTGACTGTAGGAACAAACACCGCTTATGTGGGTGAACTCGCAAATCTTTTAGGCATTGTTCTATTTATTTTACCAACATGGTTTGTGTACAAGAAGATGAATAAGACAAGAAAAGCTGTTATTGTCTCTTTAATTGTTGGAATTCTAATTCGTACTGTATTCGCATGTTTCTGTAATGCATGTATTACTTTGCCACTATATGCCAAAGCTATGGGAATGCCGTTAGATTCTGTTGTGCAGATGGTAGGTTCTGTAAATCCAAGTATTAAAGATTTAACTTCATTTATTGCGCTTGCGACAATTCCATTTAACTTGATCAAAATCTCAGCTAACTACATCATTGGATATTTCTTGATGGAACGATTGGCTGCCATTCGTCCAAGCTTTAAATTTATCTACGAGGCAAAATAAGTATGATTTGTAAGTATCAAGAATTAACACGTTTAGAAATGGAACAAGTCGATCGAGAAAACACAATTGTTTTGATTCCATTAGGTGCATTAGAACAACATGGAAATCAAGCACCACTTGGTACGGATACACTCATTGCCACAGCTATGTGGGACTATATTGAAAAAGAGTTAAAGGACGAGGACATAAATCTATTATTGTTTCCAGTCATTCCAGTCGGATTGAGCACGGAACATAAAGAGTTTTGTGGATCCATTACATTTAAACCTATGACTTACTATCATATGTTGTATGACATATGTGAAAGTCTAGCTCATCATGGCTTTAAAAAATTGGCTTTTCTTGTATGTCATGGTGGAAATGCACCGGTCGCCAATTTGATTTCTAGAGAAGTAAGAAGTGATTTTAAAGTGTATCCATTTGTATTAAACTCAGGAGCCTTTGATCATCCAGCTGTAAAGGCAACGATTTCTAAAGGGAATACTTTTGATTTTCATGGCGGAGAAATGGAAACTTCCATGGTCATGGCAATTGATGAAAGTTTAGTTAAGTTAGAAACAAGTGAAAAGGGTATTCCTAAAAATACAGCTATGAAAGCACATTTGTCTTGGCTTGCATCGGATTGGGTAACTGAGCAGCAAAAACCAATTGGGATTGGTGGAGATCCAAAGGGTGCGACTAAAGAAAAGGGAGAAATCATTTTATCAATTAGCGCAAAAGAAATTGTTAAAGATTTGATTTTAATTCGTGACTTTAAAGAATAATATTTTGAAATGGTTTACATTTGATAAAAATGCGTTCACTCTTTATAATTATAAGTATGATAAAAGTAGCCATATTAGAATATGAAAAAGAAACTAAGGACATCGTTTTTCAATTATCTAAATTGTTTATGCATGAGGATTGGTGTTTTCGTCATTACTTAAAGGCGAGTGATCTGGCAAAACAGATGAAGGAAGAAGAGTATCAATTATTTGTGTTTGATGAAATGTTTAAGACGAATCGTATTGAAAGTGTATTTGTACATGATAATCCCAATGCGATTGTGATTTATGTGTGTGAAAATCCAATTAAGACGCGCGGCGATGATGAAAGAAGTCGTGTATTCTATATTTCAAAAGAAAATATCGCAGATGACATTTCAGCTTATGATCAAATGATTCGTTCGCAATGTATTCAAAGTCATGTGTATGAATTTAATTATGATGGAGTTCGTATGAATCTTTCGTATGAAGATATCTACTATTTGGAAAAGAATGAAAAGATGGTGTATTTCTATACAAAAAAAGGCGTTTTCCATAAGCGTGATAGTATGAATGCACTTGAAGAAGTGTTTAAAGAGTTCGGCTTTTTACGAGTACACGTATCCTATATTGTGAATTCTAAATATATTGTGGCTTGGTATAAAGATGAAGTTGAGCTTATAAACAAGGTTCTGATTCCTGTTTCGAGAGGAAAAAAGCGAAAGATATCGATGAAATAACCGGTTTTACCAGTAAAAAGGCGAGTTTTACCACTTGCCTTTTCTTTTTGATTTTGTTGGTTATAATGAAAGTGTAAAGAGAAGTAAGAGCAGAGAAAACTTCTCTTAAGACAAAAAGAGAGCGGTGAGAAGATGACAATAACATAGAGTTGAAACGGAAAGTTTTAACTATAAAAAGTTGAAGCTATGGAGAGAAGGCTCCAAAGGTTAAGCTAGAGGAATTCTAGAAAAAACATTCAGTGGAACTTAACAAGAAAAGGAAATAGGATTTAGATAAAGGGTTTTTATCGAGTGAATAATCACAAAAAGGATAGAGTACTTGGAATGTTAAGGATATCATCCAATCTAGATCATGGAACTTAAAGATACTCATATATGGTCATACTTGAGAAAATGCTTAAGGAAAATGAATAGAATAAAATCATAATGTGGATGATAAAAAATTGGATAAGGTAGAAAAGTTATCCGGTTTAAAAAAAGTGAATAAATAAATCAGAGCAGATGGAATGTCTGCTCTAATTTTTGTATAATTGTCTCGGTGATGAAGATATGGAAATTAACTATTATGATAATCCATTCGCATCCAAAAGAACGAATGTGATTGCACGAAATGGTGTAGTTTGTACAGGAAATAATTTAGCTACACAAGCTGGTTTAAGAATGCTTATACAGGGTGGAAATGCCGTAGATGCGGCCATTGCGACGGCAGCTTGTTTGACGGTTGTAGAACCATGTTCAAATGGGCTTGGATCCGATGGATTTGCGATTGTGTGGATGAAAAATAAGATGTATGGCATGAACAGTTCAGGTCATTCTCCATATGCGATTTCGGCAGATAAAGTGGATGAAATTCCAAAACGAGGATGGATTCCAGTTACGGTGCCTGGTGCAGTAAAGGGTTGGAAAGCGTTAAGTGAAAGATTTGGTTCTTTGCCGTTTAAAAAGTTATTAGAACCTGCCATTGATTATGCAAGAAATGGATATCCAGTCAGTGCAGAGATTGCTCGTATGTGGAAAAAAGCATTAAATGCGATTCCAAATAGTGAGGAGTTTAAGAGCTGGTATGATACTTTTACTTTTGATGGAAAAACACCTGAACCAGGACAGATGATTTGCATGCCAAAACTTGCGGATGCACTAGAAAAGATTGCTGATACAAATACAGATGCTTTGTATTATGGAGATTTGGCAGATCGTATTGATGAAGAATCTAAAAGATTTGGTGGATTCTTACGAAAACAAGATTTAGAAGATCACAAGGTTGAATGGGTCAATCCAATTCATGTAGATTATCATGGCTATCAAGTGTGGGAATTACCTCCTAATGGACAGGGCATTGTGGCTTTAATGGCTTTGAATGTTTTAAATAATTTTCAATTTAAAGATAGAGATGTGGATTGTATTCATACGCAGATGGAAGCTTTAAAAATGGCTTTTGCGGATGCCAAAGAATATGTTACAGATCCTAAATGTATGAATATGCCAGTGGATGATTTGATAAGTGTTGATTATGGTAAACAAAGAGCGAGTCAAATTGGTCATTTGGCTTTGCCACCAAGGGTAGATAAGCCGCATGGCTCCGGTACAGTCTATTTGTGCACAGCAGATAAAGATGGCAATATGGTTTCATATATTCAATCAAACTATATGGGATTTGGTAGTGGCATTGTCGTAGATGGAGTTTCCTTACAAAATCGTGGATATGATTTTAGTTTAGATCCATCTCATGTGAATTACTTGATGCCTCATAAAAAGACGTATCATACAATTATTCCTGGTTTTTTGACAAAAGATGATAAACCAGTTGGGCCTTTTGGTGTAATGGGCGGTTATATGCAGCCACAGGGACATATGCAAGTTGTCACAAACATGATTGATTTTCATTTAAATCCACAGATGGCTTTAGATGCCAAACGATTTCAGTGGATAGAGAATATGAAATTTATTGTTGAGCCAGGCTTTGATGAGAATATAATTACTGAATTAAAGAAACGTGGTCATGAAATTGAAATAGAGCCTGAATTAGCAATGTTTGGGCGTGGACAAGTCATTATTCGATTAGATAATGGTGTCTATGTTGCAGGATGTGAATCAAGGACGGATAGTAATATTGCTTGTTATTAAAATTATGTGATAAAATCATAGTAAATAGAAAAGTTGAGGAATTATACATGAAGCTTTTAGCTACAGATTATGATGGTACATTACGTTATGCACAGGATGTAATGCCAGAAGATTTAAAATCGATTGAAGAATGGAAAAATAAGGGGAACAAATTCGTGATTGTGACGGGTCGTTCTAAAGAATCGATTGATGCGCAAATCAAATTATTTAATTTACCATGTGATTATTTGATCACAAATAATGGTGGTATGGTTTTTGGTGAAAATGGAGATGTCTTGTTGTCGAATTATTTGAATTTTGATGTTTGTGTAGACATTTTACATAATGTTAAAAAATTAGACACTGTGATTAGTTATGTTGTAAATGATGGAATTCACCGTCATCGTATTGTATTGCAGCCAGATGCAGTGGATCATCGTTATCCAAATTTAAAACCAGATGTTACGGAAGCCGAATTGTTGGATATGACACATTTTGCGCAGATCGTATTATCAATGGAAGATACAGATTCAGCTTTAGAAGTGGCAAGTAAAATCAATGATTTGTATTATGAACAAGTTGTTGCTTATCCAAATAATTTCGTTGTTGATATTGTACCAAAGGGGATTTCTAAAGCGACAGGTATAGATTTCTTGATTGAATATGCGAATATCAAAGAAGAAGATGTATATACAATTGGTGATGGACATAATGATATTGAAATGTTAGATGTCGTAGGTTATCCTATTGTGATGGAAAATGGCAGTGATGAAGTAAAGCAACATGCATGTTATGTTTGTGATGATGTTGAAAAAGAAGGAATTTTAAAAGGATTAAAACATTTTAATCTTATTGACTAGGAGAAAAGAGTATGAGAAGAAAAGATAGAGAAATTACTGATTTTGATGAAATGATGAAAATTATTGTAAAGTGTGATACTTGTCGTTTAGCACTATTTGATGATGAATTTCCTTATATCGTTCCTTTAAACTTTGGAACAGATGTAGAAGAAGGACAACTTTATCTATATTTTCATAGTGCCAAAGTATGAACAAAACTTGATTTAATAAGAAAAAATAATAAAGTGACTTTTGAAATGGATTGTGAACATAACATCATTATGTATGATGAAAGAATGTCATGCACAATGGGTTATGAAAGTGTCATTGGACATGGTATTGTAGAATTTGTTGAAGATGAAAATAAGATTAATGCGTTAAAAATCTTAATGAGGCATTATCATGAAGAAGATTT
>OLZU01000675.1_pt1 | contig 19457 bp, 9 predicted proteins | sample 1674101 | NCBI WGS metagenome assembly OLZU01 (sample SAMEA103958143, study PRJEB25191) | human gut metagenome | biome: human-associated habitat [ENVO:00009003]; feature: intestine environment [ENVO:2100002]; material: feces | place: Germany | collected 2013/2015
ATTGTTTTGCCGGCTGCTGCATTGGCTGATGTAAAAGTGGTGTTCAACTTGAATGGTAAGGCATTTACCGCTGATTATCCACAAAAAGAATTGCTTACAGGTCGTAAATATACTCATAATGTAAAATTAAGCGATAGTAACGGACAGCCGGTAATTGTGATGGATGCTGCTACCATTGAAGATTGGATTACAGTACCGGGTGGTGATATTGATGTGGATTTTGGTGATGGGACAGATGTACCGGAACCTTCGGAAGTAGTTGTATTGGATGAATCTTTTAATGCGGGACAGGGTGCATTTACTATTGACAATAAGGATTTAGGTGGAATGAATTTTGTGTGGGCACATAAAGTATTTGAAAGTGTAGGATATATGAAAGCTTCCGGTTATTATAATAACACAGCTAATGCTTGTGAAAGTTGGTTGGTTTCGCCAAACGTTGATTTAAGTAAAGCTACTAAAGCTACATTGACTTTCATGCATTGTGACAATAATAGCAAAGTTGATTTGGCTGCTCGTCAAACGGTAATGACTTTATGGGCAACAGAAGCGGCAACAGAGCAATGGGAACAGATCGCTATTCCTACTTATGGAGCTGGTACTGATTATATTTATGTATCTTCAGGCGATATTGATCTTTCTAAGTATGCAGGTAAATCTATGAAGTTTGCCTTTAAGTACGTTTGTAATGGTGATTTCTCTGCTACTTGGCAGATTCAGAATGTGAAAGTGGTAGCTGATGCAGGCGAAGGTGGTGGAACAGTAGATCCCGATCCGGAACCGGATCCGACTCCTGGAGCGAATTTATTGACTAATCCAGGTTTTGAAGATTGGACTGAAAAACTACCTACGGCTTGGAATAATGATTATAATACTGGAGAAATTGTAAAAAGTACGGATATTAAACATGGTGGAAATAATGCATTGAGACAAACATCTTCTGCTGAAACGGAAAAGGTTCAGCAAGAAATTGCAATTGAAGCAGGTAAAACATATAAGATATCTTATTGGTTCTTGGACAATGATACGAAAGCTTCTAGCCGTTATTGGTGTGCGATGGTTGGTGCAGATGGAAAAGCCATAACTGATATTAATTCGCAGATTCAGCAGAAGGATTATTCTAAAGATAATGCAGAATGGCAACATGTGGAAATAACTTTTACGGCTCCTGCCAATACTGTAAAAATGCGTTATGAAGTAAGAACATATAAAGCGTCTGCTACTGCGCTTGGAGGGTACATTTATTACGATGATTTTGAATTGACAGAAGTGGTAAAATAACACTTCCTTTATGATTTCTTGCCGTAGACGGATTTTAGTCTACGGTAAGTTTTTCTTGATGATGAACATTCTCACTTAGATGAGGTGGATAATTAATAATAACTGATAATTATGAAACAAAATTTAGTGCTTTTACTAGCATTCCTTTTTCCTTCCTTTCTCTTGGCTCAGCAATCGGGTACGGGGATAAAAGGTTGTGTGATTGGTGCGGAAAGTAATCGTCCTGTTCCTGGAGTGATTGTCACTTTGAACGGAGAGGGTCGACAGACGCGAACCGATGTAAAAGGAACTTTCTTTTTCGACAAAGTATCTCCGGGAAAGGATGTACTTGTTTTTAACTCCGTAGGCATCAACCCCAAAAATCTATTGGTGGAGGTGGCTGAAGGTATGGTAACAGATCTTGGTGAAGTTGAGGTTGTGGAACTGACTGTTACTGATAATCTTTCATTAATTGGTGTGCTGGATGAAGCAGCAGTGGATGACGACGTAGAGAGTAGTTCACAAGAGATTAGTTCGAAAGTCATACTTTCTAACGATGTTTATTTGAATAAAACTTCTTATCAGTTATCTCCCATGCGTTTTCGTGTCAGAGGATATGAAAACATCTATGAACAAAGATATATAAATGGCGTGAATTTCAATGACCAGTTGAGGGGCGTTTTCAACTATTCTTCTATCGGTGCATTGAACGACATGACCCGGAATGGGGATGTGGTCAATTACAACAGACCTTCCGCTTTCACCTACGGATCTATCGGTGGTGCGGAAAATATCAATATGCGGGCTTCTGCCATCTCTCCGGGAACGAAGGCTACGCTTTCTTACGCCAACCGCAATTACTATTTGCGCGGAATGGTGACTTATTCCACAGGATTGCTTGACAATGGATGGGCTTTTGCCGCATCGTTAGGTGGTCGTTACTCGCACGAAGGTGCAGTAGACGGTACTTTCTATCGTAATTTCTCTTATGCGCTGTCGGCCGAAAAGCAATGGAAAGGGGGAGAACACAGTCTCTCTATCGTCACTTTCGGTTCTCCTGTGCAGCGTGGACAGCAGAGCGCCACTTATCAGCAGGCGTGTGAATTGCTGGACAATTATCAATACAACCCGAACTGGGGATATCAGAACGGGAAAAAAAGAAATGCGAAAGTCGTTCTGGCTTTCGACCCTACATTGATTCTTTCACATACGTGGAAGATTGACGACGAATCGTCATTGGTTACAGGAGTGGGAATGCATTACGGACGCTATGGCAATACAGCATTGAACTGGTACAATGCGTCGGATCCGCGTCCGGACTATTATCGTAAGTTGCCATTTGCCATTGACATCAATGTCTCACCCGAAGTTGCCGAAGCTACAGAATTATTGTGGAGACGCAACGATACGAGCGTTACGCAAATTAATTGGGACAATATGTATCTTGCCAACGCTATGCAGGCGGATGGAAAAGCGCAATATATGGTGGAAGAACGACGTAGTGATTTGCTGGAAACTACTTTGAACTCTACTTTTAACACCAAATTGGGCGACCATAGCTGGTTGACGGCAGGGGCGGAATTCCGATACACACAGTCGCGGCAGTTCAAAACAGTGGATGACCTGCTGGGCGCATCCTACGTGATGGATTATGACAAGTATGCCGAACGTGATATACACGATGACCTCAACAGCAAACAGAATGACTTGAACCGTCCCGACCGTAAAGTATATGAAGGCGGTGTGTTCGGATATAACTTCAATCTGAATATCATGAAAGCCGGTGCATGGGTCACCAATCAGCATAGATATGCTAAGATGGACTTCTATTATGGGGCAAAGTTCGATTATGTGCAGTTCTATCGGGACGGTAAAATGAAGAATGGACGTTATCCGGAGAATTCTTACGGAAAAGGGCGGACACATTCGTTTGTGGATATGGCATTGAAAGCAGGATTGACTTATAAATTCAATGGCCGTCATTTCCTGACAGCCAATGTCAGTTACGGTACTGAAGCTCCGTTGCCTAACAACGCTTATCTGTCACCCCGTATTTCGGATATGACTCCTGAGGATGTAGAGAACGGACAGAAGCTGGAGAGTGGAAGAGTATTCTCTGCCGATGTGAATTATATTTTTTCATTGCCCTCCTTCACGGGACGTGTTTCGCTTTATCAGACTAATTTCTACGATCAGATGGAGCGTAGCAGTTACTTCAACGGAACCAACTTCTTTAATCATGTGCTCTATGGTGTGAACCGGATACATCGTGGTATTGAATTGGGAACGACTTATAAGTTGGACAACCATTGGAGTTTCGACCTTGCCGGTACCATCTCGGAATATTATTATAGCAATAATCCGATGGCAGTGGAAAATTATGAAGCTACACAAGGTGACAAGACTTCAAAAGTATATATGAAAAATTTGTATGTGTCCGGAACACCGCAGTTTGCGGGAACTTTCGGGGTACGTTACTTCATTGATTATTGGTTCTTGGGTGCCAACCTGAATGCTTTCGGACGCAATTATATCGACGTGGCTCCTGCCCGCCGCATGGAGGGGATTTACAATACGGTAGACCCGACGCTTCCGGAAACGATGGATACCTATTATGCCATGACTACACAAGAACGTATCGGAAGTGCTTGTACGCTCGACCTTTCGGTAGGTAAGATTTTCTACCTGCGCAACCGTCAATCCATTAATTTCAACCTTTCGGTCAATAATGTGCTCAATAAGCGGGACATTCGTACAGGTGGTTATGAACAGGCACGTGTGTTTGCTTCAGACGGAGCGTTGGTTAATCCGGCGTTGTTCCCTAACAAGTATTATTATATGCAGGGTATCAACTGCTTTGCGAACATCAGTTACCGCTTCTAAACAGAGAACGGAACGAATATTATAACGATTAAAATTGAAACAGATATGAAAGTAACTCAGAAAATATTCTCCTTTTTAGTGCTGGCTGCCGCTGTGTTGACCGGCTGTGAACGTGATTATGATGCTCCTCCGTTGAATGAACCTGTATATGACGGACCAAGTGCGAATATAACGATTGCGGATTTGAAAGAAAACTGTAAGAATGCTACGCAAGAAACGCCTATAGAAATCACCAATGATTGGGTATTGAGAGCATACATCACAGGAAACGATGAATCGGGTAATATCTACAAGCAGGTAATCGTGCAGGATGAAACCGGAGCAATGCCGATACAGGTGGACGAGAATAACGTTTCTAATTTCTATCGTCGCGGACAAGAGGTATTTGTGAATCTGAAAGGTATGTGCGTGTCTGTATACGGAGATGAACAGCAATTGGGATGGCTCGCCGGGGGCACGACCTATCGTCTGCCGTTTACTGAATTTCAGGCGCGTGTCCAGAAGAACGGATGGCCGTATGTGGACAACGTCGAGCCGGAACGGATTACAGACATGAGCACGGTAAACCTTAACGTAACTAAAATGACTTACCGTTTGGTGCAAATGGAAGGAGTACATTTCGAGAATGGTGGAAAGAATACATTTGCCAAAGTGGAGACGAAAGAGTACGGAGAGGAAAACCTGAAAGATGCGCATGGAAATGTGATTATGGTGAGAACGAGCAGTTATGCTTCCTTTGCCGCAGAAACGTTGCCGGTAGGAACGGGAACTGTAGTAGGTATTCTCGGACGTTTCAAAGGAACTTGGCAGCTGATGATTCCTTCCCGTTCGGATGTTTTCGGCTTCGATGGAGTTGAACCGGGAGAAGGAGATGGTGGAAGTGAAAGCGGTGAAACGGTATTGTTTAGCGAAACGTTTAAAGCGCCTGATAAGGTAAACGGTAATTGGGTATCAGTAGACGAATGGTGGAAGGCTAGTGCTTCCAATACATTCGATAATCCTAATTCTATGTTCGATGGTGATTTGACCGGGTTGAGTGCGCGTTCCAATAGTGGCGATGGCAATATATGGTTTCAAGGTGGTACGACATACAAGCTTATCATTAAAGGAATTGAGGCTGGTGAAGCTACAACGGCTACTCTGATTTATAATGTAGGGGCTAATGTTTTTGAGGACAACTCGACTCAGGACTTGAATGCTTTGAAGGTGACGTGTAATGGGATAGAACTGTCTGTTCCCTCTAAAGTTGTGTCGCAAGCTAATGGAGATGCGAACAAACCCTTTGAAATAAAGATTGAGAATGTGGCTGTCAAAAACTCTACAGTATTAGAATTTGCTTCTTCTGCACAGAATACAGTAGGATTACGTCTCTTTGGCGTGAAACTTGTTACTTCCGGTTCTGGTGAAGGAGGCGGTGAGGTTATAAAGCCGGAACCGACCAAATAATCGTAATAGATAATGAGAAGACTTGTATTATTGAATATGCTACTGTTTGCCCTGTCTGTCGGACTGATGGGGCAAACACGTTTGGGAGTCTATGCGGCAGGTTTCTATAATCTGGAGAATCTGTTCGATACGGAAGACGACCCCAATAATCCGGGCGATGATGAGTTTCTTCCGGATGGTCCTTACGCTTGGACGCCGGAGAAATATCAGCAGAAACTGAAGAATATGGCGAAAGTCATAGCTAAGTTAGCCCGTGAGAAATGTCCGGGTGGACCGGCTATTCTTGGTGTTTCCGAAATAGAGAATCGTCGGGTGTTGGAAGATTTGGTGAAGACGGAACCATTAGCTTCTATGGGATATGAAATTGTGCATTACGATTCACCGGACCGTCGTGGAATTGATGTGGGATGTCTTTATAACCCCAAATTGTTTACTTTGCTTTCATCGAAAGCATATCCTTTTGTGATGCCTTCACAACCGAATTTCCGTTCACGTGATCAGTTGCTGGTGAGCGGGCTATTGGCGGGTGAATCGTTTCATATGATTGTTAACCATTGGCCTTCCCGTTATGGTGGTGATCGTTCTTCAATCTATAGAGAAGCTGCTGCTGCTATAACTAAACACATTGCAGACTCTATTCATGCTGCTGATCCGAATGCGAAAGTGTTGATTGTAGGGGACTTGAATGATGATCCGAATAATAAAAGCACGAAGGAAGTTTTAAAAGCTTGTAGAAAGGCCGCAGATACGAAGCCTGACGGTTATTTTAATGCTACGTGGTCTTTGTTCGACCGTGGTATCGGTTCTTTGTGTTATCAGGATAAATGGAATTTGTTTGACCAGCTGATTATTTCAGGTAATCTTTTAGGTAAAGACCGTTCAACTTTGAAGTTTTGGAAAGCGGAAATATTTAATCGTGATTTCTTGACGACACAGGAGGGAAAACGTAAAGGATATCCGTGGCGCACATTCTCCAGTAATACTTTTATTAATGGATATAGTGATCATTTCCCCGTATTGATTTATTTTTTGAAAGAGATACGTTAATTTTATTGTCGTATATTGCAATATAAATGCATTGATTTGAATAACTTGATGTTATTTCGAATCTGTGCATTTATTTTTTATCTACTGTTTGCGGTCTGTCTGTAAATATCTATATTTGCCTGTGATTCACTTTAATAAAGACAGACATGGATAATACTTTCAGAATATATCCGATAGGAATACAAAACTTTGAACAGTTACGCAATAATAATAACGTTTATGTAGATAAGACGGAATTAAAGATGCAAGATACTATTTATGTTTTTGAATTCAAGGTGGACGGTACTCCGGAAGAGGCTTTAAAACAAATAAACAGTAAAGGGTATGCTATCCCATATCAACCGGATCACAGGAAAGTGATGAAGGTAGGAGTTAATTTTGATAGTGCAACAAGGACAATCGGAGAATGGAGAGCTATGGAAGATTAATAAAAAACTAAATAATTCTAGTCATGAAACACAGACTATTGCTACTATTACTATTCATGTTCGTTACATCTGCGGTGGGATGGGCACAGAAATCTGCTCCTCTTTCTTTTACTGTTAAAGGGATACTATTAGATTCCTTAACTCAGGAAGGAGAACCGTATGCAACAATCAGGATTACAAAGAAGAGTGCCCCGAATAAGGCCGTGAAAATGGCGGTGACCGGAGCTAACGGACACTTTCAGGAAAAACTGAATGTGGCTTCGGGGGAGTATGTTATTACGATTTCCTCTATTGGCAAATCTCCTATCGTGAAAGAATTTGCTTTAAAACCATCGGTGAGAGTGGTTAACTTGGGGACTTTATACTCTTCGGAGGCTAACAATGTGTTGAAAGGTGTGGAAATCGTCGCACAAAAGCCTTTGGTTAAAGTGGATGTGGATAAGATTGAATACAACATTGAAGATGATCCGGATTCAAAATCGAACAGTATATTGGAAATGCTTCGGAAAGTTCCTCTGGTAACGGTGGACGGAGAGGATAATGTGCAGGTAAACGGTAGCAGCAGTTTCAAGATACACGTGAATGGGAAACCTAACAATATGATGAGCAACAATCCGAAAGAGGTGTTGAAAAGTATGCCGGCAAATACAATCAAGTATATTGAGGTCATTACTTCACCGGGCGCTAAATATGATGCGGAGGGGATCGGAGGTATTCTGAATATTGTTACGGTGGGTAGCGGATTTGAAGGATATACGGCTACTTTTAGAGGAAATGCCAATAATAACGGGGTGGGTGCGGGTAGCTATGCCATGATAAAACAAGGAAAACTGACCCTCTCCGCCAATTACAACTATAATTATAACAACAGCCCGCGTAGCTATTCCGACAGTTACCGGGAGAATTATGAGTCGGTCGATGAGAAGTATCTGGAATCGGAAAGCAGTTCCAAGTCGAAAGGAAATTTTCAATATGGTAATCTGGAGGCCAGTTACGAGATCGACACGTTACGATTGCTGACTATGGCTTTTGGAATGTATGGCGGCAGTAGCAAGAACAATAGCGACGGAAGTACCGTCATGTATGGATCCGACCATCAGAGTTTTGCCTATCGGTATAATACGGATAATCATGGAAAAGGTTCCTGGTACTCTATCAATGGTAATGTGGATTACCAGCGTACTTCAAAAAAGAACAAGGAGCGAATGATTACCTTCTCTTATAAAATAAACTCACACCCTCAAACAAATGATTCATATAATACCTACTTGAATATTGAACCGGAAGCAGACAGGCAGGATATCATAGATAATCTGTTGTTGAAGAACTTCCATTCGGATGGAAAAACGAATACGATGGAACAGACTTTCCAAGTGGACTTCACGACTCCGATTGGGAAATTGCATACGATTGAAACGGGTGCCAAGTATATTTTCCGCCGTAATTCCAGTGATAACAAGTTTTATGAGGCCGAAGGAGGAAGTGAGGATTATGTATATACTGATGACCGTAGTAGCGAGTATCGGCATCTGAACCATATTATTTCGGCTTATGCCGGATATACACTGAAATATAAGGGGCTTACATTCAAACCGGGATTTCGCTATGAACAAACTGTGCAGCGGGTAAAGTATATTGTAGGTCCGGGAGAGGATTTCAATGCGAATTTCAGTGATCTGGTTCCTTCCGTTTCGTTGGGCATAAAGCTTGGCAAGACGCAAAATTTGCGTGGTGGATATAATATGCGCATCTGGCGACCGGGAATCTGGAATTTGAATCCTTATTTCGATAATCAGAATCCGATGTTTATCAGCCAGGGGAATCCGAATCTGAAGAGTGAGAAAAGTCATTCGTTCGATTTATCTTATAGCAATTTCACGGCGAAATTCAATGTCAACCTTTCGTTGCGCCATTCTTTCAATAATAATGGTATCGAAAGGGTCAGCCATTTGGTTACCGACCCGAATGGAGAAATCTTTGATGGAGATCATAAAGCTCCTCAAGGTGCTCTGTACAGTACTTATGATAATATCGGGAAGAGTAGGGAAACCGGTTTGAGCTTTTATGTGAACTGGAATGCTTCTCCCAAAACGCGGATCTATATTAACGGGCGTGGAAATTACAGGGATTTGCGAAGTCCTTCACAGAATTTGCATAATTATGGGTGGAACGGTTCCGTTTATGGCGGAATACAGCATACGTTACCTTGGAAAATACGCTTGAGCCTGAATGGCGGAGGAAGCACACCTTATATTAGCTTGCAAGGAAAAGGCTCGGGCTACAATTACTATGGTCTGGGGTTGAGTCGTTCTTTCCTGAAAGAAGAGCGCCTGTCACTGAATATCTATTGTAACAATTTTGTGGAGAAATACAGAACGTACAACAGTCATACTGAAGGGCAGAACTTTATGTCGAGAAGTTCGAACAAATATCCGAACCGGTATTATGGATTTAGTATCAGTTACCGGTTCGGGGAGCTGAAGGCGAGTGTGAAGAAAGCAGCCCGAAGCATTAACAATAACGATGTCAAAGGTGGAGGAGGCGGAAACACCAGTGGTGGAGGTGGCCAGTAGACCATTTCCGCACACCGGGATTCCCTCTTATTTCTGTCTCACGTCTTGCTTGTTGGTGTTAAAACCAAGTTTGGTTAATCCGGCCTGTACGTCGGGATGGCTCATGAAGAGTTTCCACAATAATCCGGTCCGGTAGTTTTCGATCATGACAGCAATAGGACCCTGGTCGATAGCCAGATAACGTTGCGGATACCAATTGTCCGTTTCGCTGAAAGCATCGTAGAATCCGAAAGGACCGAACACTTTATCTCCCATGTCATACAAATGGCGCATTACCTGCATTGAATATTCCGGTGTATAGACAATGGATGAAAGTGCGGCGGTAGGGGAGATTACTCCTTTGTCCTCCTGCTCATTGGGCGAATGAGCTGCATATCCATCGACGGAATAGCTGGCGGTCAGTCCCCAACAATCCGGTCCGAAACCTTTGTAATGTTTAGGGTTGCGGATGCAGTAAGCACGGTTCACCAGTGTCAGGTTGCGCATTTCGTGGAAGTAACTGGGGCAGTATTCATCTTTTAGTCCTACCGGATCAAGTCCGAGGAAAGAGTATTGAGCCCAGAAAAGCGGTCCGGCTTCGGTGCCCTGATAGCGGAGGTGCAACTCGATTCCTTCCACTTTATGCGGAGAAACGATGGCTCCGTTCTGTGCCCAACCGTCATGATAGACAGCCGCAGGTACTCCATGGGTAGGAGAAGCGGTGGCAAGAATATACATAATCATACATTCGTTGTAGCCGTGTACAGGGAAATTCATTTCCCAGCCATACGTCGGACTCCAATGCCAGTAAAGAACGTTTTGTCCGCCTTGCCGATACCAGTTCCAGTCGACATCCCGCCAAATCTGGTCGATCCGTTGGGCGAGGGCTTTCTCTTTCTCGTTTCCGTTGACGTAATATTGGTGTACGGCCAGCAGTCCTTGGATGAGGAAAGCTGTCTCTACCAGATCGCCACCATTATCTTTCTGGCCGAATGGTTTCACTTTGCCCGTATCACCATACCACCAATGAGGGTAGGCTCCGTGGAAACGGTCTGCCTTTTCGAGGAAAGAAACGATGCGTTCCATTCGTGCCAGTCCCTCTTCGCGGGTGACGTAACCGCGGTCGATTCCCGCAAGGATGGCCATGATGCCGAAGCCGCTGCCGCCGGAAGTGACTACGTTGGCATCGTTTTCTGGATAAACGCCGTCCACATGATAACGTTCGGGAGCTAAGCCGCTATTCGGCTCGGCACCTTCCCAGAAATAGAGGAAAGTCCGTCTTTGGACGGTATCCATCAGGGCGTCGTCCGATAACGAGTCGGTGGCTGCGGAAAGGTTGTTGTTTTTGCTTTTCCCTTTACAGCTCTGGAAAGTCAGGGCAACGGCGGATAGAAATAGTAACATGAGCGGAAGTGCACTCATTTCTATTATTCTTTTATATTTATCGTTCATAATCAAGGTGATAAAAGTTTAGTTTAACGTGAACTTCGCGGTTTTCACATCACGGCTGTTCGTACCGATCATCACTTCAAAGTCGCCCGGTTCGGCTACCAGTTGCAAGTCATAGTTATAATATCTCAGCATTTCCGGAGCAATCTTGAAACGGACAATCTTCATCTCACCTGGTTGCAGGAATATCTTTTGGAAACCTTTCAGCTCTTTCACAGGGCGGGTACTGCTGCCTACGAGATCACGGATGTAGAGCTGTACCACTTCTGTGCCGGGCCATGTGCCGGTATTGGTAACTTCTACTGCTGCGGTCAGTGAGCCGGTCATGTCCATTGATGAATGACTCAGATCAATGTCGCTGTAAGAGAAGGTGGTGTAGGACAGTCCGTAGCCGAATGGGTAAAGCGGATCATTGTCCACATCCAGATAATTACTGCGGAACTTCTCAAACCATTTGCCTTCTTTCAACGGGCGTCCGGTATTCTTATGTGCGTAATAAAGAGGAATCTGTCCGACATTCTTCGGGAAAGTCATAGTGAGTTTACCACCCGGATTGACATAACCGAAGAGTGCGTCGCCAATGGCGTATGCAGCTTCACTGCCTCCGAACCACACGTTCAGAATAGCGGGTACATGTTCCTGTTCCCAAGTCAACGTAAGCGGACGGCCGGTGAATAATACCAGTACCACAGGCTTTCCTGTCTTTAACAGTTCCTTCAATAAGTTCTGTTGTACATCGGGGATATTCAGATTCGTACGGCTGCTGCTCTCGCCACTCATTTCCGAAGACTCTCCTAAAGCGGCAATGATTATGTCCGAATGGCGTGCTACATTGAGCGCCTCGTCCAACAGCTGTTGGTCTGTGCGGCCATCACGGTTCAGCGAACGGCCGAACATCGTTGCCCGTTCTTCGTATGCGGCGTCACTGATCAGGTTGCTCCCTTTGGCGTACATGATATTCGCTTTTCCTGCTGTCATCTCTTTCAGACCTTCCACCAATGAAGGAGAGCGGTCGAGTACGGCAGCCACACTCCATGTGCCGGGCATATTCGTCCGGCTGTTGGCGAGCGGACCGATTACGGCAATATTGCCTTTGGGGTTGAAAGGCAATAGCGGATTTCCGTTAGGGTTCCTGTCGGGGCTGTCGTTCTTTAATAAGACAAAGCTTTCTGCTGCAATCCTGCGGGCGGCTTCACGGTGGGCTTTGGTAAATATGTCACGTGCCGGACGTTTCGGGTCACAATATTTATAAGGATTATCAAATAATCCAAGTTTATATTTGGCTTCCAGAATACGGCGGCAGGCTGTATTCAGTGTCTCCATCGAAACTTTACCTTCTTGAACGGATTTTTTCAGTGTTCCCACAAAGCCCTCGCTTACCATATCCATATCGACTCCGGCATTGATGGCACGTGCCGATACTGTCTGAAGGTCACCGATTCCGTGGTCGATCATTTCGGAAATCCCCGTGTAGTCGGTTACAACAAAACCGTTGAAGCCCCATTGCCCGCGCAAAATATCGGTCATCAGCCATTTATTGGCGGTGGCGGGTATTCCGTCTACTTCGTTAAATGACGCCATCACACTGCCTACACCTGCTTCGACGGCAGCTTCGTAAGGCAACATATAGTCGTTGAACATTCGCTGGCGGCTCATGTCTACGGTGTTATAATCACGACCGGCTTCTCCTGCGCCATATAAGGCAAAGTGTTTCACGCAAGCCATGATTTCATCGTTCCGTTGCATATTCTTTCCTTGATAACCGCGTACCATCGCTTCGGCAATCATGGCTCCCAGAAACGGGTCTTCACCGCTACCTTCGGATACACGTCCCCAACGAGGGTCGCGTGAGACGTCCACCATCGGACTAAACGTCCATGAAATGCCGTCGGCACTGGCTTCTACAGCTGCAATACGGGCGGATTCTTCAATAGCGGACATATCCCAAGTGCAGGATAGGCCGAGCGGGATGGGAAACATGGTTTCATAACCATGAATAACGTCCATGCCGAACAACAATGGGATACCCAAGCGGGAACCTTCCACTGCCTGTTTCTGTACATCGCGTATTTTCTCTACTCCTTTTAGGTTGAACAGTCCTCCCACTTCGCCTTTTTTGATTTTGGCGGCAATATCACTGCTTTTGGCTTGACCGGTGGTAATCTCTCCGGTGACGGGAAGATTCAACTGTCCAATTTTTTCTTCCAAAGTCATTTTGTTCATCAGTACGTCGATGAAGCGATCCATATCCTGTGGAGACTTTTGTGCCGATACAGTCAGAAGACCTGTGGCAAACAATAGGATGAGTAAACTTAACTTTTTGTATATCATGTTATTATATTTATTTATAGATAATCCGGATTTTGTACCAATACTCCTTTTGACTTATCAATTTCCGTCTGCGGAAGTGGAAGCAAGGCGTTCTTATCCTGGTAATTTAATTTTCCTGCCGCGTGCAACACATCTTTGGCAATTCCCCAACGGACAAGGTCATAGAAACGGTCGAATTCCATTCCCAGTTCCACACGGCGTTCGTGACGGATGGCCTCGCGCAACTCTCCTTGATCGGTAGTTGTCACTTTGGGCAGTATATTGGCATTAGAACCTCTGGCACGTGCACGAACTTGCTCCAGGTAGTCGATAGCTTCTCCCGGAATTCCTTTTTCGTTGGCTGATTCGGCTCCCATCAATAATACATCCGCATAACGGATCAGACGAATGTTTACCCAAAAGCCCTTATTGCTATATTCTTTACGCAAAGCCGGGTCAGTGTATGCCTTCTTGTTGAAGTAGGCGCCTATCGCCGGAGAAACAGGAGATTCGCCGTAAGGCTCGTTCGTATTCTCCGGAGTGATGGGGTCGCTGTCCGAATGGCGGAAATAAAGCAGAGTGGCATTCTTACGCGGATCGCCCGGTTCGTATGCCTCCGCCATATGTTCGGTTGCCATGTTCCATCCCCAGCCTAAATCCCACTGATCGGCTCCACGAACACCTTGTACTTCGCAGAACTGGCTACCGATAATATCGCTTTGCGGTAGGGCCGCAGTAGCGGTACATTGCAGTTCGAATATGGAGCCGCTGTTATTTTCACCTTCGTCTGTGAATATCTTATTGTACGGGGTGTTCAGGTTATAAAGGCCTTTCTTGATTACGTCGGTGGAGGCGGTGTACATATTGTCCCAATCGTTACGCATCATGTAGGTACGCGCGTGTAAAGAACGTGCAGCTCCCCAAGTCAGCCGTCCTGTATAATCGGAACTCCATGTTTCAGGCAATGACTCTTCCGCTGTTTTCAGGTCGCGGTCTATTTGCTCGTATATCTTATCAGCGGTCGTTTTCGGAATATTGGCCTCCGAAGCGTCGTTGATTTTATAAGTCACCAAAGGCACTTCACCGAAGGCTCTTACTAGATTGAAGTAACAATAAGCACGGAAGAAGGAGGCTTCTCCTTTATTGATGATGTCTTCGCTTTCCGTCTGTCCCGTTGTTTCCTTTTCGGCGATAGCGTTGAGAATGTCATTACATTGATAGATGATGGCGTAATTTTTGCCCCAATAAGCACCTAGCTGACCATTGGAAGGAGTGTAGATGAAGTCGTCGTACATTTCGGCCACATCGGAACCGTCGCTGGCAAGACTTCCTTTCTCCGCATCTTCGGAGCGGAAACTGTGGATGGCGAAGGCGGGTGTACCGGAGGTTACGTCGAAGCTACGCATCATGGTGTATACATTATAGATCTTACCGTTCACTAGTGCGTTCGGATTGTCATCTTCTGTGAACTGTCCTTGCGGACTACGGTCTAGAAAGTCGCTGCAACTGCTCAGAAGCAGTGTGGTAGCGGCAATAAAGGTTGAAAATATATATTTATCCAGTTTCATACAATTATCGTTTTAAAAGGTTAAGTTGATTCCGAAGGTGTAGACTGCCGGTACGGGATAACTGCCGTTGTCCACTCCGAATGCGGTGGCGGTACCACCCAGCTCGGGAGTATAGCCGGTGTTATGTTTCCATGTCTTCAGGTTCTGAATGTTGACATAGACTTTCAGGGCTTGCAGACGTATCTTTGCGAGCAGGCTCTTGTCGAAAGAGTATGCCAACTGTACGTTACGGATACGGAAGAACTTGCCGTCTTCGATGTAGTATTCAGAATTCAACGTATTGATGGAATGTTTGGAGTTCAATAACGGTTGGCTGTTGGATGTTCCTTCTCCGTGCCAGCGGTCCATGCGTTGTGCCAGATAGTTGAACTGGGCAAAGTTATAGTTGTCCCATGTACGGAAGATCTGGTTTCCGCCTTGTCCCATCATATCGATACCCAAAGACCAGTTCTTGTAATCCACGCCGAGCGAGAAACCGTAAGTGACATTCGGTGTCGGATCACCTATCATGGTACGGTCTGCGGGAGTGATCTTTCCGTCGTTATTGACGTCGGCGAATTTCAAGTCACCGGGAGTAACTGTAGCAAGTGTATTCTCAGGAGACGATTTGATATCGGCTTCCGATTGATAGACTCCCGCTACCTTATAGCCATAGAAGTATCCGATAGGATAACCTGCCATTGTGTAACTTTGCTGTTTATCTCCGGCAATGATGGAATAACCGTCCTGAACAAGGCTTTTTACTTTATTCTTGATTGTAGTAAGGTTGGCGCTGACGGAATATCCCCATTCACCGATCTGGTCGCGCCAGGTGATTGCCATTTCCACACCTTTATTCTGAATCCGTCCCAAGTTACCGATACCGGGCATTGTTCCGGAGATTCCGGGAACTTCAGCAAGCAAATCTTTAGTGTTCTTCATATAATATACACCTTCGAAATGCAAGCGGTTGCGAAGCATATTCGTTTCAAATCCGGCTTCCCATGCCTCTACTTTTTCCCAGCGGAGGGTAGGATTAGGCAAATAGGCAAGTTGATATCCCGGATAAATGATGGACGGCTTACCGAATACGGCCGAATAGGCATTGGTCAATAGCGGTTCAGCAGGATAGGCCTTGTCCAGATTCTGATTTCCCAATGTTCCGTAAGAGGCCTTAATCTTCAACATATCCAGCCACTTGATGTCCTTCATGAATTCTTCTTCGGTCATCAGCCAACCGCCACCTAGCGAGAAGAAATTCTGCCACTCATTGCCTGTATAAGAGAATGCGGAAGAACCGTCCCGACGGAATGACCCGTTGAACAGATATTTCCCTTTATAGTTGTAGATGACCCGTGCAAGCATAGACACGGTACTGCGTTCCCATTGGGTACTTCCATTGGTTGCCGTAGCGGCATCTCCGATACTGACGAACCATTTATCCGGATCGTCCGGAATCACAAGGCCTACTCCTTGTTTGCGCGCTCCGTCCAGGCGGCTTAGTGAGTTATAATAAGTGGTAAAGCCGGCAGTGGCTGTCAGGTTATGATTGCCGTTGTCGAAACTGTTGGTATAGGTCAGCACATAGTCACTCTGTACTTTCGTCTCGTTTTCCTTGAACTGGCTGACTTCTGTTTTACCTGTTCCCAAAGTGGAAACATCTCCTTTGACGGTAGAGTCGTATACTTTTATGATAGGAGTATAGGTACGTCCGTTGTTGGAAGCGTAGTCCATAGAGAACGTCGCTTTGAAGGTAAAATGTTTCAGGAAGTCCACTTCGCCATAGACATTACCCGATGCGCGATAGTTTTCGGCTTTCGTTGTGTTCGCTTTTAAATCGACATCTACCATAGGGTTGTTGATCTGTGCTTTCTGAAAATTGGGCAAAGCGCTGTATAATCCATACTCGTCGTTATATACCGGAGCGATAGGAGTGGAGCGGAGAGCACCTAACACCTGTTTCGAGTCGGCAGGTAGAAGGCGTGCGCCGTTGAATTGGAAACCTACTTTCAGGAAGTCGGTGATTTTATAATCATTGCTGGCATTGATGGTCACCTTGCTGAATTTCTCATGTTCGATGTTGCCTTGTTCGTAAGAGTAGCCGACACCCAGATAGAAACTATGTTTGGGAGAAGCTCCTGTGATACTGATATTATTGTTCGTGATAAAGGCAGTCTGGAAGATTTCATCCTGCCAATCGGTGTTGGCGTCCCAGCCGGTGTAATCGAACGGGTCATCTTTCTGGTTGGCAAGCTGTTCGCTATACAGCTCTTTGAATTGCGGGCCATTGACTAATTTTACTTTGTCCACCACTTTCTTGAAGCCGAAAGAAGTATTTATATTGACCAAGGTCTGTCCTTCTTTTGCTTTCTTGGTGGTGATGATGATAACACCGTTTGCACCACGAACACCAAAGATGGCTAGGGACGACGGGTCTTTCAGAATCTCCATCGACTCGATATCTTCCGGATTAAGGAAGTTGATATTATCATTGAATAAACCGTCGACAATGTACAGCGGTTTATATCCATTGATGGAGTTTGTACCACGGATACGGATTTCCGGATCGGCCCCGGCTCGTCCTGAGTTTACAATCTGCACACCTGCCACTTTTCCCTGTAAGGAAGAAAGTGGGTTCATAGCCGGTTTATTGGCTATTTCTTCTCCTTTGACGTTGGTGATGGAACCTGTCAGATCTCTTTTCTTTGCACTACCGTATCCGATAACGACTGTTTCGGCTAGTACTTGCGAGTCTTCTTTTAGGGTGACGTTAATTATGCTTTGTGTTCCTACTTTGATACTCTGTGTAGTCATTCCCACGTATGAAAATGCCAATACGTCCTCCGGAGTGACAGAGATTGAATATTTACCGTCCATGTCTGTGATGGTTCCGGTGGAAGTTCCTTGTACGAGTACCGATGCGCCGATCAATGGTTCATTGGCAGCGTCCGTCACTGTTCCTGTCACCGTCTTTGTCTGTGCAAAGGCTGATGCAGAGGCCAGTAGCAGGCAAACAAGCGTCATGATGCTCCTTGACCTGATGGCTTTTTTCTGAAGATGTTGTAAAAGTCTAGTCCTCATTGCATTAAATTTTTCCATTTGTTACTATTTAGGTTGAAGTATCTATTCTGTCGCCTGTCGGCGAAAGTAACAAAGGAAACAAACCAAACTCAAAAAAGATTATGAAAAAGGGAAGAATACTTGTTTTTAACAAAAAAGCCCTCAAGAAAAGTTCTTGAAGGCTGCTGTCTTTTAATGTGCGGATGATAGGACTCGAACCTACACGCCTCACGGCACCAGATCCTAAGTCTGGCGCGGCTACCAATTACGCCACATCCGCATGCGTCGCTTTTGTTTAGCGGTGCAAAGATAGGAAGATTTTCTGATTTAACAAATAATTCGGTAATAAAGTTATTCACTTAATATTTCAAATGCCCTTTCAATCAGTGCATCCTTCTTTTGTGATTCTGCATCTCCATGCTCTATTCCCTCTTCCAGAATCTTATCCATATTTACGTATACATCTGGCTCTATTCCATTTTCCAGAGGCTTTTTATACTTGTTAAAGTGAGGACTGGCTGAGAAGCGAACACTCCAACCATTGGGTAATTCTGAAGAGAAAGGTAGCCCGGAACCTCCTCCGGTTTGGTCACCTACCTGAAATATTCTTTGCTCTTCGTTATCGTTGTTTAGACTGTGCATGGCATTCACAAAATCGTTTGTGGCACTGTAGCAACGACGATTGGTAAGTAAAACCACTTTTTTCTGCCAACGGATGCTATTAGAGGGTTCCAGGTAGATCGGCTCCATTTCAGAAAAGTCATTATGTCCCGGACCGGTTTTGTGCTGGATATATCCGGTCAATGTCTTTTCGTTGGTGAAACGGGCGGCAATACGGGTGGAATTAGTCAGGTTTCCTCCTCCGTTGTCGCGTACATCAATGATTAATCCGTTGCAGAGCTTCAAATAATCGAGTACATGGTCTAAATTACCGTCTCCAACTCCGGCACTAAAACTTTCGTAGCGGATATAACCTATATTATTATCGAATATTTTATATTTCAAACCGGCAGATGTACGATAACCGGAACTGGCACTTCCCAAATAGTAATTGTATAAGATATCCTCTCTATAGTTCCAAGGATATCCTTGATACCAGGCATCGTAATATGAAATACGACTGGAGGAGGAGAGGTTGACGTGCCCGTCTTTCAACTCATATAGCATTTGACTTAGTATATCAAACAGGTCGTCATCCGAAATTCCGGGTTTCACCAGTTTTCCATACTTGTCGTGAACAGCGTCCCAATCAATGCCTTTCTCTTCCAGAAAACAATACCGTTCATCAATAATCTTCCATAGTTGCTCGAAGTTTCCTACAGGATCATTGGCATATTCCTCTTCCCTGATACATCCGGTCACTACCGGAAGACAACAGAGCAGCCAAAGCATTTGTCTAATATTATTTCTCATTCTTAATCTTGTATTAACTCTCAACTCTCAATTTTCAACTCTCAACTTAATAAGCTCTTACC
>OLZU01000685.1_pt1 | contig 19279 bp, 19 predicted proteins | sample 1674101 | NCBI WGS metagenome assembly OLZU01 (sample SAMEA103958143, study PRJEB25191) | human gut metagenome | biome: human-associated habitat [ENVO:00009003]; feature: intestine environment [ENVO:2100002]; material: feces | place: Germany | collected 2013/2015
CCACCAATTTTTTCCATCCTGGAATAAAACTATCATCATAAATTGACATATCTCCTGGAAGATATACATAAGTTGGTTCTACAGTTACAACTTCAGTAACGATAAGTCCAACTCCACCTTTTGCACGTGCAGAATAGTGTGCTACTAAATCATCTGTAACATATCCTTTATCGGCCATGTTAGTTGAAATAGGTGGCATAAAAATACGGTTTTTTACTGTTGTTTTTCCAATTTCAATTGGTTGAAATAAATGTGGAAAATTATTCATTTTCTAAACTCCTCCTCATAGATTCTTGTTATTTTACTCACAAATAGACGCAAAAAGCCTATCTCTTTTTTTGTACATTATTATGAATTAAAAAATAAAAAGAATGCGCTACAATCATTATAACGCATTTGTTAACATAAAACCATCTATTTAGTTAATTTGTGAACTTTTTTAGTTAGGGATACTTAACAAGTATTTTACCACTTTCTTTGGCACCTTATTTTTATTTTCTTTCTTCAATCAATTTTCCAAACCACTCTACTATAGAAGGGTCTTGATGTGAAAAGAAGGAACTCTCATTTTTATCCAACTTAGAAATTACATCCATATCTTCTTGTGCGAGTTCAAAATCAAAAACATTAAAATTTTCTTTCATACGCTCTAAATGTGTTGATTTAGGAATCACTACAATACCTCGTTGTAAGTGCCAGCGTAAAATGACTTGAGCAACGGTTTTTCCGTATTTGTCACCTATTTCTTTCAATTCAGAAAGCTCAAACATATTTTTTCGTCCTTCACCAAATGGAGCCCAAGCCTCTAATTGTACACCATATTTATCATGCCATTCTTTCGAGAATACTTGTTGGTGATATGGATGAATTTCAATTTGGTTTATCATTGGTTTTATGCGCGTAAAGCTAGCTAGATCTACCATACGATCCGGATAAAAATTTGAGATGCCAATGGCTTTGATTTTCCCCTCATCATACAAATCTTCCAACGCTCTATAAGCTCCATAATAATCTGAAAATGGTTGATGTAAAAGCATTAAATCTATATAATCTGTTTTTAATTTTCTCAATGATTCCAATACCGACTTACGACATTCTTCATACCCATAATGGTCAATCCAGACTTTAGAAGTTAAAAAGATTTCTTCACGACTAACCCCTGATTTAACTATCGCATTTCCAACTTCCTCTTCATTAAAATACGATTGTGCTGTATCAAACAACCGATATCCTACTTTCAAAGCATCTAAAACACATCTTTCACATTCCTCCTTAGTGACTTGATACACACCATATCCTAATTGAGGCATTTTCACACCATTCTCTAATGTTACATAATTCATTGTCATAGTCCTCCTATATATGTTACAATGTAAGTGTATCAACCGGTTGTTACTACCGGTCAAGAACTTTTTTTTAGGAGACTATATGTATACAATGAAACAAGCTTGCGAACTAACCAAGTTATCCTATGAAACACTAAAATTCTATTGTAATGAAGGACTCGTTCCTAATGTAAAACGTGATAAGAACAATCATAGAATCTTTGATGATCGAGATATCGCATGGATCAACAGTCTCAACTGCTTGAAAAACTGTGATATGAGCATTCGAGAAATGAAAGAATATATTGCGTTATGCCTTGAAGGAAAATCCACAATTGTTCAGCGCAAAATCATTCTTGAAAAAAAGCGAAAGTCATTAGTAGAAAAATTAAATAGTGTTCAATCTTCTATTGATTATATTGATTGGAAACAAAACTTCTATGATGATGTTCTATCGGGGAAAACAGAATACTTCAGTAATTTAATTGACACAAAAAGCAACAAGAACTAATCCTGTCGCTTCTTTAACTTTAATACTTCATAATTGATAGTTACAGTCGGATCAAGTTCACCACCATCTCCATTTAAAACTCTCATCACTAAAGTGCAAAAATTCTCGGAAATAAATTTCTAATAAATAAGAAAAGGACTTCAGTTTAATCTGCCTGAAATCCTTACATGTTTTATTTACCATATCTACGATTTGGTTTGTCATCTGTAAAACGTTTTGATCTACGATCATCATCAAATCTACGTCTTGGCTTATCATCATCAAAACGACGTCTAGGTTTATAGTCATCATTACGAACAAGCAGTGTAACACTTTCTACATGTGGAGTTTGACTAAACATATCGACTGGTTGAATCTTGACAATACGATACTCTTTCTTTAATACGCCTAAATCTTTAGCCAAAGTAGCTGGGTTACAAGATACATAGATCATCGTTTTGATCTTTGATTTTAAAATAGTTTCCTTCATTATATCATCCAAGCCAGAACGAGGCGGATCCACAATCAATGTATCCACTTCTTTTTCTTGCACTAAATGTGCTAAGGCACTACCCGCATCTTCACAAATGAAAGATACATTGTCTGCATGATTTAACATCGCATTTTCATTGGCATTATCAACCGCATCCTGAATGGATTCAACACCAATGATTTCTTCAGCTTTATCTTTCACAAATAAACTGATGGCACCAATACCACTATAGGCTTCAACCGTAGTCTTGGATCTTGGCATCCAATCTTTAACCACATTATAAAGATTCACGGATTGTTTCGTGTTTAACTGGAAGAAAGATCTTGGAAGTAAAGATAATTGAATATCTTCTAATTGAAGATGCATCTTTTCTTCTCCCCAAATAAAACGCATATCTCCAAATACTTCACGCTTTGTTTCTGTTTTTACACTTTGCCAGATTGAAACAACACCCTCTAATTGAGTTACGTCATGAATAAATTCTTCACTGATATCTTCTTTTCCCGTCACAAATATAATTTGAATCTTAGCATCAAATTCTTTCATCACCAATGTACGATAACCCGTTTTCTTTTTATCATCATACATCTTTAAATGATGCTCATTCATAATTTTTAAAACTTCCTGACGCGTTTGTTCCAACAATTTTGAATGCACATAACATCTTTCCATCTTTTGGAAATGGTTTGTATCACGCTCATACATTCCTGTATATAACTCCCCATATTCTTCACCAAAAGGAAGTTTGCAGCTATTACGATATGACAATGGCTCCGGATTCTTTATGATTGGTAAAATGCGACCATTATAATCCGCATACTTAATCAGCGCCTCTTTTAAATTACCCTCTTTCATCTTGCATTGTGCTGGATACTTTACGTGCATCAAAGCACATCCACCACACTCTTTCCAAATTGGACAAAGTGGGTAGCGACGCTTTGAACTCTGTTCAACTAAACGAGTTAATTCTCCAACTAAATAAGTACCTTCATCACTTTTAATATCAAATTCAATGACTTCATCCGGAATGGCATTTTCAATAAATACTGGCTTTCCTTCATGGAACGCAATTCCCTCACCATTAATTCCCCATTTTTTTACTGTTGTTTTCATATTTTTTATACACAGTTACGACAAACTCAAACGTAACCTCTAACCTTTCTAATTGTTTTACACGATCAAGTCCAACTTGACTCGTTTTATATCGATATGGTGTCATTTCCAGTAAAGACCATACATCATCTACCATCTTTTTTTCCTGAATAATTTCCTGGTTTACCAATTCATATTGTTCTAGTATTTCAGGCATTTCATTTTCGTATGGTGTGTCATACAATACTTCTTTTAATTCAAAACAATGCTTAGGACCCGGACCTACTACGATCCAATATCCATTTTCTTTTAGTATACGATAGATTTCATCTTGACCTAAAGGCACAAAAATACTTGTAACACAATCTATGCTCTCATCTAAAAAAGGCATATCAAATAAACTACCCACAATATATTGCGTATGTTTATCTTGTTTAGACGCATGAAGAATCGCTTCCTTGCTCAAATCAATCCCATAACTATGTTCAAAGTTCGCCCCTATCTCTTTTGTATAGTAACCCTGACCACAGCCAGCATCCAAATAAATAGATCCATTAGCCTTTCCCTTTACATATTGACGCATAAAATCATAATAATCTTTTTCTAAAAAATACGCGCTTTGACCATTAAAGCGTTGTCCCCATGATTCTTTGTCTGTTTACGTGATAAGTTCACATAACCTTGTTTGGCACAATCAAAAGAATGATTATTTTCGCATTGAAATGTTTTATTTTCTTTTATTAGTTTCTTTTTACACACCGGACATATCAACATAAAAAGATTATAACATAAAAGAAAAAGAGAAGCGCTATATTTCACTTCTCTTAGAATAAATCTTCTTCAACCTTAACTGGATGTACCCAAATATCTTCTGTATTATCTATACAATCTTGTACCATCTTGTCAAAGTCCCATTTTGCCTCATATTTTTCACACTTATCCACACGAGGTTTAGTAACTGGATTCTTTGGTGTAAAAATCGTACAACAATCTTCATAAGGAAGAATACTTGTTTCATATGTTCCAATCTTTTTAGAAAGATCAATAATTTCAACTTTATCCATACAAACAACTGGACGAATAATCGGCATATTTGTGACATCATTGATTGTAAGCATACTCTCTAAAGTTTGACTTGCAACCTGTCCAATCGATTCGCCTGTTGCGATAGCTTGAGCATGTCTTTTCTTAGCTAGGCCTGTCGCAATACGCATCATCATACGACGCATCAATGTGATCGCATAACTTTCATCCGCATTTTGATAGATTGCCAATTGAAGATCTGTAAATGGAACAACATGAACTAAAACATCACCTTGATAACCAGATACAAGTCTAGCTAGTTCCATTACTTTTTCTTGTGCATTTTGTGAAGTATATGGAGGTGAAGCATAGTGAATACATTCTATGTGTACACCACGTTTCATCATTAAATAGCAGGCAACTGGAGAATCAATTCCACCACTTAATAAAACCATGGCCTTTCCTCCAACACCCACTGGATATCCACCCGCACCTTGAATACGATCTGTCATAATGTAGGCTGCATCCTGGTGTACTTCAACAACAATTTTTACATCCGGATTATGAACATCCACTTTCCAGTCACTGTTCTTTAAAATCTTAGTTGCAACCCTACGATTAATATCGTCTGAAATATATGGGAATAATTTATCACTACGACGTGCAGCTACCTTAAATGTTTTTGGTGTTGTTAAATCTAAAGATTCATAACAAGCATCAATGATTTGATCTAAATCTGGTTCCACTTTAATAGCTAATGAGAAGGAAGATATTCCAAAAACTTTAGCTAAAATATCACTAACCTGCTTAGAATCTTCATCATGAAGATAAATATACATACGGTCGTGCTGTTTTTCAAATTCTAATGTTGGGAATGCTTTTAAAGCTTTACGAACATTGTCATAAAGCGCCTTAATAAAGTTGTTACGGTTTTTTCCTTTTAAACTCAATTCGCCATAACGAATTAAGATATGATTATAACGATAAGCCATAATTCTCTATAATCTCCTTACATGTTTCTATAAAATATTTTGCCTCTTCCAAAGTATTCTCATAAGAAAAAGATAAACGAATTCCATGTGTCGCATCAAATTCCGACTTGTGCATAGCCAATAACACTTCAGAAGCATTCGTATTTTGTGATGAACAAGTACTTTTTGCGGATACACAAATTCCCTTTTGATCCAAAGCGTTCAATAAGACTTCACTTGTGATTTGATCAAATGAAATATTAAGAATATAAGGAATCGCATCTTTTGGCGAATGTACATGCGCACCATTGATTTTAGCTAATTCTTCACGCAAATATTGATTGATTTTTAAAACATGATCATAAGCCTTTGATTGTTCCTCTAAAGCTAAACGAATTGTCTTTGCCAAAACAATATTTGCCGGTGCATTCTCTGTTCCACCACGAAGTCCTTGTTCCTGTTGTCCACCTTGAATGATTGGAACAAGTTGAATCTTCTTTTTCTTCATTAAAATGGCACTACCCTTTAGACCATGAATCTTATGTGCAGAGATCGTAGCCATATCTAGTTTTTCAAAAGGAATATCAATTTTTGAAAAACTCTGTACACAATCCACATGAAATACACACGTTGGATTTTGGTGTACAATTTTTTCTAGTTCTAAAATAGGATTGATAGCTCCCATTTCATTATTCACATGCATAACCGATACTAAAATTGTATCTTTACGCATATGAGATTTTAAGCATTCTGGTGTAACAATTCCCTCTTCATTAATTGGAAGAAATTCAACTTCAAATCCAAAACGCTTCAAAAACTCCATCGCATGACGAACACTCGAATGTTCGACGTTGCTTGTGAGTACATGATGACCTCGATGTTCATTGGCCAAGGCATATCCTACAATAGCTAAAGTGTTTGATTCACTAGCAGCTGATGTAAAGATAATTTCACTTGGATCTACATGAAGCATAGAAGCAATATTTGATCGACTTTTTTCCATGAGCGAACTTGCCTGGCGACCAGCCGCATGCAAACTATCTGGGTTGCCATAACAAGTTTCTAACATTTGCCCATAAACACGACGAACCTCTGTACGTACAGAGGTTGTCGAAGCATTATCAAAATAAATCATTACTGCACCTGGTTCATGACTGCAGGATCTTTTTGAGCTACTAACTTCTCATAAATTCCTGGGTGCATGTTTTCGATTGCTTGAATCGCAATCTTAAGTGCACGAGTATATTCTCCATTTTGGAAACATAACTCAGCACGAGTTAAATCCGAATCCATTTGTGCATGCGTACTACGGAAACGGTTACCAAACACAATCGCATTTTCTACCATAACGGCAACACCGACTAAATTGTTTGCGTTATTGTATAACTTATATACAAAGTCGATGGCATCCTGCAAATCTGCATTTAATGTTTGTACATCTAATGGTGAGTGATCCAACACTACACGAACACGTTGAATCAAGCGTTCGCCTTCTTTTAAATCTGCAGAAAATTGAGATGAGATACTAGGTAAATGACGTGTTACTGTATTTAAACGTACTTCATTTAAAATCAATTGTAATTTTGTCAATTGTTTTTTAGCACGTGATTCATCACTGCTTGCTCCCACTAACATCTCTTTCATATCCTTGACTTGATCGTGGAATTCATTAACATCTTCTGAAAATTTACGATAACCATGAACTACATCTACGCTAGGACGTTGATTTTGCTTCAATTCTTTTTGAATTTCATCACGACGATTTGATAAATCTTCCATTTGGATTTGTGCCAAAGAGAAGCGGTGTGTCCAATCTTCTAGACCAAAACGATCTTTAATATTGGCATAAAGCGCCATAATTTCCTCAAGTTCCTGACCAATGACATTAACTAGATCTAAATTAGATTGAAGACTTACATGGATTTCATCATAAGCTTCTTTTTCATTCGTTACATCATCTTGTAATGCTAGAATGTGATCTCCAATGATTTCCAAGTTTTCTTGTGCCATTTCAAATTCACCTGCATCCAATTGATCAATTGAACTAGACAAAGCACTTTGAATGGTTGTTAATTTTTCTTCTGGTTCTAAATAAGATAAGTCGATATCTTTTTCCTGTAATTCCTTAATGTGCAAACGAACTTCGTTAATTGCACGAGGCAATACATTTTTGGCCTTTTCATAGAGTCCAGGGAAGGCTGCAATTTTAGAGCTAATCTCATCCACCATTTTTGAGATTTTTTCTTGTTCTTCCTTTGCCTTGTTAAATTCTGAAGCAAACATCCACTCTTCAAAATTAGAGAATTCATTTTCAATTTCCTCTAAGCATGAATCTACATAATTAACAGATCCATAAAATGAAGAACGATTATCTTGGTAAACAGTTTTCACATTACGGAAACGTTCTTTTAAAGCATTTGCCGATTCACGAACCTCTGTTTCACGAGCCAAGATGTGATCTAATGACTGAGTAACAATACGAATTCTTTCTTTTGTCTCATCCATCATTGTTTCTAAATCGTCCATAGCTCGCATAGATTTACGAAGACGATGTCTAGAAACATAATCATCTGCTTCATTAAACAAATCATCACAAGCACTTAAGTTTTTTTGACAAGTATCGTATTTTGGAGTCAAGCTTTTCACTTTATCCATGATATCATCATTCACTCTTGCGAATGCCGATGCTTTGTTGAATTTGTAGGCCAAGGAATTGTTACGAATTTCATTCATTTCGATTTCAAGATCTGAAAGTCGTTTCGACGCCTTTTTACGTTTGATCATACGCATAATGATCCAAATCAAAATCAAGACTAGAATTGCTATACAAAGATAGATAATTACAGTCACAGAAAGTTGATTTCGAATGAACGCGTATACTGATCGAAAGAAATTCAAAACACTATCCATAGTGGTACCTCCTTGCAAACCATTCTTATTATAGCAAAACTTCAAAATCATTGCATCATTTTCTTGATTTTATTAATGTTCTTTGATATGATACATAGGCATAAATTGATAGCAGCATACAAAGTTAAAGGATATGCGTTGCAGCCTTATTAAGCGATATGAGTAAGCTAATAGCTGATAGCGGAAAATATCATTGTCAACACAACCTTTAAAGATTTGTACTGTTATTGTTTTGTGGATGATATAAAACAATAGGAGGAAAAATTATGTCAAGAAACACAGGAAGCGTTTGGAAGAAGTCACGCCGTCTTGGATTCTCAGTATTAGAAACTGGTGAAGAATTAACTCGTCGTAACACAATTCCAGGACAACACGGAAATGCTCGTCGTCCAAAATTAACAAACTACGGTATCCAATTACAGGAAAAACAAAGAATTCGTCACACTTACCAATTAAGTGAAAAACAATTCTACAACACTTACTTAAAAGCAAGTAAAAAAGCTGGTTCTGCTGGTGAAAACTTCTTAGTAATGTTGGAATCTCGTTTAGATAACATCGTTTATCGTATGGGATTTGCACGTACTCGTCGTGCTAGCCGTCAGTTAGTAAACCACGGACACGTATTAGTAGATGGTAAGAAAGTAGATATCCCTAGTTTCCAAGTAAAACCAGGACAAGTTATCGAAATTCGTGAACGCGCTAAAAACTTAAGCGTAATCAACGAAGCTTTAGAAGCTGCAACAGCAACTGTTGATTTTGTTGAAGTAAACAAAGATGCTAAGAAAGGTACTTATGTTCGTTACCCAGAACGTAAAGAACTATTCACAGCTCAAGAAATCAACGAATTGTTAGTAGTAGAATTCTACAACCGTTAATCTTAGGCATAGAAAAAGAAAGAAGCGAATTGATCGCTTCTTTTTTTGTGGATGTGTTTTCTTAATTCATGTATTTTATCTGTTGATCAACGTAGAAAATCAACTTTTTCAGCTACAAAGCCATAGTTTAGATATACCCTGTCATCCTTCTGGTATTTACGCGAATGAATACGACCATTAATTCCTACATAATCTCCAATCTTACACGAAGCGCTTACAGTTTCTGCAAGACCTCGCCATACTTCAACAACCACATCATCACTTTCATAAACACCTTCTGAATTTGGAAAATTACGCTGCACTCGAATTGGAAGCTCACAAGTCTTTAATCCATTGCTTGTCTCCTTTAATATTGGCATGTCCGTAATTTTTCCCACGATACTAAACGCATTCATAATTGATTATCCTCCTTCAATTCTGACCACCATATTTATCACCATCCTTCTTCAATGGTATTCTACAAATATGTCACATATAAAACAAACGACCTATCTTATCTATAGGTCGTCTTTTTATGCGTTTTACATGCGTTTTTCCCCTCTAATTCGTTTAAAAAAACACAAATTAGATCAGATAGAGTCATTCGGAAGAATTTTTGTCACACAAGAATGTGAGAAATCCAAATCCTTAATATAGGCATGTACCTGCTCAATTTTCATATTTTGAATGCTATTTAAATTTTCAATATAGTCATACTCCTCAAAGTGACTTCGAAGTAAATCATTGGCCAAGCCATCAAAATGATCTAAGCCACGCAAATTATTTGCGATTGCCTGTGCATGCAACGACTGATAGTCTTCATCAGAAATCGACTTATTCTGTACAAGCTCATTTACAAGTTCAATAAAGGCATTTGGATTTACTGTTTGAGCATAAAACAAGATATAACTATGATCCAAAGTAAAATCCGCTTCTGCACCTACAAACTGTGTAAAGATTCTTTGATCTAGCCATTCCTGAAATTTAGGATTTAAAGGACCCATGATAGAATCTAACCACATATTCACTGCAAAATCTTTTTCGAATGCTTCTGCCTTTGTCTTGCAAGCATCCATCTTATAGCCAACACATACAAATGGCTGATGAATATCCATATGATCGACATACTCTTTGCGATTTACTTCCTTTGGCTCTTTTTTAAAGACACGCTCAATCTTTTTATTTAACTTACTCAACACATCTTTTTGACATTCCTTGATCCAATCCATGATTTCATTTGTATCTTTTCCAGTTACACCCACAAGACACAATTTACTAGGATCATAATTTAATGCATAAAATTGTTTTAAATCCTTCATGCTCATATCTTGAATATCTTCTTTTGAGCCGAGTACATCCACTTTCATTGGATGATATTGAAATAAAGAAATCAAAGTTTCTTTAAAAAGACGTTGTTCAGGCGATTGTTGATACATATCATATTCACTAAGAATAATCCCCTTTTCTTTTTCAATCGTTTCATTCGTCACATCTAAATTTTCGACAAAATCCAATAAAAGTTTTAATGGCTTTTTCACATCCGCCGTAGTCGAAAAATAAAATGCCGTTTCTGTATAAGAAGTATATGCATTTGTAGAACACTGTAAGTTCGCAAATAAATCACTTACATCTTCTCCATCCAAATAAAACATTTGATGTTCTAAATAGTGCGCAATCCCACTCTTATGTCTAATCACTTGCCCATCTACTCTTTGATCAATATCAAATCCACCTACTTTAGCTCCTAAAAGAAATAGTGATTTTTGATAATCCGGTTTATGAACAAGAATCACCTGTAAACCATTTGACAACGTTTCTTTTTTAATATCCAAATTATAATTCATTTTCTTTCTCCGCAACAATGGCCACTGAAGCCAAATTCAATCGTAAAGCAACACGTGAAATATCTTCCTTTGTCACCTTCATAATTCTCTCAATTCTTTGCTCAGGCGTGAGCTGGCGATGTAAAAGATCATCTAAAAAAGCTTGCGCGATCAAAGATTGAGCATGATCTAATCCACTAATAATACGGTCCTTATAGTCCATCTTTGCGATTTCTAAATATCGATCATCATAATCCATATTCAATAATCGATCTATTTGTGTTTCTATCAAATTTAATACTTTTGTGACATCCTTACGATTCACACCCGTATGAATTAATAAAGCTCCATCAAAGCGAATAATAGAAGAGCTTATAGAATAACATAGACTATTCTTTTCACGAATTTCATCAAACATTAAATTCTTCTGGCTTTGCCCCAAAATACTATTTAAAATGAGTTCAGCCTCATAATCCGAACTTGAAATATCAACACCTGTCGAATAGACTTGCGAAATACAAGTTTGCGCAATATCCTTTTCAAACGTTTTATAGCTTGTTTCTACTACAGGAAGCAATGTTCTTTCGGATATAAAAGCACAATGTGAATCTAAACTATCAATATAATCATACAATTCATCCGTTACATAACCACAGATATAGAAGTGTTTTGCCATATCCATATATAGCGTATAGACTTTTTTTACATCGTCTAAAGTAAGTGTCTCTAAATCTTTTAAACTTCCCTGCACTGGAATTGAAATTGAATGTTTATCATGTGCCATCTCAAAGGCATACATACATGATAAATTAGCAGGATCATCCATTTGTGCCAATAATCTATTTTTTAATAAATACACAGATTCCTTAAAGTTTTCCTCATCCAATACAGAATGAAACAGAACTTCATCCATAATATCTTTAATTTTATCTAAATAACTTTTATCTTCAATCCAGTCTGGACGGACAAACTGAAAACGAACATCGAGTTGAACAAGATCTCCATAAGATGTTAAACCATAAGACACCTTCGTTCCATAAGCACGATTTAAGGTAGAAGCTAATTTTTGTTTCGAATTCATTTTCTGCGTTTTCGCCTTCATCATATACACAAGCACGTTTAAGGCACTGATTGTATTTCGATGAAAAGGCATCATGGTTTTACAAGAAACATAAACATCACTAAATTTTTGCGTTTGTATATAGTTCATAAGTAAACCTCCTTGAAAATATATTAATAATTCTACCACAAAAACAAAAAAAAAGGCTAGAATTCAATCTAGCCTACGTGAACGTATCCAATTAATGCCTTGTCACAAGAAACGCTTGCTACAACAGTCTGGCTTCCGTTCCATCCACCGTGAACTGCTTGTCCGTTTCCAATGTAAATAGCGACATGTCCTGAATAAACAATAATGTCACCTGCAACTGGACTTGATGTGATTGTACCAAGACTCAAATAGTTTTCTGGCCAACCGTGGAAATTAATTCCTACAGCTCTCAAAGCATTAGTTACTAACATTGTACAATCTTGTGTAGTTCCTACTTGTGCTAATGCAGCAGCAGCGATTGCTGAACTGTTCACACTTGGGGTTGGAGCTACATAATCATTAGCTGGAGCACTAGGAGTCGATGTCTGTGCTGGCGCTTGTGTTGTAGTTGTTGTACTTTGAGCTGGAGCACTTTGAGTAGTTGTTTGTGCTGGAGCCTGAGTCTGAGATTGAGTCGTTGTATCTTGAGTTGGAGTTGTTTCCTCAGAAGGGGTTACTTCAGTCGCAACACCATTTTCATCAATCTTATATCCATCTTTTTCGGCATTTTTAATCAAATTACCATTTTCATCGAACGCATATTTAGCACCTTCGATTTCAACGATTTGATTCTTAGTTACTTCACCGTTTTCTGCATAATACAATTTTTGACCGTTGATCTCTTGCCATCCTGTACGGAATGTACCGTCTTCTTGAGTGAAATATGTTTTTCCGTCTACATCAAATTGACCTGTAGCCATCTTTCCATCTTCACCAAAGAAATACTTCTGGCCATCGATTTCCTGCCATCCTGTTACACAATTTCCATCGGCATCAAAATAATATTTTGAACCATTTTCTTCAACCCAGTTTGTTGAAGTTTTGTTTCCCTTTTCATCGTATGAAGAAGGACACCTTCTTTTTGGAAATTATACTCACTACCCTGAATAGTTACAGAACCCGTTGCAGCAGTTCCGTCTTGTTGGAAATAGTAAGTTTCATCTGAAACAGTCTGCCATCCAAACTGCATTTCTCCATTATTATTAAAATAATAAAGTTCCTTATCGATTTTTGTTAAACCAGTAGCTGTCTGACGATTTGATTTTAAAACATAATAACGATCTGCGCCTTCACCATGCCATCCTGGTTGAACTTCTTTAGCATACATTGTCGAAACAATTGGTCCAGAAGTCAATAGACATAGGCTTACGGCTAATTTTACTGTGCTTTTCGATAAAATTCATCATATCACCTCTTCGTTACAACAACTGAAGTTTAACAAGATTTAATTTTTGTTGCAAATTTTCGCAAAAAAATCATTTGCACTTTTTAGTAATTAATTTCTTAAATATTTCTTAATAGCCTTTATATAAAGCATCTCAATATAAATTGTGGTAAATTGTGTGATTTTGTAAAAAATTTTACATAATTTATAAAATGTATAACGTTGTCTACAAATTGTGAACAAATCTATCGTGTTCTAAGATTATTCGTACCAAGCCAAAAAGCCATTGAAGAATCACTATACCAACAAGGATCAAACCGCCTATTGAAAGCCATTTTAAACAATTTATTACCAAATACACACTTGCAGAATTCATACCTTTTACAATCCAAATGGTACACCAAACGTACTTAAATACATTTAAAATCATAATAATTCGATATTTTTGAGCCAAAATCAGCAATCCTACAATCCCCATTATGTCTATCAATTTTATACAACTAACTAGACCAGCCATGTTCAATGATGGATTTGAAATCACATAATATATAATACGAATCAAAACACTCGATTCATAATTGGATAGATGCGCCTGCAAATTGAACAAGCTTTCATAATCAGTTATAACATATACTTTATAAAATAATAATAACTGCCAAATATTCTGCCACAACCAATACATTGTTATAAATATAATAAAAATAAAGATTCGCTTTTCAAACGAATCTATATAACGATCAATCAATCTTAAGATTTTCAAGCCAATCCTCTCCCTTAAGTTCTTCATGTGTACTTAGTCCAGGATAATCAAGTTGGCGTAATACTTCATAAACGATAATGGCAGCACAATTGGACAAATTCAAACTTCTCGCATTTGCGACCATAGGCAAACGCATACAGGTATCTAAATGATGTTGAAGAATTTTTTTATCAACACCCGTACTTTCTTTTCCAAGAACCAAATAAACATCGCCTTCTTCTTTAGTAAAATCAAATTCACTAGGTGCTTTTTTACCATAACGAGTCATAAAATAATAGTGTTCACTTGGATTTTCAGCCACAAACGCATCCCAATCTTTATGAATATGGATATCCGCATCCTTAATATAATCCATTCCTGAACGACGCAAATGCTTTTCATCCAAAGAAAAACCCAATGGTTCAATTAAATGTAAACGCGAACCCGTAGCCATACAAGTTCGAATGATATTTCCTGTATTCTGAGGAATCTCAGGTTCATACAATACTACATGCAACATATTATTTACTCCAATCCTTTAAAAATTTCTCAAGTGCAACCCCTCTATGAGATACACTATTTTTCTTTTCTTCACTCACATTGGCAAGTGTTGTCTTAAATTCAGGATAATAGAAAATTGGATCATATCCAAAGCCATTTGTTCCAACCATTTTATCATGAATCAAACCTTCACACTCTCCACGATATACATGTTCTTTTCCATCTTCATCAATATAGGCAATGACACACACATAACGAGCCGTACGCGTTTTTCCCTTTACCTGATCTATAATATATTGATTCTTGATATCATAGCTTGTGTCTTCACCTAAAAAACGAGCTGAATACACACCTGGCTTCTTATCCATCGCATCTACTTCCAAACCAGAATCATCACTGATTACAGGTTCATGAAGTTCATTAAATAAAGTACGAGCTTTAATTAGCGCATTCTCTTCAAATGTTGTACCATCTTCTACAATATCAATCTTATGACCTAGATCTTTTAAGCATTTAACTTGGCAATCCTTCAACATCGTCTGAAACTCTTCGACTTTATGAGCATTGCTCGTTGCTATCCAAATTGTTTTTTTCATTTTATCACCGATATATATTATAGAAAGAAAAAATGGGGTTTTCAACAAGAGTTGTGCTAAATTGAACCTCTCCGCATCGAAGTGACGACTGTTCTTAGATTGCATTAAAAAACCAAGTATAATATCCATATGTGTATTGTGTGGTGTATATGTTCTAGTCTTGTCAATCAGAAACGATATTGGCGACCAATGAAAATACAAGTTCTGTTGCGATGTCGATTTTCTCAGACATCTTTCATCTAGATATTGGATTAAGAAATTTTTATTGGAGGACAAACCATTAACCTTCTTAACATTCAATCCATCGGATATATTGCAGGTGCAATCACATAATCTTTTATATATGCCGACGCTAATATATGATAAAATAAGTAAGTTGGAGGAATTTATGGAATACAAGAACGACAATAAATTTTATTTTGAAATTGAAAAAAGAATTCCTGGTCATTTAGGAAGAGCCGGAATTATACATACACCTCATGGAGACATCAAGACCCCTGCATTCATGTGTGTTGGAACACATGGTGAAGTTCGCTTTGTTTCTATGGAAGAATTAAAAAGTATTAATGCCCAAGCCATGTTGAGTAATGGATATCATTTACGAAACATTTCCCCTGAGATTGCCGCCAATGGAGGTTTATCCTCATGGTCAAAATGGAACGGTCCAACCTTAACGGATTCCGGTGGATTTCAAGTGATGTCTTTAGGTTCTGGCTGCGGAAAAGTTGTCAGCATGAAACGTGAAGACAACATGAAAAATACTGAAGAAGAAAAGCGTTTGGCCCACGTAACAGAAGATGGCGTACACTTTCACGATCCATTTACAGGCCAAGAAGATTTTATTGGTCCAGAAGAAAGTATGCAAATTCAATGTCGCATTGGAGCCGATATTCATATGGCCTATGATGAATTAACTTCTTTAGCCGATACATACGAATATAACGTTGAATCCTTGGCAAGAACTGAGCGTTGGGCAAAGAGAAGTCTTGATGAACATAAGAAACATTGTGATGATTTAGGCTACCATCAATCTTTATATGGTGTAATCCAAGGTGGGCGTTGGGAAGATCTAAGAAGATCCACTTGTAAAAAGTACGCTCAAATGGATTTTGATGGCTACGGCTTAGGTGGTGCTTTCCTTAAAGAAACACTAGGTGATATCTTAACTTGGTGTAACGAAGAACTCCCTGAAAATAAACCAAGACACTTATTAGGATTGTCTCATCCAGATGATATCTTGATTGGTACAGAAAATGGGGCTGATACATTTGATTGTGTAGCTCCTACAAGAGAGGCAAGACATGGAAGATTGTATACAATGCATGGTCCTATCAATCTATCAAAATATAGAGATAGCGATGAAATTATCGATGAAGGTTGTGATTGTCCTACTTGTCTATCTCATATCACACTTGGTGAATTAAGAAGACTATGGAAATCACAAGATCGTACGGAATCCGCAAAATATTTCGAACTTGCTTCTATACATAATCTTCGCTTTATCATTCGTTTAACTGAACAAGCTCGACAAGCTATTTTAGATGGTACATTTAAAGAATTCAAAGAATTTTTCTTAAATTCATACTACAAGAACAAGTAAATGCTTGTTCTTTTTTTGAAAAAAAAGAGAAATCAAACGATTCCTCTTAAATAAAGTCTTGGCAAGATACCAATAAATCAATTTTCTTCCATTGTGTTTCCTCATCAATGCAGTTACCTTCTTCAACAGAGGCAAATCCACATTGTGGAGAAAGTGCAATATTATCACCGACTACAGCTTTAGCTTGTTCATAACGTGCCTTAATCGCATCATGCTCTTCTAATTCTTTACGCTTTGTCGAAATCAAGCCAGCTACAAATGTACGGCCAGTACCTTTTAAAACAGCCCAAGGATCAAATGTTCCGCTACGAGCATCATCATATTCTACAAAATATCCATCGTATGGAATGCTCGCAACAGACTTGGCAATCGTATCATAAAATCCGTGGAATAATGGATTTCCTTTGAAGTTTCCTTTACAGAAGTGTGTCGCAATCTGCATATCTTCTGGACGATTTTCTAAAGCCTTAGTACTTACACGCACAAACCAATCTAATACTTGTGCCTTTGTATAACCTAAACCTTCTACTTTTGATACAAATGTATCATCAATCATATAGGTCCATGAAGTATCATCAATTTGAATATAGCGACATCCATGATTGTAGAAATCACGAATGGCTGCCTGATATGCCAATCCAATATCATCAATGACTGCTTCAATATCTGTTCCATAGTATGGCGTATCTTTGATACCTAACTGTAAAAAATGATCAATCAAAATCATGTTTGGTCCAGAAATACACTTCTTAGCTTCTACACCATATTTACTTGCCTCATTCTTCAAGAAATCCCATGCGTACATTTCTTTATGTGCTTTATTTGGATCATAAGAAATCTTACCTTCAATCATACCTAATTCAATATGATTGTTTCTTCCATTAATAAATTTATCCAAATGTTTTGTCGTAAAACCATCAAATTCTTTTAACCAATCTAAATGCCACCAGCGACGACGGAATTCTCCATCTGTCACAAACTTCAATCCATGTTGTACTTCCTTCGCAACTAATTTTGCGATTTGTTCATCCTCTACATCACGCAATTGCTCATATGTAATTTCATTATTATTAAATTTAGCACGGGCCTCTTTAATTTCCTGTGGTCTTAAAAAAGATCCCACAATATCGTATTTAATATTCAACATTAGTAAATTTCCTCCAACGTCATCATTTTATCATTTCTAATTAATTATTGATAATATTTAATAATATGTGCCCGTTATAACTTTTATCTATAATAGAAAATTAAAGAATGTGATAAAATAATTTCTATGAACACAAAATCATATATACTCAACCAATTTCAAACATACCCACAACTAGAACTACAAGACTTAATGAAATTTTTATACCAAAGCAGTTTTGGGTGTGAACACTTACTTTCAAATCCTGACACAGTTAAAAAACAGATCCAACAAGAACTCGATACAAAACTGGATACATGTAATTCCATTGAATATCTAGATGGAGATTATGTTCGTCTTCATTTAAATTATGGATTGAGTGTAAATACACTAAGTACTTTATTTATTTTATCAAGTCAACAAGAAAAAAACGGCAAAGAACAGCTCGAAGAAAAGCTTCAAATCCTTATCGATATGATTTCCAATAAGGAACTTCCATTTTCTTTAAACAACGCTAAGCTAACTCTTTTGAAATGGAAAGAAGATGGATATCCTGCCATTCATCATTCCAATACATTCAATCAATTGTACCATCTATCTTATCGCTTAATACATAAAAAGTACGTCCCCTTCTTAAAACTATTTAAAGATATCGACAACAAGCATACTTCTATTATTTCAATCGACGGACGTTGTGCTTCGGGTAAAACTACACTTTCAAATCTTTTAAAACAAATATATGACTGTAACGTATTTAAAATGGATGACTTTTTCTTACAACCCCATCAAAGGACAAAGGAAAGGCTTGAAAGTCCTGGAGAAAATGTAGATCATGAGCGATTTGAACAAGAGGTCTTGATTCCACTATCCAAACATGAAGATATAAAGCTGCGTAAATTCAATTGTTCAACTTTGTCAATACAATCTGCTCACTTAATTCCATATAAATCATTTAATGTCATTGAAGGTTCTTATTCAATGCACTCAGATCTTCAAAAATATTATTCGTATTCTGTTTTCTTAACCGTGAGTAAAGAAGAACAACTTTCAAGACTTGAAAAAAGGAACCCAAATATGTTGAACAATTTTATTCAACGATGGATTCCTTTAGAAGAACTTTATTTTAAGACTTTTTCAATCCAAGACATATGTGACATAAAAATAGATACATCAAAGGCCTGAATCATCAGGCCTTATTTACATTATTGGATATTTAAATTCTTGTAGGGTCGAACATAGTCCTTAAATTTTTATAGGGTCGT
>OLZU01000703.1_pt1 | contig 19000 bp, 16 predicted proteins | sample 1674101 | NCBI WGS metagenome assembly OLZU01 (sample SAMEA103958143, study PRJEB25191) | human gut metagenome | biome: human-associated habitat [ENVO:00009003]; feature: intestine environment [ENVO:2100002]; material: feces | place: Germany | collected 2013/2015
TACATCTTCCCACTTCAGTATCAGCCAGAACACCACCGCCGTAAACAGTGAGGAGAAGGCGTATACCTCACCCTCTACGGCGCTGAACCAGAATGTATCACTGAATGTATATGCCAATGCACCTACCAGACCGCTGCCCATGACGGTAATCAGCTGTCCTTTGGTGATGTTGTTTTCATCGGTGATGACCAGTTTGCGTACCAGGTGAGTGATACTCCAGAATAAGAACAGGATACAAGCGCCGCTCATCAGCGCGCTCATGTAGTTCACCATCTTGGCAACGGTGGTGGCATCGGAAGCGAACTGAGAAAACAGATTGGCTACTAACATAAAGAACGGTGCGCCGGGCGGGTGTCCTACTTCCAGTTTATAGCCGGTGGTAATGAACTCCGGGCAGTCCCAAAAACTTGCGGTCGGCTCGATAGTCATGCAATAAACCGTTGCTGCAATTATAAATGTAATCCAACCAATCAGGTTGTTTACGGTTTTGTACTGTTTCATTCGGATGAAATTCGTTTTTTATTATAGACGGGCGCAAAGATAATGATTTCAGTTCTAAATGAGTGACAATAAGGCGGATTATTAGGATTGGTTTAGAGATATAGGGAGAATTTTCAGAAAAAACAAAGCTTTCCGTATTGTCCGTTCAGGGCGGTTTTTCAAAAATGTCCTTGTCCGGACGGCTTTGCCGGGTATGCTGTGATGGCTGTCCCTGCTTTCGTATTTTATCGGCTTACTGCTGACAAGTTGTTTTGTACCTTGTAACAAACTGTTTCCTGTGTGGAAACAAACTGTTCCGTACGGTGAAACAAAGTGTTCCGTTATAGGAAACAAACTGTTTGATAGGCGGAAAACAAACTGTTTTCTGCAATCGGAACAAAGTGTTCACCGCTGTGAACTAACAGTTTAACCGGATATAGGCTGCCGGAAGCCACAGCCTTTTTTATGCGCGCTTATGGCTTGTGGCGGTATGACGGTATCACGGATACTCTCTGTCTTTATGCTAATGGTGATGATGCTCGCCCAATATCCGATGCGGCAATGTGCCATGTCCCAGAAGCTCTATGGGGCAGTTGAAGTTACGTTCCAGCCATTCGCCGGTAATGCCCGTATCGGGATGGTAATCCAGCGTTTCGTTGACGCAGGCAATGGATTTTACTTGCTGCAATACCGTGCCTATGTCGTGGCTGACGAGTATGATGGCGCAATCTTTGTTGATTTCGGCCAATAACTGATACAGGCGGGCTTCAAAACGCTTGTCGATATAGGTGCTGGGTTCGTCGAGGATAACCACTTCGGGGTCGGAGATTATGGCGCGTCCCAGTAGCGCGCGTTGAAGCTGTCCGCCGCTCAGTGCGCCGATAGCACGTTCTTCCAGCCCTTCCAGTCCCATGCGGGCGATGACCTGACGGGCTTTTTCCCTGTGTTCCTTGGTGAAACGCGAGGTGAGCGATTTCTTGCTGCTGAGTCCCGACAAAATAACTTCTTCGACGGTGATAGGGAACTTGCGGTCTATGCTGTTGTATTGGGGCAGGTAGCCCATAGTGAGTTGGGCATTGCCCGTTGTGCGGGGAGATGTGAAAGTTATTTCACCGGAAACGGGTTTGAGCAATCCCAGAATGCATTTGATAAGAGTGGTCTTACCGCCACCGTTCGGACCGATAATGCCCAGAAAATCCCGGTCGTAAACGGTAAGGTTTACGTCGCGAAGCACTGTGCGACCGTCGTATCCGGCATTGAGGTTTCTTATTTCAATAATAGGTTTCATTGTTAGTTCTTCATTAAATTCAGCGCCTTCGCCGTATTCAGCATTTCCGTTTCCCAATCGTAGGACAGGGGGTTGATATCGACAATTCGGGTTCCGGTTTGTTTGGCGATGATTTCGGCGTTGCGGCGGTCGAACTCCGGCTGTACGAAGATGACATGTACTTTTTCGCTCTTGCAGGTATCGATCAGTGCTTTCAGATGTGCGGGTGACGGTTCTTTGCCGCCGGCTTCGATAGGAATCTGATGCAGGCCGTAGTCACGGGCGAAATAGGAAAGCGCCGGGTGGTAAATCATAAAGGCGTGGTCTGCGCCGGGAGCGGTGAGCGTCTGCCGTATGAGGCTGTCGGTATGCTCTATCTGGCGGCAGAGGGCATTATAGCGTTCCAGGTAAGCGCTTTCATTACTTTTATCGATGCTGCACAGCGCACTCAGAATATTGCCCGCGATGATTTGGGCGTTGGTAGCGGAGTTCCATATATGGGGTTCTACGCCGGTGGCGTGGTGGTGCTCCTTCCCGTCTTCCGCATGCCGATGGCTGTGGGTATTGTCGTAAATCAAATCCACGCCTTGCGACATGTCAAAGAATTGCAGGTGCGGGGCGTTGTCTGTCAGCTTATCTGTCCATGTTTGTTCAAAGCCTATATAGCCGATGCGGAAATAGGCTTTACTGTGGGCAAGGTCTACAAGCTGCTGCGGCGTAGGGTCGTAGGTTTCCGGACTTGTACCTTTGGGAACCATGCTGACTACTGTGAATCGGTCGCCGGCAATGGCTTCGGTGAAGTATCGCAGAGGCTCGAGCGTAACGGTAATGACGGGTTTGCCGCCGGTCTTGTCGCTTTGGTCGCTTTTGGGCTTGCAGGAAGCTATGAGTATGGTTGCGAGTAGTAAAAAGTATATCTTTTTCATCTATCTTATTTATGGCTTTTATAAGTGTAATTCAGGGTAACTGTTGCTTTGTTTATCTTCTTTCTGCGGCTTATCCCTTTGTTTTGGTAGCTCGGAGTATCTCACGTTTGCCGCCCGGCGGGCCGGGAAGCCGCTCCACCGTAAACCCGACGGCTTGTAAAAGCCGACGGATAACGCCCTTGGCGCAGTAGGTGGTCAGTATGCCGTTGGCGTTCATGCAGGCATATATGTTCCGGAAAAGCTCCTCACTCCACATCTCAGGCTGCTTTTCGGGGGCGAATGCGTCGAAATAAACAAGGTCGAAATAGGGATTAGGGGTTAGGGATAAGGGATTAGCGATTAGTGATGAGTGATTAATGGGTGATTTATCGCTAATCCCTAATCGCTCAACACTAATCCCTAACCGCTCACCGCTAATCACTTTATTTACGTCTCCTTGTATTTTGTGTAACGTAAAATAAGGGGTAATGTTCACATCTGTATCCCATGGAGCCGTGTGTAATTCCTTAAACAAGGGATGGTCGCTATAATTCAGTACATCGACTTCTTCCCACGACAAGGGATAGAGTTCGATGCCGGTGTAGTGGACGGCTCTTTTCTCTTGTCCGGCACTCTCCAAAGTGAGCAGGGCGTTAAGTCCCGTGCCGAATCCTATTTCCAGAACGCGGGGGCGGATGGCGGCAGATGCTTTCAGCCCCATATCGATAAAGATATGTTGCGATTCGGTGCGTGCTCCTTTTACCGAATGATAATGCTCATTCAGCTCCGGCACAAACAATGTGGCGCTTCCGTCTTCCGTCCGTTCTATAATCCGTTCCATATCCGCTAATCACTAAACATTAATCACTAACCGCTAAACACTCATCACCGACAATGCCCCTTGCAAGGCCAATAACATGGCGATATATCGTATCAGTTTGCCCGCAAACATGGAAGAAATGGTCAGCATGACGTTGCTGCGCATAAATCCCAATGCTATGGCAATGGCTTCTCCCACGAAAGGCAGGAAGGCAAAGAAAGCCATGAGAGCCCCTTTTCCTTGCAGAAAACGCTGCATCTTGTCAATCTTCTCCTTCTTTACTTTGAAATATTTCTCTATCCAGTCTGTTTTGCCGAGCCGACCCATGTAGTAGCAGGTCATGCCGCCGACCGTATTTCCCAATGTTGCGGTAAGGACGCAAACGGCGGGGTTCAGTCCTACCTTGACGAGCGCCAGCATCACCAGTTCAGAACTGAACGGAATGATACTCCCCGCCAGTAAGGCCGAGATAAAGAGCCCTGCATATCCCCAGTCAATCAGAAGTTGTATCAGTGTGTCTGCAAAAGCGTCCATAGATTGAATCCGAATAAAGTAAATAACCCGACAAGCATAATGATAAAGAACAGGTTGGAGCTCCGGCTGTTGGTCAATACGAATAAGTGTCCTATCAGAATGCTGGTACCGATTAACAGCAGGGAGAACAGATGAGGATATAGAGCCGGTTGTAACCCTATATAGACGAAGATGCAGAAGTTCAGGAATATCAGGAAATGCAGATAACTGCGCGTACGTATCTTATCCTCATAGCCGGCAATTAAGCAGTGGCTTGAACTTACTATATATAAAAGGAGTATATATCCGATTGTCGCCAATTCCCAAGGCCGGAAGCCGAATCGGATGGAGCGGAAATTCACCAGTTCCAGAAACGGCTGATAGAATAATTCCATGTGTCCGGACAGGTAGGTGTAGCCTAAGAGGAACCAATAAGGTACGCTCCAACCGATGAGCGAAGCGAAAAAGCTCTTAGGGTGCAGGGACTGGAAGCTATACGCGCCTATCCAAAATACGGGTACGAAGAACATCAGTTGCGGGAAGAGCAGGCTTCCCATTCCCATGAATACGAATGCATGGAACAAATAGCTCGCGGGCTTAGCCCGCTGATAGCTTCTGAACAGGAAATACAGAGCTATGAGGAAAGTGACCGCCACCAAATCTCCTGCATATAATATATGCATGGCAGGGCAGACGGAAACCAGCAGGAAATAAATGGCTGTCTGTACGGACGCCCGCATACGGATGATGGCGAACGCGTTGTTCAGCCCGATAAGAAAATATCCTATGACGGAGTATAGGATAAAGCTGAAAAGGCGGGTGCCCCAGGCCGGGATACATGAATCACGGAATAGGTCCCACAGGGGATAATCGTCTTTTCGTATTTCCAAATCGGGTAATAGGATGGCGCTCAGTATCCAGCAGGTTACTGATATAAGGATGGCGGCGGGAAGCGTAAAGCGTCCCTCCGTAACCCGATTTTGGAATCTTTGGCTTCTCATTGACTGTTAAAGGTCGAATCCGATGTCGCGACGGAAGTATTTACCCTCGAAACTTAACGTTTCGGCTACTTTGTAACTCTTAGCCAAAGCCTCTTCTTTTGTTTCTCCATAGGAGCAAACGGCTATCACGCGACCGCCGTTGGTGACGGTCTGGCCGTCCTTTACGGCGGTACCGGCATGGAACAGGATGCTGTCCGTAGCCTCGGCGAGGTTGAAACCTGTAATGGGATATCCTTTTTTGTACGCTTCGGGATAACCGCCGCTGACCAGCATTACACAAGCTGCCGTACGCGGGTCGAGCTCCATTGTCTTGGTATCGAGGTTTGCCTTGTGTACGCCTTCAAACAGTTCCACGATATCGCTCTTAATGCGCAGCATGACGCTTTCCGTCTCTGGGTCTCCCATACGGACATTGTATTCTATCACCATGGGCTCGTTCTGCACATTGATAAGTCCCAGGAAGATGAAACCTTTGTACAGGATGCCTTCTTCGCGCAAGCCGTTGATGGTGGGCTCTATAATGCGTTCGCGCACTTTTGCCATAAATTCGTCGTTGGCGAAAGGAACGGGTGTCACGCTGCCCATACCGCCGGTATTCAGTCCTTTGTCGCCTTCTCCGATGCGTTTATAGTCTTTGGCCACAGGCAATACTTTATAATGCTCGCCGTCGCTCAGCACGAAAACCGAGCACTCTATTCCGCTAAGGAATTCCTCGATGACCACTGTCGCGCTGGCATCGCCGAACATACCGCCGAGCATCTCTTTCAGCTCTTTCCGGGCTTCTTCCAGTGTCGGGAGAATCAATACGCCTTTACCTGCGCACAGGCCGTCGGCTTTCAATACGTAGGGGGCGGTGAGGGTTTCCAGAAAAGCAAGCCCTTCTTCCAGCGTTTCGGCTGTCACGCTTTTGTAGCGGGCGGTGGGAATGTTATGGCGCAGCATGAATTCTTTGGCGAATTCTTTGCTGCCTTCCAGCTGCGCGCCTTTTGCAGAAGGACCGATAATGGCGATGTGCCGGGTAGCGGCATCTTCTTTGAAACAATCGAAAATACCTTGCACCAGCGGATCTTCGGGACCCACTACAATCATGTCAATCTTATGCTCAAGGGCAAAAGCCTTGAGAGCGGGGAAATCAGTAGCTTTGATGTCTACATTCTCGCCCACTGCGCTTGTTCCCGCGTTGCCGGGAGCGATATACAGTTTTTCTATTTTGGGGCTTTGCGCAATCTTCCAAGCCAAAGCGTGTTCGCGGCCACCTGAGCCAAGCAATAATACTTTCATTTTATAGATACGTTTAATTGTTTACTGTTGAAAATGCGTCCGGTTTATAAATAATCCTCGAAATATCGGGTTATCTTCTCGTGCAGATGTACACGGTCACGTCCCAAGACGTTGTGCTTATGTCCGGGATAGATAAACAGATCGGGATAGGTGCGTGCATCCACACAGGCTTTCATGAAAGAAAGCGTATGTTGGGGTACGCATGTATCGTCGTGGTCATCGTGGATGATAAGCAGATGTCCTTTCAGTTGCCCTGCGAGGTTCTTCAAATCGCATTGTTCATAACCTTCGGGGTTTGCCTGAGGGGTATCCATATAGCGTTCGCCATACATTATTTCATAGTACTTCCAGTCGATGACCGGTCCGCCGGCCACGCCGACTTTGAAAATTTCCGGATAACGGAGCATGAGGGCGGTAGTCATATGTCCGCCGAAGCTCCAGCCGTGCACGCCGATGCGGTTACCGTCCACATAAGGCAGGCTTTTCAGGTAGTCCACTCCTTTTACCTGGTCCTTGCCCTCTTCAACGCCTAAATGTCTGAAGGTGACGTTCTCGAATTCCAGTCCACGGTTGCTGCTGCCTCGGTTGTCGAGCGTGAACATGATATAACCTTTGTTGGCCATATAGATGTCCCAGCCGCGCGCGCCGTTCATCCAGCCGTTGGTAATCATCTGGGCATGGGGACCGCCATATACGTAGACGATTGCGGGATATTTCTTGTTCGGGTCGAAGTCGGCGGGCTTGACAAGGCGGTAATATAAGTCGGTCTTGCCGTCGGCCGCCTTTATCGTACCTGTTTCTATGGCAGGCATGGTGAAGCCTTCATAAGGATTCTTCGCGGTCAGCAGGGAGATGCTTTTCCTGTTTTGGGTGTTGACTATCTCTATCTGGCGGGGAGTATCCGGAGTGGAATACCGATCGATGATATAATTGCCCGAAGCGGAAAGTATTCCGTTGTGTACTCCCTCGCTATTGTCCAATGGGGTACGTTTGTTCGTATTTACATTTACTTTATATAAATTACTCTGCAAGGGAGATAGCTCGGTGGAAGCGATGATGACCTCTTTCTTTTTGGCGTTGAACCCTAAAACGTCCTGCACCAGCCAGTCTCCTTTTGTCAGTTGCTTGATAAGCTTGCCGTCCGTATTGTAGAGATACAGATGGTTGTAGCCGTCTTTCTGGCTCTGGTAGATAAACTGGGTATGATCCCAGGGCAGGAACAGGATAGGTTGTTGAGGCTCTACATATTTGGAGTGCGTTTCCTCGATAAGGGTGGACATCAGCTCTCCGGTTTCGCTGTTGTATCGGCAAAGTTTTGCATGGTTCTGATCGCGGTTCAGCTCTATGAGATAAAGGCTCTTTCCGTCGGGCGCCCAGCTGATGTTGGTGAAATAACGGTTGGTAGGGTCACCGGTGTTCAAATAAACGGTCTTTTGAGTGTCCGGATTATAGATACCTACGGTAACCTGATGGCTGAGCATTCCTGCCATCGGGTAACGTATCTTGTCCACTAAAGCTATTCTGGGAGTAATATCCACCAGCGGATAGGGGGTTACCATGCTTTCGTTCATGCGGTAAAAGGCCAGCAGGTTTCCTTGGGGGCTCCAGAAAGTACCCTTGCCGATTCCGAATTCATTGCGGTGTACGCTTTGTCCGCACACAATGCCTTCGGGTTCTTTGGTGACGGCTTTGTTGTCCACAAAGAGATTATTCTTTACGGTATAAGCTATGTGCCCGCTTTCCGGGGTATAGTCAATGTTGGCGCCGTTTCTCTCTCCGGCCTGCGGCAGGCCTTTGACGAATTCATCTTTCTCAAAGTCATAAACGATGTATCTCGCAGGCAGCTTGATAAGCATATACGGCTTGTCCGGCCACGGGAACTCGGTATTGTAGAAATGCTGTACTTTGCTTCCCTTGTGGCTGGGTGTGGCGGTTGTTTCCGTAGGAGTTATCAGTGAGCCGAGCACTTGATTTACCTTTTCCCGGGTCGTGAGCAATGTCTCCTTTCCGTTTTTGGGGTTGACGGCAAACAATGAATCGATGCCGGGCTTGATACATATATCACCCCACCACTGCAAACCCGGTAGATTTTCAGCGATACGATAGGTTGCGCCACCGGGAAGAAGGTCTTCCAGGGTAGGCTTTTTCAAGTCTTGTGCCATAAGCTCCATTGATAATAAAGCGGGTGTTGTCAGTAGCAACACCATGATTGCTTTACCGATTCTCTTTATCATAGCTTCTTGTGTTAGCGGTATCAGTCGTTGTTATGTTCGTTGTCCCGTTTCCGAAACTCTCTCGGTTTACGATCTTTATTAAACTCTCGCTCTCTGTTGAATTCCCGCTTCGGTTTCCATTCGCCGTCTGCCGGTTTTCTGTATTCACGAGGCTTGAACTCCCGTTTGTCATCCGATTTGAAGTCTCTTCGCTCTCTCGGTTTAAATTCCCTCTTCTCTCCGGGCTTAAACTCTCTTCTTTCTCTCGATGCGTAAGGTCTGTACTCTTTATCGCCTTCTTCGCTTTCCTGCTTTTTGTACTCTTTGTATTTTCCGTCGAAGATTTCATATTTGCGGAACTCACATTCCAATGCGCCGTTGAACAAAGGTATCTTGGCGGTAGGTTTCAATCCGATTTGATCGAAACACTCTTCACGGTAAGAAAGTATCCATGCGGTGTTTCCTGTAAAGGCATGTTTCAGCCGTTCGCCAATCATGGAGTATAGGCCTAAAAGGTCGTTCGTTGATATACGCTCCCCATACGGCGGGTTGGTAATGATAACCGCCTTTTCCTTAGGCTGTTCAAACTGTTGGAAAGGTTGCAGTTTCAGTGTCACGTCTTTGGACACGCCTGCCGCTTTTATGTTGTGGGTAGCAATTTCGTTGGCTTTCGGATTATTGTCGTATCCGTATATCTTGTGAGCGAATTCACGTTCCTGGCTGTCGTCATTATAAATCTTATCAAACAGTTCCTGGTCGAAATCAATCCACTTTTCGAAGGCAAATTCCTTACGGAATACGCCCGGCGCGATATTTCGGGCTATCAGGGCCGCCTCAATGGGTATCGTACCCGAACCGCACATGGGGTCTATCAGGTCGCATTCTCCACGCCAACCGCTCATTAATATCATGCCGGCCGCCAGAACTTCGTTCAACGGAGCTTCTACTGCCTCCTGGCGATAGCCGCGACGATGCAAAGACTCGCCGGATGAATCGAGAGAAAGGGTACACTTGGTTTCGGCAATGTGAATGTTCAGTAGTACGTCGGGCTTGTTGATGCGTACGGACGGGCGTTTGTTATAGGCATCCCGGAAATAGTCCGCAATGGCGTCTTTTACTTTATAGGAAACAAACTTTGAATGACGGAATTCCTCGCTGAACACAACTGCGTCCACTGCGAAAGTTTTGTCAACATCCAGATAGTCTTCCCAGTGGATTGCCTTGATCTGCTCGTACACCTCATCGGCATTTTTTGCTACAAACTGTTTGATAGGCTTCAGGATGCGGATGGCTGTTCGCAGGCAGAAGTTCGCCTTATACATCATTTCCTTATCTCCACAGAATGATACCATACGACGTCCTATCTGTATCTCGTTTGCTCCTAAAGAGGTCAATTCTTGTGCCAATGTTTCTTCCAGTCCCTGGAAAGTTTTGGCAATCATTTCAAATGATTGTTCGCTCATCTATTTATTTTCTATTTTACGATTTACTATTTACAACTTTCTTTTATGCTTTGCAGCCGTTCATTTCTTTGCTTTGGTTTGTACGATTCTTGCGCCTGCAGGTACATCCTCCGTTACCCAGATGTTGCCGCCTACGGTAGCGTCTTTTCCGATGGTGATGCGCCCCAAGATAGTGGCATTGGAATACACGATGACATTATCTTCCAATATGGGGTGGCGGGGAATGCCTTTGATGGGTTTGCCGTCTTCGTCCAGCGGGAAGCTTTTGGCTCCGAGGGTTACACCCTGATATAGTTTTACGTTATTGCCGATAATGCAGGTTTCACCGATTACCACACCTGTACCATGGTCTATCGTGAAATAACCGCCTATGGCGGCTCCCGGATGAATGTCGATGCCGGTTTCGCTATGTGCCATTTCGGTGATGATACGCGGAATGAGAGGCACGCCGAGTACCAACAACTCATGCGCTATGCGGTAGTTACTGATGGCGCGGATGGCGGGATAGCAACTGATAACCTCGCCGAACGAATGGGCGGCCGGGTCACCGTTGTAAGCGGCTTCGACGTCGGTTGCCAGTATGCGGCGTAATTCCGGTAAATGGCTGATAAATTTGGCGGCGATCGATGCGGCCTCTTCACGTTGAAGCTCGGTACAGCAGCTGCATTCATCATCACTGCCGAAACAAAGCCCTGCCAGTATTTGCTCTGTCAGCAGGTCGAACAGTCTTTCTACGTTGACTCCGATATGGTAAGTTACCGTACGGCTGTTGACCGTTGAATTTCCAAAATATCCGGGAAAGATAATAGCGCGCGCAAGTTCGATAATATCGCACAATGCCTTAGCTGAGGGCAATGGATTGCCGTCCGTGTGCTGGTGAAACAGTCCTTTGTAAGATTCGCTTTCCGATAGCTCATCGACTGCCTGTGTCAGGATGTGAGTAAAATTAAGTGGACTCATTATGATATCCTTTATTAATAAAGTGGCTACAAAGGTATAAAATACTCACCAATTTTCCTACATATCCCTCATTTATAGTATGGATTTACCACATTTATGGTATTTTGAATGAACGAACTTCACCGTATTTTTGTCTTATTAATAATTCACTGTAAGATATGAAAAAAATAGCGCAACGCCTTACCGACTTAGTAGGCAATACTCCTTTGTTGGAGTTGAACAATTATAGTAAAAATAAGGGCTTGAGGGCTCATGTGATAGTCAAACTGGAATACTTTAATCCTGCGGGAAGTGTCAAGGACCGCGTTGCACTGGCTATGATAGAGGATGCGGAAACGAAAGGACTGTTGAAACCCGGTGCGACGATTATCGAACCGACCAGCGGCAATACCGGGGTTGGACTTGCTTTTGTAGCGGCGGCCAAAGGTTATAAATTGGTTTTGACTATGCCGGACACCATGAGCATGGAACGCCGCAATTTACTGAAGGCTCTTGGCGCGGAACTTGTCTTGACGCCCGGTGCCGATGGTATGAAGGGTGCTATAGCCCGTGCCGAAGAATTGCAAGCGAGTACTCCCGGCTCGTTGATTTTACAGCAGTTTGATAATCAAGCTAACCCGGCCGTTCATGAGCGCACTACCGGACAGGAAATATGGCAGGATACGGACGGAAAAGTCGATATATTCGTAGCCGGTGTTGGGACCGGTGGGACGGTGAGCGGTGTGGGTACGGCTTTGAAGAAGCATAACCCTAAAATACAAGTGGTAGCCGTAGAGCCGGAGGATTCTCCGGTATTGTCAGGCGGAAAACCGGGTTCACATAAGATTCAAGGTATCGGTGCAGGCTTTATCCCCAAAAACTATAATAGTGCGGTAGTAGACGGAATTCTGCAGGTATCCAATGATGATGCTATCCGTACCGGGCGGGAACTGGCGAAATACGAAGGCTTGTTGGTCGGGATTTCTTCGGGAGCCGCTGTCAGCGCCGCAACTCAGTTGGCGCAGTTGCCGGAGAACGAGGGTAAAAACATAGTGGTATTACTGCCTGATACGGGAGAACGCTATTTGTCGACATTGCTTTATGCCTTTGAGGAATATCCTTTATGATTTAATATAAAAAGCCTGATTGTCAAATTGATTCTCAGACTTTTTATAATTGATTTTTTTATGTCTAGAGGACAATTTGTTGTGTCTTAGCAAAATTTAGTACTCCTGTAAGGTGCTGACTCATAATATTACTAGCTGCTTCTGCATTGTTATTTTTAATATATTCGAAAAGGAGACGATGCTCACTTATTGGGATCTCAAAATTTGTCTTACAAACATTAAATTTAGCATAATTCACCATGATATCAGGTGTAATTGTCATCATCATAGATTTTAATACTGTATTTTTAGAGCCTTCAGCAATAGTACGGTGAAAGTATAAATCTTCTTCTAATGCAGAACCGCATTCTTTTATTTTTTTGTTATAGTTGTTCATTGCGCTCTCTATCATTTTCAGATCTTCTTCTGTACGACGAATTGCGCAAAGTTTTGCAGCATTAATTTCAATAATAGAACGTGCTTCTACTAAAGAGTGGAAGTCGCAATTGTCCATTTTTAAAATGTCACTGATTAAGCTATTTAAAGCAGTAGACTCAATGGCCGAGATTACCGAGCCACTTTGTGGCATTGTTTTAATGATATTATAAAACTCCAGTTTTTTAAATGCTTCCCTTACCTGAGAACGTGCAACTTGGAACTTTTCAGCTAATTTACGCTCTGCCGGAAGTTTGTCCCCAGGTTGTAAATCGCCAGAGTCAAGTAAAGAGCGAATTTGTCTGATGATATCATCAGTTGCATTTTCGCCAGCAGGTTCTAAAAGCTTCAATATATCAGTCATATGTTAATTTATTAAATATTTGCAAAGATACAAATTAATTCAAAATACTTCTTTTATAGATTCAACAAAATGTTAGAAAATATATTCGGTTTAGATTGGAGATAGGCTAGGTGTTTTAGTATTCTTTCTTTAGCTTATATTTGGTTTTCCAATTCTGAAAACTTATTTTTGTATAAAAGTATATTAAGTTGTCATAGCAAAACATGTTTTAGTGGTATATATGAAAACGATTCTTGTGACTCATCAGCTTCCTAAAGTGGCTTTTGAAACAATTGTAAATGATTATAAAATTATTATGCCTGATAAAGGCTTGATTAGTAGCTGTATGCTTGATAGATGGATTGGGCGTTGTGATGCTTTGCTTCCTACTTATGCATTTAAGGTAACTAAAGAAATTATAGATCGTGCTACTAACTTGGAGATTATTGCAAACTTTGGAGCTGGTTATGATAATATAGATGTTAATTATGCTATTACAAAAGGAATTTTGGTAACCAATTCTCCGAAACCGGTTATTGAACCAACGGCTGAGCTGGCTTTTTCCTTGTTATTGAATGTGGCTAGAAGAATTTCTGAATGTGATAGGAAATTACGTTCATCAAGAGGAATAGAAATTGATGTGATGGAAAATCTTGGAATCAGTTTATATGGAAAGACTTTAGGGATAGTTGGTATGGGAGCGATAGGGCAAGCTTTGGCAAGAAGAGCTTCTGCTTGTGGTATGAGAATTATATATTATAATAGAAAAAGATTATCTCAAGAAATTGAAAATGCGTATGAGGCTGATTGGGTCAGTTTGAATGAATTGTTAGCTACATCTGATTTTATATCATTACATGCCCCAGCGACTTCAGAAACCTATCACATGATTGATATACAACAGTTTAATCTAATGAAACCTTCTGTGGTATTGATAAACACAGCTAGGGGAAATCTGATTAATGAAAGAGTATTGATACATTTTCTTCAAGAAAAAAGAATATTTGGTGCGGGGTTGGATGTATTTGAAAATGAGCCTGAAATACCTTCGGAATTATTACAGCTTGATAATGTGCTATTATCACCTCATAATGGCACAGGGACTATTGATACACGTGTAGAAAGCACTCGTTATGCCCTTCAGAATATTATAAATTACTTTGAAGGAAAAACTCTCCTCTCGCCTGTTACAAAATAGATATTTTATATTAAAATGGCAGAAGCCAATATTGGGCTCCTGCCATCTTTATATATTATTTATTTTGAATTGTTTTATGAGAAGAAACTACCACCATTAATATCTATGTTTGCACCAGTAATATAAGAGGAATCCTCGGATGAAAGGTAGATTACTAGATCTGCCACTTCTTTTGCTTCACCTTCACGACGGAGGGCATATGTGGCTTTCAGTCGTTCTCTGTTTTCTGGTGTATTGAAGCGATCGTGGAATGATGTAGCTATTGTGCCGGGCGCTAATGCGTTGACACGTATTCCTTTGGGACCAAGCTCCTTGGCCATAGCACGTGTGTAAGTCATAACAGCACCTTTGGCAGTTGCATACATAGATGCTCCAGGACCGCCACCATCACGGGCTGCAAGAGACGAAAAATTGACAATGGTAGATCCGGCACTCATGTACGGTACAGCTTCGCGGGTACATAGAAATACGCTACGCATATTTACATCCATTAAAAAGTCATACCAAGTTTCGTCTTGTTCTGTTACTAATTTGCGACCAACAATTCCACCAACAACATTAACTAATGCATCAATGTGATTTCCAAATGCTTCAATAGCTTTGTCAAATAGATTTTTGACATCAGTTGCTTTTGTCATATCACCTTGTACAATAATTCCTTCAGATCCTGCAGCCTGAATTAATTTTAAAGTTTCTGCTGCATCTTCCGGGTTGTCGAAATAGTTTACAACTACTTTAGCTCCTTCTTGAGCGAATTTGATTGAGATTGCACGTCCCAAATCACGTGCTCCACCTGTTACGATGGCTACTTTACCTTGTAATTTCATATTATTTTTTAGTTTAATGAATATGTGTAACTTTATTTTATTTGTTCTATTTTACCGACAGTCAAAAATATGGATAATAATGATAATGGAACTAATGCTGCAAGTAGTGAGAATAATAATAGCCAGTTTGTGATGTATTGGGCAAATAATATTGCTAGAATAGTTCCTAATACGGCTGATGCACCACCTAGACCTGCTAATGAGCCAACGGATTTTCCGGAGTGTAGATCGCTGGGTATTGTTTGAATATTTGTCATGACAAATTGAAAACCTCCCAAGACGAAAGCCATAAAGATAACTGCCATAATAGAAGTTGTAGAATAAACGGCTGCAATTATAGAAGGGATGATAATAAATCCACCCAATAACATGGCAGCTTTACGTGAATAATCAACACTTTTTCCTTTTCGGATTAAAAAGCCTGACATCCATCCACCGGCAATACTACCAACCATTGCGCCTACATAAGGAACCCATGCGGAGAATGCTACTTCCTTAATATTAAGTTTGAAGACATCAGCTAGATAGAGTGGTAGATAAGTGACAAACATCCACCAAATGGGATCAAGAAAAAAACGTCCTAAAATAACAGACCAGTTTTTTTTGTTTGATAATAATTCTCTCCAGCCTTTGCCTTTGTCATTGGTAATCTTGATTTCCGGTTGTCCAGTTAATATGTATTCTTTTTCTTTATCAGTAATCCATGGGTGTTCTTTAGGTCCTTTTTTGTTGATGATAATCCATGGGATTAGCCATAATAAACCGAAACCACCGACAACTACAAATGTAAGCTTCCATCCAAGTGTAATATACAGCATGAGTATAATGATGGGTGCAAAAATAGAACCCAACGAAGCTGCTGCACCAAATAAACCTTGTGCTAATGCACGTTCCTTCTGTGGAAACCATTCAGCGTTACTTTTAGTGGTTCCTGGCCATGGACCGGCTTCTCCTAATCCCAGCATCATACGAAATGTTGTTAATGAAAGGATGCCTCGTGATAGTGATGTCATGGCATCTGCGGCTCCCCATAATAATACAGAAACGAAGAATCCTTTTCTTGTACCAATTTTGTCATACATTTTTCCAGATACTAACTGGCTTATACCATAAGCTATCATAAAAAATATGGTAATCGTTCCTAGTATATCTTTAGCTTGCTTGGCAGCTTCTTCAGTAGACAAATCAGTACTGATTAGTCCTAAATCATAGGCAATCCCCTCTTTGTTTATTACCATTGTTTGGCCATTTTTCTCCTTTAGTGAGATTCTACTTGCTTCAACTTGAATCTCATGGCCTTGACCGTTGGTTAAAAGATAGGTTTGCTCATTTATCTGAGTGGCTTGGTTCACTCTGAGACTAGGATTAAAAGAGTCCGTTAGAGTGTATTCAATATTGGCTACCCACATATAATTTAGAGTACCTCTATCCAAATAGTTTATGATGGTAATGAGCATGATTAGCCCAATAATCCACCATCTTACACCTTTGATTTTCATGATAGTTATTCGTTTATAAAATCTTCACGCATTGGGCTAAAGGTATCAATTAAAATACCAGCTTCAAGACAGGTACAACCATGTAAGACATCCGGTTCCATATAGATTCCATCTCCGGCTTTTACTATTTTCTTCTCTCCGTTTACATGAAATTCGAACACTCCACTAACAACATAGGTGGATTGGGAATGAAAATGCTCATGGGCGTTTCCAATAGCCCCTTTCTGAAATTTCACTTTTACTAGCATTAGTTGTCCGTCATATCCGAGTATTTGCCTTTGAATACCTTCACCAACTTGTTCCCAACTTATTTCATTTTCTAATAGAAAAACTTTACTACATGTTTTCATAATGTTGTTTTTTTAATAGTTATTATTTACGTTATTTTATTTCGCAGACTCCTTGCCAGCTATAATCTCTTATTTTATGTACAGAATGTGGATTATTATCTGTATTCGCAAAACAGATAGTTATGGTCTGTTTGTTTTTAGTTGTAACTTTGAGGATAGTATATTCCTCTGTGTCCATTATAATTTGGATGTTTTGTACGTTTGTGTAAGGAGCTAATGTATATTCCAGACGTGGGTTGTATTCTCCGTGTGCTTCTATGAGAGATACGAATGTATGATTATCACTCTCTTTCTGGCGAAACATTAAGCAAGGATCGTTTCTCAAATTGAAGTTAGGGTCGTTACCACCAATTCTGGTTAAAAATATCTCTGTATTTTCATCGGTTACAGCGGTTAATGTATAGAATCTATTGTCGTTTAACCAAGTGGTAGAAGTTGTCTCTTGCCTGGGGTTTCCTTGTGCTTCTATCCATAAATGTTGGTATCCGTTTTTGCTGCCTAACAAAGTGCGAGTTGTATCGAATGCGTTGTATTTATAATCAGTATTAATGAGATGCCCTTTATAATAATAAGGCAAATCGTATTGATGTTTTTTTTGTGAAATTATTTTGAATATATCAACAATGAGAGGATGTTCAAAAGCAGGATGGGAGATTAGCAGTAGATTTCGCTGCATAGTTACTCCGGGAACAGCGTGTTTGTCTTTTGCACTGATCATTTTTACCTGTTCGCCATTGATGAAAGCATAGAATGTGGGAGAGTATTTTGATGCTTCGTCCAATTTACCATTGAAGTGGCTGGTTTCGTCGACTATTAGGGTGTTATGCCCTATTGTTTGCTTACTAAAGCTATTATTTTCAGGTAAATAATGGCCGCCATTTTTAGGCTCTATATTTAAAAAACGTGCAGCCCCGTAGTCTTGTATTATTTCTTTATTATTGTCGTAATAGGTAAATGATAACCTATCAAAGTGTCCATGTCCCATACCCTGTGATGTGTATTTTAGAGCTACACAGCTTTCATTATTTTTATTTGGGCAGCGTAGAATTCCAATGCCACCCTCGTCGCCTTTGGCTCCATCGTTTATGACCATTGTTTGATGTATAAAAGGTTGTGCAAGTTCTATGTCAGTAGCAACTTTATATCCAGCTTCATTTAGGATAACAGTATTTTGTTCTTTTGCTATAGATAATAGTTGTTTGTTGCCTGTTCTATTATAGGCGATATCAATACCCCAAACTAACTCTGTACTGTGCCAGGTCTTGTCTAAAGCGTCATTGAAATGAAAGAATTGGCCGTTGTTTTCAGACATTTGTAATAGGGTAGTGACGGCTTTTAATATTACTCCATTTTTATATTCAAATATTTTTCTTTCAGGCTCATTGTTCTCAATAGCTTGAGCAAACATAATGAATGGCTGTAATGAATATCTCTGATAATAAGGCCCTTCCTCGAAATATCCGTCGGGTGAAAAAAGTTGATCTATTTGCCTAATAAAACCACTTTTTCCGCTTTTATCTAGTCCATATAATGCTTTCTCAAGCATATCTTTATCTCCCATAACATAGGAAATCATCCCCACTCCTGTTACTGCCCAGGTAGCGTGGTTATGAATTTTTTCGAATGTGGATTTATTGTGTATAGCGATAAATTCAACCATTGGCTTAAATAAATTATTTTCAATAAACTCTCTTTCTTTGGGATTTAAGTAATTATATATACAATCATAGGCTTGAGATGTGTATACTAACCAAACACATTCATTTAACCCTTGCCAAAAGAGCTTTCCTCTATAATTAGATTTTTGAATTGGATGTAAGGGTAGATTAGGATACATTTCAGCATATTGTATAAGCATTTCTTTTACATATTCCGCATATTCTTTTTTTTCAGTTAATTGGAAAAGCACACCTGCATTATACATGTTATTATAGTTACGCTTGTGTTGTTCGTGTGTATAGCCACCACCTGCGTCTTTAGGAAGTGGAACTTCTATCGGTTGTTTTAAGATAGGATCTATTTGATTTTTTATTTGAATTAATGTCGTATTGAATAACATAGCCGGCTTGTTTTGAGCTTTTATTTTTTCAATTCCTTTTTGAGTAAGCAATAAGCAGGGATGCTTTGGTAACTTGGCCTGGATTGTAAATGCCAGAAACAAGAAAATAGTTATTAGAATACTTTTTGTTTTCATGAGTATTTCTTTGTTTTAAATTGGTTTTCCAAAAGTAGTGGTTAATTTTATTTTGAGCAAATAAAATACTTGATATTTTTTATGTTTTTTATCATAGGTTTACCTGATATTTTTTGTACTCACTTTTTATGGTTGTTTCTTTCCTTCTTTTACTTTCTTTAATTAA
>OLZU01000720.1_pt1 | contig 18637 bp, 9 predicted proteins | sample 1674101 | NCBI WGS metagenome assembly OLZU01 (sample SAMEA103958143, study PRJEB25191) | human gut metagenome | biome: human-associated habitat [ENVO:00009003]; feature: intestine environment [ENVO:2100002]; material: feces | place: Germany | collected 2013/2015
TAGTCAAGTCCCGGTGTCAGGGCACTGTTACGGATAGACACTTCAGGATCATAACCGGAATAGCCGGAGATTGTCCAAAGATTCTGCCCTGCCACATATACACGGGCATTGCCGATTCCCCACTTCTTAATTACTTTCTTCGGCAAAGTATAACCTAATGTCAGAGTTTTCAGACGCAGGAAAGAACCGTCTTCAATCACACGCGAAGAAACCACTTTATTAGAACTTGAGTTCTTGGCAACCGGAATATCACTATACGGATTTTCCGGAGTCCAACGGTTGGCATAACTTGCATATTGGTTCAAATTACGTGAGTTATTCACGTTTTCAAAGAACAAACGGTTGGCATTCAAAATATCGTTTCCATAAGACCATTGGAAGAAAATACTCAAGTCGAATCCTTTGTACTCAAAATCATTCGTGAAACCACCCGTATGAATAGGTAAGCCACGTCCGATCATCGTACGGTCGTTGGTATCTATCACACCATCACCATTCAGATCTTTATATTTCGGCATACCCGGCTGTGTATTACTTTCGCTGGAGAAGTAAGGAACACCCGGACGCAACACATACGTATCACCTGATTTGTAGAAATCCTCGTATTTATAAGTACCTTCATACTGATAACCGTACATCATGCCCATTGAATAACCCTTCTTGGCAATATAAGTAGGTTGCGTATTGTAGGCCTGGTCAAAATAAGCGGCAGTCAGCAATGATGTCTGGTTTTCAGCCAGCTCCAGCACCTCATTCTTATTGAATGCAATATTGAAGTTAGTACTCCATTTAAAACCGTTTTTCTGGATGTTTACTGTATTCAAAGTAAATTCCACACCCGAGTTACGTACTTTACCCACATTTTTCATTGCACTCTTGAAGCCTGTCGTGTAAGACAAATCGGCATCCAACAGCAGGTCACGGGTAGTCTTCATATACCAGTCAACATTGATCCCGATGCGTTCGTTAAAGAAGCCCAGATCCAAACCGACATTCCATTGTTCTGTTGTTTCCCATTTCAGATCCTTATTTAACAAGGAGATAGGCACCATACCGATACTGTTCAAGTTATTCTCAAACGGATATACACCTGTCTGAACATTATTTGAAGTTGCCTTCAACATTTTCAATAAAGCATACGTTTCATACTCGCCTACACGGTTGTTACCTGTCAACCCCCAGCTTGCACGCAACTTACCGCTAGAGATGACGGATTTATATTTGCTCATGAAATTTTCTTCAGTAAAGTTCCATGCCAAAGAGCCTGAAGGGAAGAAACCGTAACGGTTCTTTTTAGCAAACTTAGAAGAACCATCGACACGGAAAGACGCTGTCGCATAGTACTTCGATTTATAATTATAATTCACACGTCCCAAATAAGACATCATAGACCATGAAGACTTCTCCGAGCTTGTAGTAGCGGGAATACCTTCGCTCATACCTGCCATTCCCATCGATTCATTCGGGATGTTGGTTGTTTTGAAAGAGTAGTATTCATAATCCGAATTCTGCAAGGTAACACCCAGCAAAGAATTAAAGAAGTGTTTCTTCTTTATATTAGTCTGATAAGTCAAGACATTCTCGTTCAACCAAGTCAGCCGTTGATTGCGAACCACCTGCGCATTTACCTTATCTGTAGAAATAGGGCTACCGTAACGTGTCTTCGAGTTATTGAAGGTATCATTGTTACGGGCGTCGTATGTATAGCCTCCCGACACTTTCAACTTCAGACCTTTAATGAATTCATATTCCACAAATCCGTTCAACTGAAGATTGTTCGTATAATTCTTACGGTATTCATTCTTTAATGACATAATCGGATTGAAACGATAGTCATTCGTCGGCTCTACCGATGAATCGAGTGCGTTATCCATCAATGTGCTCAATGGAACATCCGGTTCAGTCACAGGACGATATCCCCATACACTATAAAACAAGTTATTCATACCACTGGATGAATATAAAGAGGTAGAACTACCTGTCTGGATAGCACGTGAATAGTTAGCTGTTATGCTCATATTCAGTTTACCGCGACGGACTACCGTATTCATACGTGTCTGGAAGCGTTTGTAGTTTGAGTTCAGCACGATACCGTCCTGGTCAAAATAAGAAGCGGAAGCATTATAACGGACGCCTTCCGTTCCTCCCATCAAGCTGACGTTATGACTCTGCTGCCAAGCGGTACGGAAAATTTCATCCTGCCAGTCATATTGTGCAACATTGCGATAATCTTCCAATGTCCATTGCTTACCTTCATATTCTTTCAGATAATTTTTCTTAGTATCTGCCGGAAACATTTCGTTCTGCAACTTTACAAACTCGTAGGCATCCATCATAGGAATGGTATTGGTAACTTTTTGCACACCGAAACTTCCATCGTATTTAAGCTGCGGCTTTCCAATCTTACCTTTCTTTGTAGTCATGATAACAACACCGTTAGCACCACGTGCTCCATAAATAGCCGTAGCCGAAGCATCCTTCAGCACATCTACTGATTCTACATCGGAGGGGTTAATAGTAGCTGCGATAGTCGGATCTTCTACAGGGAAACCATCAATGACATACAACGGAGAGTTGTCTTGAGTCAAGGAGTTATTACCACGGATAACGATATTCATCGTTCCACCCGGCATACCTTCGCCTGAACTCACATTTACTCCGGCGATACGTCCTCCCAATGTCTGATCGAATGAAGAGGAAGGGGTTTTAAGCAAATCTTCCATATTTACCTTTGCCACAGCACCGGTCAGGTCTTTCTTCTTGACCTCCTGATAACCAACGACAACGACTTCGTCCAACGTTTTTGTATCTTCTTTCAATACAACAGACATAGGTTTCGATACATCAACCGGCAACTCCTGCGTCGTGTATCCGATAAAAGAGATAACAAGAACAGACTTCTTGTTGGGAACATTAAGTGAGAATTTACCGTCGAGATCGGAAATCGTACCTTGTGTGCCTCCTTTTACTTGGATGCTTGCACCAGGAACCGATTCTCCTGTTTGATCGATGACAGTACCCCGTACCAGTACTTGGGCCACTGCAAGAGAGAATGAAAATAAGGTTAACAGTAACACACTGAGACCTCTCTTCCATGATAACTTAAATTGGAATTCGGTTTGCATACTATTCGTTTTACATTTAAAATTAGATTAGTCAATGCGCAAATTTAAAGATACATCCACAATTTTACCAACCAAAATTATTCAATTATGGTACAAAAACATACATATCAAAGATATTCGATATATCTTTGTGCAAAAAGAGCATTATGCAACAGCTACCCATTCATTTCGCCCCACTACAAGGCTATACAGAAGCATTTTACCGCAATGCGCATGCTGCCGTTTTCGGTGGTATAGACACTTATTATACCCCGTTTGTACGAATTGAGAAGGAAAGTTTCAGGAATAAAGATATCAGAGAGATTGATTCCGCAAACAATCATGTGCCACATTTAGTTCCTCAGCTGATTGCTCCGTCCGCAGAAAAAGCGGAGACCATTCTTTCCCTTTTCATTGAAAAAGGATATGGCGAAGCAGACATCAATCTGGGATGTCCTTTCCCTATTTTAGCCAAACGGCATAACGGCTCGGGAATACTTCCTTATCCGGAAGAGGTCAAGACATTATTAGGTATAGTCGTAAAGTACCCGCAAATCCGCTTTTCCGTAAAAATGAGATTAGGCTGGGAAAATCCGGAGGAGTGTCTCGCCATCGCTCCCCTATTAAACAACCTTCCTCTAAGACAGGTAACGATGCATCCCCGCTTGGGCAAACAGCAATATAAAGGAGACGTAGACCTCGAAGGCTTTGCCGCTTTTCAAAGCGTTTGCAAACATCCGCTTATTTATAACGGTGATATAAAAAGACGGGAAGATATCCTGCGCATCCAAGAGCAGTTTCCCATGCTGGCGGGAGTAATGATCGGACGGGGATTACTAGCCAATCCGGCATTGGCACTGGAATACAAAGAGAACCGTACACTATCCGCCGATGAAATGAGGAACAAGCTACATTCCATGCACACATCCGTATACAGCCAATATGCCGCACAATTGGAAGGAGGGGAAGGGCAACTGCTCAATAAAATGAAAACCTTCTGGGAATACCTGGCACCTGGAGCAGACCGGAAATTGCTAAAAGCAATCCATAAAAGCGGCACATTCCAGAAGTACAACCAAGCCGTTCTTAGCTTTTTTGGTCAACGATAAGTTAATTGACGGTTATTTTTTGTAATTTTGCGCCCGTCTATAAACAAACACATGATGAAAAAATACATTCTAATCTTTCTTTGCCTGATGATGGTATCGGGCAGTTTTGCTCAAATAAAGGACTTCAAGTTTAAATTTTACGGACAGATTCGCACCGACCTCTACTACAACAGTCGCGCCAATGAAGAAACCGTAGACGGATTATTTTATATGTATCCGAAAGATAAAGTACGTGACGAAGACGGAAATGACTTGAATGGAACGCCAAGCAGCAACTTCTATACTTTATATTCACGTCTGGGAGTAGACGTGGCCGGTCCTAAACTGGGGACAGCCAAGACTTCCGCCAAAATAGAAGCCGACTTTCGGGGTACCGGTACTTCTTATTCGGTAGTCCGGAAAATCGGCCTTATTGCTCGGTCAAACTTGGCATCCACTATTTGGAGATGTTTCTCCGCAGATTCTGAATCTTTCTGTCGGAGCACCCTTCCAGCCATTCAGCCGTGCACCACAAATTCGTTACCGCTATACTAATAAGAACTTCCAACTGACAGGAGCTGCCGTATGGCAATCCCAATATACCTCTCAAGGTATCGATTTAGATAACCCCACTAAGAGTAAAAAGAGCCACGAATACTTGAAAAACGGCTGTATTCCGGAAATTTACGTAGGAGCCGATTATAAAAACGGAGGATTCCTGATTGGGGCGGGAATCGAAATGCTATCAATGAAACCACGAAAGGAAGCTATCGGTGGAAATGGGAAGAGATTCAAAGTAGACGAACGAATCACTACTTTATCCTATGAGGCTCACATGAAATATACCAATAAAGATTGGTTTATCGGAGCCAAAAGCGTTTTGGGCTCCAACCTTACACAGGCTTCCGGACTCGGTGGATTCGGTATCGAATCTATCGATGAACGTACAGGAGAACAGAAGTACACTCCAATTCGTGTTTCCAGCTCGTGGTTCAACCTTGTCTATGGAAAGAAGTGGAAACCGGGAATTTTCGTCGGATACGCCAAGAACTTGGGAACAAGCGACGAATTATATGCTCCGAATGGAAAGGCACAACTTTACGGAACAGGTACAAATCTCGACCAATTGGTAACAGCGGGTACAGAACTGACTTATAATGTTCCTCACTGGAAGTTCGGACTGGAGTATACGTTAAGCACAGCATGGTATGGTTCTCTCAACCCAATGAACGGGAAAATTAAAAATGCGCATGCTGTATGCAATAACCGTATCGTAGCGGTTGCCATGTTCATGTTCTAACCTCTCTCATAAAGTTAAACTCATCCATCTGCTGTCATCTGTCACATAAAAGGGGATAAGACATTGATAATAAACCTGTAAGACTGTGACAGCAGTGTGTGATGGCAATGTGACAGAAGGAACTGCTGTCACACGTTGCCAGCTTATTACAGTCAATCTTATGCGGAAGGAGTTATACAGTTTCAGTCGTTAGAAACTTTAGTTTCCATACGCGGAAACTTTGGTTTCATCGGTGAGAAACTTCAGTTTCATGCGCTTGAAACTAAAGTTGCAAGGCAGGAAACCAAAGTTTTCAATGTAGGGAACTACCGCTTCTCCAGCATGACTTCAAGACTTGCGCCATCTTTGCAAGTGAAGCGGAGTACTGTTTGTTTCTTGTCAACGGAGAGTACTTTACAGAACGGAGTTTCCTTTATATTCCACTGTCCTTTCAACGTTACAGTTACCGGAATCTCACCACTCTCGTTATCAATCCACGGGCGGGAATAGATACTGCGCTCTACCCGCTTTCCGTCTTTATCAAAAGCCTCGTCGCTTGCACCGCGATACAATGCCAAATCCGGTTGCGATACGGTCAACAACATCTTTTCCGGAGATTCTTTGCGAATCATAACCAGGCACGAAGTATCCGTCCGTTGCAATAATCCGCCGGGAAGCAACGCTTGTGGAGTTTCAAACAGTACATAAGAATAGATATTGTCCGATAAAGACTGTACGATGTGGGCATTACGGTCTTGTTGGAGAACTTTATATGCAGGCTTCTTGGCGAACGCTTGTAAGGTAGCCGTACTTGTCTGCGGAAGAACAGCATACTCATAACTTCCACCTTTAGGGGCTTTTCCATGATCGACAACCAATGATACCCAATCCCCTTTCGTCTCCTTACCGGTATCCTGCATACGGGAATGTTGCGGGAACTTCTTCTCAAAACGAGCCGTAACAGGTACATAATATCCGGTTCCGAGATGATCCATCCATAATTCACCTTCACCTTGATAACCTTTCCAATAATCATGTCCCGCTTTGTCGGTTACCGCCAATTGGAATATAGTGGTTTCAGTAGGATATTCCGCATTGGCGTTTTCAATATCCGATCCTAGACAAACGATTGTTTCACCGATGAAATGGAAGGATTTACGTGCCCGGTGAGTTCCGTTATACTTATCATGTTCATGCAACTTCATACCGAAGTTCCCATTCTCTTTCTGTTGTGACAGTCCGCCGGCAAAAGCTTCATCGGAATAGAGCATCTCTTCCATACCGGAGAACCTGTCCACATTCATAACTTTCGCTTTCAACTGTTCGAGGGGAAGATGAATGGAAGTCACACCCGGAATACGGTTCCAGTCGAAACCTTCCTGTTGCCATCCGCTGGTAGCAGGCGTCACAGTCTGTCCCGGAGCTGCGGTAAGAATCTGCAAACTTCCATGCGCAAAGTAACGGCCATAGAGATTACGTCCCAAATAATGCTCGGCCGCCCAAAGATAGCGGGAATGTCCGCGAGCCACTGCCGACCAGTTACTGCGACGTTGCACAGAGGCACAACCATACCCCAACGCCAGATTTCCCTGCGGATCAGGTTCGGGCCGGAAACCTTTCTCTACGAGCCGCTTTGCAATCTTTTTCTCTTGTGCATTGGATACCTTCGGCATATATTCCGGTTCTTGGCCATCGGAAGAAGCACCGGACACCAAGCGCAAATAAGCGGCTGCCATTTCTTCGTCAAATTCCGCCTTTCCATCGGGAGTTCCCGCCATAGCCATCATTGCATAATGCATCGGCACCAATTTCCCCTTTCCATCGGGATGACGCCCGGACAAAGCCAATGGGAAGTTCAGCTTATTGCAGTAAAAACGCATGGCAAGTAGCACATTCCTCACTGTTTCATGCGCCAGCTCAGAGACAGCAAACTCTGTCCGGTTGAGAAGATAAATCATATTAGTCGCCCCATCCAAACCACCGACGGCATAAGCCGGATAAAGGTTGCGATGATGAAAAGCAGCGCCATCCACCTTAAACGAACCGGCCAATCCCGGAGCCGGACGACACCCGTAATCTATCCAACGGGAAAATGACCGCAAGTATTGTAACTTTTCAGGAGTATCTTCCATCATCAGAATGCTTGCTATACGGCCGGTAGTCTGTGTATTGAATGAATCCATATCAATACCGTTACCTTCCGGCTTCGGATATACTTCATTAGTGATGGCATACCAACGCAAGGTACGTTCGGCTTCCTGCAATTTACCAGCCTCACGCAACACATCTTTCATCAGGAAATAAGCCAGATACAGACCACGGACACTATACCCGTAATGATGAATATTTCCCCAACAACTACCGTACGTCACTCCCTGATCGGTAATATGGTCATACATTGCCAGGAATTTCTCCTTCATTTCATTCTGGACTTCCGGATTCGCCGTACTATTATTATAGGCAACAGCAATTCTCTTCATCAAGTCGAAATAAGCACGCATCTCCACACCCATCTTGGTCAGCATATCTTTGTCCCAATTCGGTATAATGCGTTCATAAGCTTCCGAAGCACGTACCATAAAAATAGGTACCCCCGAAACCTTGCCATTCTTATAGGTAATCTGATAGAAATCATATTTCTTGCGGATAGTCTGTAGCTCTTTATCCGATACTTTACCTTTTGTATAGTTCATGTCACGGAAACGCTTCTCCAGCAATTTCATCTCTTTCTTTTGCGCCTCGCTCACCGGAGTCAGTTCGATATCCGGCTGCAACAATGAATGTTTATAGACAACCAACCAATGATTATTAGTTCCGGCATTGACAAAAGGAACTTGTAAGTCGGCTGTTTGCTGACGGGCATCCACCTTCGTCGCAGTGATCAAATGATCGATGAAAAGGCTTCCTTTTTCATTCGGAGCAACAATACGAAGCTCATTCATCCCTTCTTCCGGAGTACCCTGCATATCCCGTTCGTAGCAAACCCATGCAGCACGCCAACCGCTGAAATTGATTCCGAAAGGAAACGAAGTACATTTCTTGCCATCTTTCAAAAACTCAAACTCAATTGTTGCGTCCTGAGGCTCCTCATTGTACACCCATATTATAAAAGCAGAAAGATATAAATCTTTACCCGTCGGATCTTTCTTTTCAAACTTTAAATCCTTCTTCAATTCCAATACCCCTCCAGGCTCAAAGACCCATTTCAGCGAATGTTTTCCGTCTTTATAATGTGTATCGGAAATAGAGAGTTGCGAATTGACACCTGTTATGTAATCCGGAATCTTCGATTCCTCAAAAGAGAACATCCGCTCGTCGGTCACGACTTGCGCATGAAGAAATGCTGAATACAAAAATGAGAATAGGGTAATCACCCGTAGTCTGGTAAAGAGTTGTTTCATCATGGGTATTTATATCTTATTTAGGTTTCTATATGCGGTATAAACAGTCTCAAAAAGAAGTCACTTTAAAGCCGGTAAACAACACGTGGTTTTGCAAAAGGCGCAGGCCGAAATGTCCGTCTCCTTCGTTTCCGGTGAGGGTATAGCGGAATAATTCTTCACCATTCACCGCGTAAGTAGTCATTCCTTTTTCTACCCGAATCCGGATTTCATACCATTTATTGGGTACAAGCAAATGCGGTGTATCAGTATACTCCTTCAATAACGGTTTGACTTTATCATCTGCAATACCATAATATTCTCCTCTGTAACGTCGAAAACGGGTGGTAGAATTATCATTTCCCCCGTATCCAACGTAAAAAAGGTTCAATGTATTATAGTTCTTAAAGACACCGTTGCGCCACTGGCTGCGAGCAAAAAGATCGTCGGGATGTTTAGGATCATTGGCAGCCCAAAAGCAATTCAAATCACTCAGACGATCGTGCCTTCCCCCTTTCATCACCATACAGATATGGTAACTGATTTCATAATCACCCGTCAGACGCTGTGAGGACCATAGAGTCAACCCACCCGGTACAATCAGTTCCAATGTATCGGCATGTTCTATTATCTGTAAAGCACGGGATTCATCTTCTATTTTCCACTGTTTTACAAAAGAGCTAGTATGTTGCGCAAAAAGCACCACACTATCCAAAAGAAGAAAAGTAATCAGACTGTAGCTAATAAAAAATTGCTTCATTATTTATGGTATTAGTTTAAAGATCATTCTTTCGGATACAAAGAAACCCCTCTTTTCGAAAAAAGAGGGGTTCAAATTGTACAAAATACCTCAAATAACGTATTGGGTATGCATTTGTATTACCAAGCTTCTACTACTTTTCCATATAATGGTGCCAAATACCAATCTTTATTCTGAGCTCCATTACTTTGTACCCATTCAGTAAACTGAGGATAAGCTTCGGCAAAAGGCACTCTTTCGTATGTATGCTTCACACCCACAGGTACTTTTACCCCCCAAACGAAGCCGTTCTTATTACAATATGGAATACCATTTATCATTTCAACATCAGCTTTTGCTGCATCAACATCATAATTTGTATAGAAACGGGTTGGCTCATATCCTTTCATGTGAATCTCTTTATTATCATTCGTCACAATAAAGAAATTTTGTTTCTTTGTATCCAAAATCAAATTTCTATAAGCTTCCAGTTGATTTTTCCCTTCATTATCAGTGATTTCAGAACGATTCTTACCGGCAAACTTAATTTCAGCACGTAACATCGGTTTTCCTATGACAATATAACCTTCTGTTGTTTGAAAGAAATTCTGTTTATCACCAAGTGCGGACAATCCATCCAACATAATCACCGGATTACCTGTCTTTGCATCGACAGTCAGTTTATAAGTATTCATATTTACCTCTACAAAATCACCCCCAGTTTCTTCTCTGACCATTTCTTCTTCCGTACCTTGTCCGCCTTTCCAAAGAATACGAGAAGTAATCTCATTAATATACTTCTTATCAAGTCCAATCAACTCCACACCCAACTTTGTCGGATAATATCCTCCTTTGGCACGAAGATCCAAAGTAAGCAAAAGCCCTTCTTTATAGCCATGTGCAGGTAACAAGTTTTCTACTTGGCATTCGGTAACCTTTAGGTCATACTCGATGACAACATCATTCAAATCGTTGTCAGGACCATTAGATTGCTTCGGCCAGTTGTCTTCAAACATAGCAACTCCTGTGTTATGATAAAAACGAAAATCTGCATCCTCTTCACTTGTTGGCGCTACTGCATCCTCCAAATTAATAGAGCCATCTGCCCGAGTAACCGCTTTCAAATTAATTGTCCGTACTTGGGAACCTGACATAGCAGTATATTTAGCATATACAGCCTGAGAATGCATCGGAATATTCAAATCCACAGTTGTTTCACCTTCTACAAGAGCATTCTCCAACAAAGGAATTTTACATTCCGCATCAGAATATAAAGAAACAAGTGTCTTGTTAGCCGATGTTATAGATACCGAGACTGTACGGCTTGTCGCCCAGTCAAATCCCGTAGAGATCTTGTCCGTAGGACTATCTCCCGTTGTTGCTTCATTGTCACTGTTTGTACAGGCAACAATGGTAAATGTTCCCATAAGGACATACATCAAACTTCTAATTTTCATCATAATTCTCAAATTTAATAACTGTTCATCTTCCTTTTCTCAATTGAAACCACGCTTTATGCCATCCATATGCGAGCCTTTTCTGTTAACTAATCACAAAAATATTTAACACAAAATCATATAACAGCCTTCCTTGTCTTTAATTTCTTCCCTTTCCATCGAAAATAACAAGTAGCTATAAAACTTACCGCAAAAGCCTTGTTCATCGGTGATGGATAATATATACAAGTTATTTCTTATATTTGCATAAGACAAGACATTCCATACAACAAATGTAAGGATTCCGTTTTGAATATACAAGTTTTTGGCTAAATATATCAAAAGAAATGGAGCAAGTATTATATGGCATAGATTACATAGAATATTATTTCTACTGGATATATTACAAGTTTATTGGCTATCCTTTAATAATAAGAATATGTTCGATTGCTGTAATGTTCTGCATCATTGCGTACCTATTTCTTTTATTACATATCATATATGGTATATTCAACAGAAAGAAAGAAAAACGTAGATACCAAAAGGTTTACGACAAATACTATGAAGATATGCTATCTATCTCTTTAGATTCCAGCACAATAAGTGAGGGAGAGATAGCTGACAGACTGAAGTATGATACCAAAAAGCGTCCTAAACCCAATGAGCTTCGCATCATTACTCAACTGCTGACCGAGATAAAGACTGCACATGAGAATGAAATCAATGAAGTGAACTACCATTCGATACAAACTGTATTCCAAATAACCCGTTTCCTCGAACATGAACTTCAATTCGGAGCTAAGAGAGCCAAGATACAAGCCCTGAAAATCATTCAATCCATCAATGGATATGCCTCTGAAGCAGTATTGGTGCGTTTCCTTTATCACCGTAAAATAGAGCTAAGGAATTCGGCACGCTATACATATATGTGGCTAAGTCAGGGAAACCCGTTCCGTTTCTTCGATGAAGACATCAGCATGAAGCTAAGGCAATGGGATATGATGGAATTACATGCTATCCTCGAACACCGCCGGAAAGTAGGCTACAATACGCCTAGTTTCATTAAATGGGTAAATACTTCGGCTGAAGAAAATGTGAAGATATTCTTCATTAATGAAATCAGACTTTATAATGAAACAGAAAGTGCTCCGACTCTCGCCAAGCAAATCAATGCCCGTTCTGTAGAAATACGAAGCGAGGCAATAAAGACGTTAGGCAAACTTAAGTACAAAGAGGTAGAACCGAAGCTAATTGAGATGTACAATGTGCAGCCCGAAGAAGTCAAACGGCAGATTATCACAGCTATTGCAGACTTGAAAACTGATAAGGCTTTAGGATTCCTGTACAATGCTTACGATGACGCTGACAATTGGGGAACAAAGCGAGTGATTCTGAAAGCCCTTTACGATTACAGTGCTATGGGCAGGAAAACATTCGAACAATTGGAGAGAAAAGCCGATTCTCATACAGCGATCTTATTCGCTCATACAAAACACCCGCTTATTAACCAGTTAATATAAAAAGAATATGAAAGATATACTATTTACCTTCTTCAATTATTTCGTATTCTTTTATACGAGTATGCTGGCGATATCTTTTATCGTATTCGCTTTCCTCTCTTTCATTTCTTTGAAACGGAGAAAAGACTACTATGTGGAAAGTTATGTACGGAAAATTATCAAAGAATCTCCCTATACACCGGGTGTTTCGGTCATTGCCCCTGCCTACAACGAAGAAAAGACTATTATCGATAATGTTAACTCGATGCTTGCCCTCGAATATCCAGTTTTCGAAGTTATTATCGTGAATGACGGTAGCACGGACAAGACTTTGGAGAAAATTACCGAATATTATGAACTGATAGAAGTACCATACGCATACATCGAACGAATCAAGACCAAACCGTTCAAAAGGCTTCTGAAGTCTACAAATCCGAAATACAGCCGCCTCATCGTTGTCGATAAAGAGAACGGAGGAACGAAAGCGGACGCTTCCAACGCAGGTATCAACGCCTCTTCCTATCCTTATTTTATCTGTACAGATGTGGACTGTATTCTGGAGAAGTATGCATTGTATCGTTGTATTTCACCGATCATATCTTCTGACAAACAAGTGATTGCCGTGAGCGGAACTATGCTGATGGCTAACGGTTGCGTAGTGAAGGACGGGCAGATTGTTGATGTCAAGACTCCGCGTACCCCTATTCCGCTTTTCCAGAATTTGGAATATATGCGTTCCTATCTGATAGGTAAGATGGGATGGTCGGCCATCAACGGGATGCCGAATGTATCCGGTGGATTCGGGCTTTTTGACCGTTCCGTAGCTATTGCGGCCGGAGGTTATGACGGCACTTCCTTTGCGGAAGACATGGACATGATTACCCGCATGGTAGGATATATGTGCGACTTCTCCCGGCCTTACAAGATAGTGCAGATACCGGACACCTGCTGTTGGACGGAAGGACCTCCCAACCTGGCAATGCTTTACCGCCAACGTACCCGTTGGGCACGGGGATTATTCCAAACATTGAGCGTCCATCACAAGATGATTTTCAAGAAAACCTATAAACAGATGGGGCTGTTAACCCTACCTTATATGTTTATCTTTGAATTCTTGGCACCCATCATTGAGGTTACAGGATTCAGCGTTTTCATTTACCTGGCTTTCACAGGGGCTGTCAACTGGAATACGGCATGGATGATTTACCTGACCATTTACGTATTCTGCCAATTCCTGTCCATCGTGGTTATCACTTACGATTACTACGTCGGAATGCTTTATAAAAGAGGATACGAATATTTATGGATTATCATTGCCTCCATATTGGAACCGATTTTCTATCATCCCATCATTACATTCTGTTCCCTAAGGGGATACCTCAGTTATTTGACCAAGAGAGACTTCAAGTGGAAGAAGATGGAACGGACAGGATTCAAACAGAAGAAAGGAAATGCCAATGAGGAAGATACCAAAGTCAATCCTGAACCCGCAACAATATAAGAATGTATAAATAACAAGATAAGATGAACAGAGTATTTCTCCATAAGATCACCATATTAGCTTGTTTGCTCCTGCTGATAACCTCTTCCATCGGAAGCGACAAAGGTTTCCAGACGCCGGAGCAATATGCCCAGATCATACAGGAGCATTTTGCCAATGAAGAGTGGGAAGCGGGGAAAGCACTGTTGGATGAAGGACTTCAGAAATACCCGAAAGTCTCCGATCTTCAATGGCTCATGGGTAAATACTGGTTCCATGAGAAAGACTACGATCAGTCTCGTTATCATCTTGTCAAAGCGGTGGAGGATAATTATAATAATGTCAATGCCAAACATTTACTGGTGGATGTCGAAGACATCACAGAAAATTACTCCAGTGCGATTTGCTATGTAAATGAGTTGCTGGAAGTAAATCCGTATTGGCGTGGATTGTGGCGCAGAAAGATTGAGTTGTACCGCAAACAGAACAACGATGTGGAAGCCGACCGTTTGCTGAGACGTATCAATCAGATTTATCCGAACGATACCATTTTACGGAAGGATTATGTATATAGTCTGGAAATGGGATATCGCCAGATGAAAAAAGGCGGTAACCGGAAGGAAGCAATCGAAAGACTGACCGAGCTCATCAAGATATCTCCCGATAATGAAGAGTTTTATCTGGACATTATCAATCTGCACTTGCAGGAGGGTAACCGGGAAGCCGCTTTAGGCTGGTCGTCCAATGGATTGGCGGCTATTCCCGGAAGTTCCGCACTTATCATCAAAAGAGCCGGAATTCTCGGTGAATTGGCACGTTTTCCGGAAGCATTGGTATTTGTACAGGAACAGATGAGAAGAAATAACAGTCCGGCAATACGGCGTATGTATAACAATCTGTTGCTGGAAGCCGCCCGCTCCGAAAAGCAACGGGATCCTTATGTACTCTACGGAATGGCTTATGAAGGCGGAAACAAGGATAAGGAAGCATTGGATTATCTGCTGAATACCTCCGTGACAAGAGGATACACCGATGACGCGCTCTTCTATATCAGAGAGGCGAAGAAACAATACGGTAACACAGACAAGGGAATCTTGTATAAGGAATATATGCTTTATCGTCAAATGAATGAGGACGATCTCGCTTACTCGGCTTTAAAGAAGCTGTATGATATGTATCCCGATGATTACGATATTGCTTTGGCCATGTCTTCCCTTCACATGAAAAAAGCCGAAAGACTTATGGAACTCGGCCTGTATTCGGAGGCATTGCCTCATGTATTATTCGTTTCACAAAGGCATATAGACAACGAAGTAAACGGTGCCGCATGGGAAAAAGCACTGAGTTGCTATATCAATATGAAGCGTTACAACGAAGCGCTCGCCACATTGGATACCATCACACTTCATTTCCCCGATTACGAAAACGGCACGTTGAAAAGGGCATTTATCCTCGATAAAATGGATAAAACAGAAGAAGCTTTGCAACTTTATCTGTCTGCCATCGAACAGAGTGATGAGGATATGCGCATTTTCTACGTGATAGGATACGAGGAACTGGCAATTCCTTACATCAAGAAATGTATGGAAGCGGGGGCTACGCAGAAAGCATACGATGAAGCCGTCAAACTCGTCAGCCTGAATCCATCGAGTGATTTAGGACTACGCTATGCCATCAACTCGTCTGGATTATTGGGAAAATACGATGAATTCGAGAAATATACGGCACAAGGTATCAATTTCTATCCGGAAGAGCCATTCTATCAAGCCAAAAGGGCTACCGTATTGGACCGTGACAAAAAATACGAAGCTTCGCTGGAATTCTTGAAGCCGATACTCAATAAATATCCGAGTAATAAGGAGATTATAGGCGCTTTCTCGCAAAGCAGTGAATACCGCGCTTTGCAACTGACAAAAGCGAAAGAACCTGAGCAAGCCCTTGCGGTGCTTGACACAGCGTTACTTTTCGACAGTCAGAACAAATCTTTGAAATACACAAAGGGAGTGGTGTATGAGGCTAACAGACAAGCTGATTCCGCATACTATTATCAGAAGTTCTACGAGCCTTCAATCATGGAATATCGCTCTTTCCAACGGCATTTATCGGGCTTACGAAGCATGACGCTTAAAAATGAGATAGCCCTGACTTATCTGCGTGCCCGCTATGGTGAAGAGGATATTATCACCTCTGTCGCCACCGCCGAATATACCCGTAAAAACCGGAAAAATACTTATACCGGACGTATCAACTATGCTGGAAGAAGCGGATCGGCAAGCGATAATATGGAGGCGGAGGAACAGACGCCGGGCGGAGTCGGCATTCAGGTACAAAGCGAATGGACGCATCACTTCTCACCGAAATGGAGCACTACGATCAATGCCGCTTTTGCCACCAAATACTTCCCGGACATTACTGCCGATGTAGCATTGCGCCATTATCTCAAGAATGATTGGGAAATAGCGGGACATGTCGGCTACAGACGGGTAACTGCCTACAACAAGCATTATGAGTGGAATAACGAATTCTTTGCCGGCAGTAACGGAGAAAACGGATACATATTCACCGGATGGGATGAGTCGAAAACAAACCTGCTCACCGTTGGCGGAGAGGTAGCCAAGACCATCGAAGAGGTCCGGCTTAATGCCAAACTCGACCTTCATTTCTTTAACTCCAAATTCTATTACAATGCGCAGGTCGGTGCGAAATATTTCCCTGCCAGCGATGGAAAGACAAATATCAATGCCATGGCAAGTATCGGTTCGGCACCGGAAACGGCCGTATTAGACTATGCGTTGCCCGGTTCCTTCTCACATACCAACACAATGGTAGGTTTGGGAGGCCAATATATGGTCAGTCCCAACATTACCATCGGCCTGATGGGGACTTGGAATACCTATTATAACCAGACGAATACAGTGCGGGGAACGGATCCGATCCATCGAATAGAAACGGTATCGACACGCTATAAAAACCTATATAATATCTATGCACAGATCTATATTTCATTCTGATAAGCTATGCCCCCTACTGGCAGGAATGATATGCGTTTGCTGCCTTTTATCCGGCTGCCATATGCAGGCGCGCACCGAGATATTTGCCTCCAAGGAAGGCTACCTCATCACAATCGGCGAAGACCCGACGGACAAAGATACCCGATGGGCCAAATACCTGTACGAGCACCTCAAAAAGCGTGCAAATGACGATGAAATGGTCGCTTTCGGGGTATCAGAGAAGGAAATGTGGCGTGTTATCATACGCATAGATCCGACCTTGCAGGAAGGGTTCAGGATCGCCATCAAAGGATCGGAAATAGAACTCACAGCAGCCGATGACAGACAAATGTTGTGGCTGCAATACCAATTGATAAAAAAGATAAGCAAGGAAGACCCGCGTATCGACGGTTCCGACCTTCCTCCCGCCATCATCAATCTGACAGATACTTGCGGTACGTTTGCTTTTGATTATCAAAGTATCTATTCCCCTTCCGGTCTGAATCCCGATTATACGGGAGTAATGGGACTCAATAACTTTGACGACAGTTGGGGTATATGGGGACACAACCTGAGAAAAGTATTGGGAGACAATGTAGATAAGGTATATGCTACCATCCACGGTAAGACAGACGACTCACAACTTTGTTTCTCTTCCGAAGAGATGTATCGGCAAATTGAGAGCTATATCGTAGATAATATCGGTGAAAAGGGAAGTTCTCGTTTTGTCATTGCTCCGGATGATACTCCGTACGCCTGTACTTGCGCCAGTTGCACAGCGATGGGAAATACGGAGAAGAACGCAACACCTGCCGTCACAGAACTGTTACTCCGGCTGTCGCAACGCTTTCCTAAACATTCCTTTTTTACCATATCCTATCTGAGCACCAAGCAGGTTACGGACAAACAGTTGCCGTCCAATGCAGGTATCATTGTCAGCGCCATAGACTTTCCACTCCGACGGATAGACGGCAAGAATGCACAGGAAAAAAAGTTTATGCAACAGCTGAATCAATGGAAGAAAGTTACGAAGAACATTTATATATGGGATTACATCAACAACTTCGATGACTATCTGACACCTTTCCCCATATTGAAGATAGCCCAGCAGAGACTCCGGTTCTTCAAGCAGAACGGAGCCAGTGGCATTTTTTTCAACGGAAGCGGATACAGCTATTCTTCTTTCGATGCAATGAGGACTTTTGTACTGTCGGCACTTCTCATCAACCCGGAACTTCCCGTTGAGGAACTGGTCAGAGACTATTTCAATCAAGAGTACCTCCTATCAAAGAAATGGCTGTACGACTATTACATTAATTTGGAAAACAGCGTCCAGTCCGGTAAGAAGTTAGGTATCTATGCCGGTATTGCAGAATTGGAGCAGTCATTCCTCAATCCGGAGAAGTTTATCAAATTCTATGATGAAATGGGCGATTATGTTTCCGATGCGAAAGGGAAAGAGCGTAAAAAGCTCCATGAACTCCAGACAGCCTTGTCTTATACACGTCTGGAGATGGGACGCAACCACAGTTATGATCCTTACGGATATGCCCAACGAAACGGAAAACAAATCCAACCGACTCCGCAAGCGCGGAAATGGCTTACCCAACTCAAAGAACATCATGCTTTCACGGGGATGGAG
>OLZU01000723.1_pt1 | contig 18624 bp, 6 predicted proteins | sample 1674101 | NCBI WGS metagenome assembly OLZU01 (sample SAMEA103958143, study PRJEB25191) | human gut metagenome | biome: human-associated habitat [ENVO:00009003]; feature: intestine environment [ENVO:2100002]; material: feces | place: Germany | collected 2013/2015
AAATCATGAGAAACAAAATCCTATTTTTGGTAATCGTGCTGCTTGTATGTCCTAATATGTTGCTTACCGCAGTAGCACAGGAAAAGGTATTTGCCAATTATTTCGATATTCCGGTAAACAGTCCGGAAGGAACCGAAGTTATCGGCCGTATTCATCTGGAAAGAAACAAGGATGTATTGACAAGCCCCATTCCTGCCGGCTATCATTTCGAAATCCTCAAACAGGCGGACGGATTATTCAATCTGGAAACCCGATACGACTTATCCAAACGTATTATGGGGGTACTTACCGTAGCCAAAGGTCAAAGTACAGGCAGTGCCCCTTCCAATCATCGCCTGACCATAGCCTTGAAGGACGGTGACAAACAACTGAAAAAGTTCAATATCAACGTCAAAGTTGTAAAGGAAACCTTATGGAGTTTGTTCAACAGACGCTATACTCCCAAGACACTTGAAAACAAACGTCTATACGGACGTATCAAATACTCCGATGATGAAGTGGCCGCCAAGATTGACGAACTGAAAAACAACGGCTGGAAATTTGCCGGACTGGAGAAATGTTACCAAGGACGTCCGCAAGACTATGTAGCCAAGTTCGATCCGACCAACGACCATCTGCCTACCGGAACCATAGAATATGATTGGGAGAAAGTCGTGAATCAAATAGGCGGATTGGGCTACTCCTACGCCACTTCAAAAATATACGGTCCTAAGGGTAACCCCGAAAAACGAAAAGAATTGAGAGAAACCTTGTATCAAGCGATATTGACCTATACCAATTCCGTACCCGTAGAGGGCAACGAGGTTATGGTAGACGGAAAGCCGATCGGCAACTGTACCGGTGACGGTTTCGGTATGCTGCAAGCGCACAAAATGGCAGGAATGCAAACACCTACCCACCAATGGACACTGACTGACCCGCTGGTAGTGCCCGTACTCCATCTGATGCCCGAACTGCTGAAAGGCATGCGCAATCAAGACGAAACCTGTCTGAAAGTGCATAACGCCCTGATACGTTACCTGCAAATCTTCTTTGCCGAGATAGAAAACCGCCGTGCCATCGACAATCCCGATGGACGCTGGGGCGAACTGCAAGACACCATCTACTCGTCCGGTGCATGGGCGGATGCCAATCTCGGGCACCGGTCACGTACTATGCTGGCGCTGCCTATCATCTGGGCAGACTACAACCGTCCCTTGACTTACGTACAGTACTGGTACAGTGATTTCTACCATGACCAACCGTTTAAAGGATTCAGTTACTCACACGGTTGGAGCCCCCACGGAATTGTAGCGGATGTCAGCCGATGGATGACTAAATATAATATTGTAGCTCATAAATATATACAATCCGGCTTCCAGCCTGACGGAACAGTATCGCATCATATTGCCAATGCCACCGATGCCGCTATGGTAGCTTATGGCTTCGAATGGCTGACAGATTGTAACAACGGGTATAGCTATTTCAGAAATACCAAATTCAAGATAGGTGATAAATATTACCAATTCCAACTGGATCGCCTGCTGAACGTATATCCGAAACTGTTTTACAAGCAACGTATGGATTTCCTTGTCGCCGGACGTTCTTTCCTCGACGATATGCACAGATTTACTACCAAAACCTATATCCAGGCTGTCAATTCCATGTTAAATGCACAGAATAAAGGTTCCAAACTGAACGGCGTCGAGGAATTAAAAGATGTTTGCAGGCAGCTAAAAAATAATACGTTTGAATATTCGGGAACGGATGCCTATTGGGTAAATGAGTACCTTGTACACCGCCGCGGTGAAAACGAAACCCCATTCTACGCTTCGTTGAAACTGAAATCAGAACGTACCGTAGGCGCCGAAGACTTCAGCAAAAAAGTACGCCGCTCTTGGCACATGGGATACGGTATCTTGCAAGTTAAAGTAAAAGGAGATGAATATTCCGACAAGGTTATCCGCAACTTCGACTGGCACGCCCTGCCCGGACTGACGGAAGAATGGCGTACCGATCCGTTACCCGCCAAAGGCGGCGCACAAGCTTCATTACCGGGATTGAATAAAATATCCGGAGTACTGGCAGACGGCAAAGCCGGCATGGGTATCTATCACCATCTGCCGAAAGAAACATACAGTTCGGTCACCGCGTTCAAGAGTTACCATTTCATCGAGGACAAAATCATCGCTTTGGGAAGCGATATCGCCCGCCTGCGTCCGGGACAAGGAAATGAGATTACAACTTTCATCGACCAAACCGCATTGAACAGTCCGTTGACTTGGTGTGCGGGTGAAGAAATACAAACCGTAGAGCCCGGACAGTCAGTAAACCTCACACAGGAAATAAAAGATGTATGCTGGCTGCATCAAGGCAGCAAAGGGTATGTTATCTTACCGGTAAAACAACTGTCATTACAAATAAAGAGCGGTAAGGAAATAAATATCACCGACCGCACGATAGCTGATAAGAAACCGAATTTCATTATCGCCGTAAGCCATGGAGTGCAGCCCGGACAAAACCGGGATAACGCCTACCGTTACATACAGCTTCCTAACGTCAGTGCGGAAGAAATGCCGGAACGCGTGGAAGCCTTGTTGAAAGACCTGGAATTCACCATGCAAGACGGTGCCGCACATGCGGTATATTCCGATACGGACAAAACCTGGCAGTATGCTTTCTTCAAGCCGGGAAGCATTTCCGTAGGCAAAACCACGGTAACTTCCAATGATGTGGCACAGATTATGCTGCGTGATAATGGAGCGGAATGGGTATTGTCCGTAAACAACCCGATGCCGGACGGGCAGAAACAAACTCTGACTTTCAGCACATCCGCCAAATTGCCCGCCGGAACCTATACCTATCAAACCAAAGGCGTATACCCGCTCGAAGGCGAAACCGTTACGGTAACATCAGAAGGCAAAGGCAGCAAGGTTACGGTAGAATTGCCGGACAGCCGCGATGCAGCAAAATACAACTATCAATCGGACTTGTACGCAGCTACGCCGATAATAGTGAACATCCCCAAAAAGTAACATGAAGAAGTACTTAAAATAACGCACAATGAATAAACTATCCATAGTATGTTTGGCTGCTGCAGGATTATCATCCTGCACCGGCTCCAAAACAACGCAATCCGAGAGCGGAAACGCAGATAACAAATCCGCCCGCCAACCCAATATCGTAATCCTGCTGACCGATGACCAGGGATACGGCGACATGAAATGTTATGGCAGTCCGCACCTGCAAACTCCCAACCTGGACCGATTGGCTGCCGAAGGAACCCGTTTCACCAATTTCTACGCCGGAGCAGCCGCTTCCACCCCTTCCCGTGCCGCCTTGCTCACCGGACGTTACGCCGAGCGTGTAGGAGTACCGGGCGTAGTAGACGATACCTCGGAAAACGGTATCAAACGCAGTGAAATCACTCTGGCGGAATATTTGAAACAGAACGACTACGCCACAGGAATCGTAGGCAAATGGCATTTAGGATATCAGCCTGAATATCTGCCGCTGCGCCACGGCTTCACCGAATTCTTCGGTCTTCCCTATTCCAATGATATGTGGCCTTACCACCCGGCACCCGACCATGCCTATCCGGCGCTGCCGCTCTACGACAACGACCGTGTGATAGAATACAACGCTCCCGTCAACCAAATGACCACAAGACTGACCGAGCGTGCCATCCGGTTCATCAACGACCACAAGGCGGAACCGTTCTTCCTTTATCTGCCCTATACCCAGCCTCACGTGCCATTGGGTGTATCGGACAAGTTCAAAGGAAAATCCGGTGAAGGCCTTTATGCCGACGTAATCATGGAAATAGACTGGAGCGTAGGCGAAATCATGAAAACCCTGAAAGCCAACGGGCTGGACGAAAATACCATTGTCATGTTTACTTCCGACAACGGCCCGTGGCTGAGTTACGGTAATCACGGCGGCAGCAACGGCGGACTGCGTGAAGGCAAAGGAACTACCTTCGACGGCGGACAGCGCGTACCTTTCGTAGTCCGTATGCCGGGCGTAATCCCCGCAGGCAAGGTGAGCGACCAGTTCCTTTCCGCCCTCGACATCACGCCGACATTGGTAAACCTCACCCAATCGCAGATGCCCCGCATGAATAAATTCGACGGACAAGACGCTTGGGGTATCCTTACCGGAGAGGAAACAGGACACCGGCCTTTCTACTTTGTATACAACGGCGTAGTGGAAGCTCTGCGCGACGGAAAATGGAAATGCGTAGTTCCGCATAGCTACCGCATCGTAAAAACTCCCGGCAAGGACGGACTGCCCGGCGAACAGATTGCCAAAGGCGGAAACATCGGCCTTGCCCTCTTCGACATGGAAGCCGACCCCAAGGAAAGTAACGATATGGCAGCACAACATCCTGAAATCGCAGAGCAGATGTACGCCCGAATCAAAGAGTTCCAAAAAGAGATAGACGAAGAAATGAAACATCTTATAATTGAATAAAATACACTCGTATAAACAAAAACGAATCGTATCATGAAAAGACCCGTACTACTATTGGCATTAACCCTGCTGGGTTGCCAAAGTATCCTGACAGCCCGGCAAATGCACCCTCTTCAGGTGAAGGAGGTGCCCGCATGGGTGGCAAATGCCTTCACGGTGGCGCAAACACAATCGGAAGCCATGTACAACGAAGTTATGAAAACCGGACTGCTTCCACGCTCTATCCAACGGGGATTACAACCCAAAACAGACTGGACGGCAGGCTTCTTCCCCGGTACGTTATGGTATCTGTACACCTACACCGGAGAAGATACATGGAAAACGCGTGCCGAGAAAGCCACCGCCTTGATGGAAGGAGAACAGAACAATGCTTTCGACCATGACATAGGTTTCAAAATGTATTCATGCTTCGGAAACGGTTATCTGCTGACCGGAAACAAGGCCTACCGCCACATCATCTTCCGTTCTGCCAAAACGCTGACCTCGCGTTACTCGTACAAAACAGGACTTATCATGTCGTGGGAACCGGATGTAAAACGAGACTGGCTCTTTCCGGTCATCATAGACAACATGATTAACCTGGAATTACTGATGGAAGCCTACAAAATGTCCGGCGATACCACACTCAGGCATATCGCCGTCTCCCATGCGGACAAAACCATGAAATATCATTACCGCAAAAACATGTCCTGTCCGCATGTTGTGGACTACGAACCGGAAACGGGAGCCATGCGCAAGTACGATTGGAACAACGGTTCGGACGACACGGCGAACTCCACCTGGTCTCGCGGCCAATCTTGGGGACTCTACGGCTTTACGATGATGTATCGCGAAACAGGTGACCGGAAATATCTGCAACACGCAGAAAAGATTGCGGATTTCCTGCTAAGTCACCCCAACATGCCCGAAGATATGATTCCTTACTGGGATTACTCCGCTCCCGAACGCTCAAAGATGCGCGATGCATCGGCAGCAGCCGTTATGGCTTCCGCATTAATGGAACTCAGCACTTAAATACTTTGAAGCCGGAGAAAAACAGCTGAAAAGCCTGTCTTCTCCCGCCTATCTGGCAAAACCCGGAACCCATAAAAACTTCATCCTGATGCATGCCACCGGAAACTTACTGCGTAACAGTGAGTTGGACGGCGCGCTCTCGTATGCCGATTATTACTACATGGAGGGATTGTTGAGATACCTGCGACTTATCAATGGGAAAGAGCTGTATAAAGTTACGAAACTATAAGAACCTGTATTTACTATTGCATAAATTTATGAGCACCAATCATACCATTAAAGTAACCGTATGCGGAGTGATGTTGATTACAATATTACTCCCCATATGGGCGCAAACAACCAAAAACGATTTATTTAAAGGTTTCCATCACTTTGCTGCTGAGTTTAATGTAAATGAGAATCTAAGTAATGACACTCAATACCAAACGAATATTACCGGTATCAGCCTTTTAAAGCACAAAGTACTTCGGCAAACGGGTAACCGTACTTTTCCTTATCCCACCAAAGGACACTCAATTATTACTAATCCACCGATCTTCACCTGGCCATCAACCGACTACGAAACACCAACCACTTTTCCTGTACAACTTGAAGATAAAGGTATAGATGATTTTGTACGCTATGACATCCAATTAGGACGTAACAAAGATTTTTCAGATACCAAAACATTCACACAAAAAGGGCTGCGACTGGCTTTCTATAATCATCACAGTGCACTCGAACCCGGTATATGGTATTGGCGTTACCGTACTGAAGGTAAAGAATGGTCTACCACATACGAAGTAAATATTCCTCCACACACACCAAAGTTTGAGTCTCCTCTCCCGCAGGATGCCTATGCCATGATTTCAGAGAAACATCCCCGCATCTACAAAATGCCGGAAAAAGGAAATCGGTGGACCATCGACCAAGAAAAGTTGATAAAAACTTATTGCAAAAAAGCTAAAAACATACTGAACAAGAGCCCCGAAAAGTATATAGTAAAAGGACAGCCCATCTCTTACACCGCCACACAAGCGGAAAAGACACAGATTGAGAAATTCCGTCTGCGCTACGAACTGGAAGCTCTCAATAAAGATATAGCCAATTTACTGAATGCTTACCTTTATACACAAGAAAAAGTTTTCTTGAATAAAGCCATAACATTGGCAGATTATATAACGCAAAAAGACGGGGAAAAGCTATACAAAACAGCCGATTTTACAGGCTCTTTCTCTATGTCCACATTGGCTATGGTCTATGATATGGCCTATGACCACCTAAGCCAGGCACAACGCCGGAAGTATGAACAGTTCATCTCAACGGTGATGTACTGGAATCTTGCTCAGGCTATGCAGGAAAACATCGGAAGTGCAGACGGTATCCTATTTGCCCACTTCTTCCAACACACTTTTTACTGTGCCTTTACTACCGCTATCATCATGAAAGGACATCTGTATGAAGCCAAAACATGGTTCGACATGCTCTATGACATTTGGTTGTCACGTACCCCAGGCGGTGGTTTTCTGTCCGACGGTGTATGGCCTAACGGGAACATGGGTTATTTACACGTCAATATGGAATCAATGGTAGATAACTTCGTACTCTATCGCAATCTCTTTAACGTCAATATCTTCTCCCACCCTTGGTACGCAAATTGTGCTAATGCATTGGCATACACCATGCCGATACACTCGGCTGGAGATGGCTTTGGTGACGGCAGTGAAAAATGGCAAGGAATCAATAAACTCAGGGCTGATTTTGCCTACATCTTATCGCAGGAATTAGATAATCCGTTTGCTGCAAAGTACGCCTATGCATTGACTAAACAAGACCCTCATGCCCCTTATTTGTTCAACGGTACAACCTTTGCACACTACCGACTCAGCCACAGTCATAAACCGTTAGAAAGAGTGATTCCAGACAATGTACCACAGTCAGCAGTATTCCCGCAAACCGGTATTGTAGTAATGAATACCGATGTAACGGATACACCGAATAATATGTTCGTATCTTTTTTCAGTTCACCGTTCGGAGTAGGCTCACATGGTATGGCAGAACAAAACAGTTTTAATCTTTCCTATAAAGGAGAACCCATTTTCTATCCTACCGGTTACCGAATAACTACACAAGATAAGCACTACCTGCTGGCACAAAAACATAGCCGTGCCAAAAATACCGTCACCGTAGACGGTAAAACACAAGCTTACTCCAGTCACGGCTACGGTTGGATTGCCCGTTATCTTGACGGTAAAGACATTACTTACACACTGGGAGACGCATCAAATGCTTACAAAAAATTTGACCAAAGCGCAGTAAATTGGATTACCGTACTGAAAAAAAACGACGTATACAAACCCGAATACGGCTTTATCCTTAGTGACAAAGACGACCCCAAAGTAAAACTTTTCCGCCGTCACTTAGCTTTGCTACGTCCTAATATATTGGTAATATATGATGAATTGGAAGCAGAAAAAGAGGTAACCTGGACTTTCCAACTCAATAGTCCCGAACACTCAAACATGAAAATTGACAACGAAAAACAAATGCTAATAGTAGACACCGACAACTGCGATGCAGCAGCTAATATATTCGGAAGTACCGAACTGAACATCTCACTGATCGATACAAACTATGTCAAGCCATTTGATTGGCTAAATCCGCAACGTGGTCGCCCGGCCATCAAATTTGAACAAAATCAATATCATAGTAAAACGGAAAACATCTACAAATGTAAAAAAATGCGTTTTCTTACCGTCATTCAGATAGATAAGTCAAACAAACTGAAATTTACCGACATAACCTCCGATAAAGACGGGAATTATATCATAGACAGTTATCGCGTCAAAGCACAAATGGATATAAATCACGATGCACGTTTGGAAATAGAGAATACTGCCACCGGGGAGTATCTACTTTACGGTCCTACGGAAAAGGGAAAAAGAGCCGACAAACGCAAATATTCTCACAGTACATTGCTTTCTTATCCCCAATCAAAAGGAGTGTACAAGTTCAAAGAATCAATAGATTGCTATCCGTTTATGGTTCCTTAAAGCAATACACACTACACAAAAACAGCCTACCCCGTATTCCATAGTTATTTTTGTTACTACGCATATTTAGAATTGAACTTTTATCTTTAAGAATTAAAGCTTGGTTCTTATGAATTAAACTTTGATTCTTATAAACTAAACTTTAATTCTAAATATGCGTAGTACCAAAAGCAACTATTCTTTTCGGCGCAGGCATGTTCATATAGAGTTTTTTCGTACCTTTGTTGTTACAAAACCTTATCAATCAATGAACCATGACAAAGCCTATCATATTATCCGTATTACTTTGGCTATTCATATATCCGCTTCACGCACAGACTGCCGCACCGATCAGTTTCGTCCATATCGGATTGGACGAAGGCTTGTCACAAAGCACCGTATTCGATATTGCCCAGGACAAATACGATAATATGTGGTTTGCCACCTATAACGGACTGAACAAATATGACGGTTATACATTCACCGTATATCAGCACAATGAAAAAGACCCGCTAAGTTTAGGCTGCGATATCGTCCGTTCGTTACAGACTGACGACCAAGGCAGAATATGGGTCGGAACTTATGAAGGCCTTTCATTGTATGACAGCGACAAGGAGTGTTTCCAAAATTTCCAATACACGAAAGAAGGTAAAAACATGCCTGTCAATAAGATTGTAACAGTCAACGGGGAACTGTTGCTTATCTATACGGATGAAGAGCTTATCCTGTTCAACACCCGCACGCAATCATTTTCCAAGTCCCTGCTAAATCCCGATTTGTTTACCATCACTCCCACATCCGTCAATCGTCAGGGAGACTACATCTATATAGGAAGCCGGGAAGGCCTGTTTTCTTACTCCGTCCCGGACAACACGATCGGAAGCATCGCACCTGAGGTATTTAAAGAGAAACGCATATCCGCCGTATTGCAACAGTCTCCCACCCAGTTATGGATAGGTACCGAAGGTAACGGACTATTCCTCATAAATCCGCTGAACGGCGACGTCAAACAATATACGGCAACACCGGGAAGCACACGCCCGATCAGTTCAGACTATATACGCGTGCTTTCGTTGGATACGCAAAACAGACTATGGGTAGGCACTATCAATTCTCTCAACATATATCAAAAGGAGACCGATTCATTTTCGATATACAAGAGCAACCCTCTGAGGAAAGGCAGTCTGTCGCAGACTTCCATTCGCAGCATATTCACCGATTCGCAAGGCGGAGTATGGCTGGGAACCTTTTTCGGCGGTCTGAATTATTACCACCCGTTGAAGAACCGCTTTCAAAAGATACAGTCTGTTCCCAACCGTAATTCTTTAAACAACAACATAATAAACTGCATAGTAGAGGATGAGGGAAGTAATTTATGGATCGGTACAAACAGCGGCGGCGTCAACTTCTATAATTCCAAAACCAATACATTTACCCACTATACTCAGAAAGACGGTCTGGGGTCTGATGACGTAAAGACAATCTATGTGGATGAGCAACAGAACAAAGTCTATATCGGTGTACATGCCGGCGGAATCAGTGTGTTACACCGCAACACCGGCCGCATCGAAACCTTTACCATCCCGTATCCGTCGGGCATTGCCACAAAAAGCATCTATGCCATCGTACCCATCGGTAACGGTGAATATTGGGTAGGAACATTGGGAGGGGTGGTACGTTTTAATCCCGCGCTGAAGACGTTCACTCCCGTTACTACCGAAAAGAACGGCCGACCGTTTAAAAGTACGCGAATCACCACCGTATTCAAGGACAGCAAGCAGCGCCTCTGGTTCGGAAGCGAGACAGGCCTCATCGTCTATACACAAGACGGAAACGAATTGCAAAGCATTCCCGTACTGTCTTCGGACTCCCCGCTTAATCATCGTTTTATCAACTGCATATACGAAGGAAGCAACGGTATCTTTTGGATTGGTACCCGTAACGGTATTTACCGCTTTGATGAAACGGATAAAACAAGTAGACAATACACTACTGAAGAAGGGTTACCTAACAATGTCGTATTCGGCATATCGGAAGACTTTGAAGGAAAGCTGTGGATAAGCACGGATAAAGGATTGAGTTGTTTCCAGCCCAAGACTGAAAGGTTCCGTAATTTCACAAGCAACGACGGATTGCAAAGCAACCAGTTTACAGCATCCGCCTACTGCCGTACCGCCAATGGAAAGATGTACTTTGGCGGAATCAAAGGCATCACGGCCTTTCAACCGGAAGAAATCGTAGACAATCCGTATACTCCTCCGGTCATCATCACTCACCTGCGGCTTTTCAACAAGAAAGTTACACCGGGTGACGGTACACGCATACTGAAAACCAATATCCGGGAAACCCGCAGCATAACCCTTACCGCGAGACAATCCATGTTCTCACTGGACTTCGTAGCGCCCAACTACATATCAGGCCAACACAATACTTTCGCCTATATGCTGCAAGGATATGACAAAGAATGGTATTACACAGGCAATCAACGTACCGTGTCCTACTCCAACCTGCCGGCAGGAACATACCGCTTTCTGGTGAAGGCCGCCAACAGTGACGGTAAATGGAACGAGAAACCGACCGAACTGGAAATCACCGTATTACCGGTATGGTATAAAACATGGTGGGCCGTGCTGATGTTCATCGCGGCTTTCATCGCGGTTACAATATTCATATTCCGCTACTTCTGGATGCGTAAAAGTATGCAGGCCGAGCTCCAAATGGAAAGGGTCGACAAAGAGAGACAGAAAGAAGTGAACGAAATGAAGCTCCGTTTCTTCATCAACATCTCGCACGAACTGCGCACGCCACTGACCCTGATACTCGCCCCCGTACAGGAAATGATGGATAAGGTAAGTGACAGATGGCTGCACAAGCAACTGGAACATGTACAAAAAAACACCAACCGGCTGCTGCATCTGGTGAATCAGCTGATGGACTACCGGCGTGCCGAGTTGGGAGTATTCAATCTCAAGGTCAGACGTAACCCGATTCACAAAGTCATTGAAAAAGACTTCTTATTCTACGACCGGCTGGCTCAAAGAAAAAGAATAGCCTATAACCTTTCTTCAGAGGTAGAGGGAAAAGAAATCCTTTGCGACCCCAACTATCTGGAACTGATTGTCAACAACCTGCTATCGAACGCGTTCAAATACACCGATGAGGGAAAAAGCATTACGGTGGTACTGAGGGAAACCGGTAAGGAACTGCTGCTGCAAGTAAGAGATACCGGAAACGGAATACCCATCGACAAGCAGGCTAAGATATTCGAACGTTTCTATCAAGCGGACAACGAACACATGGGAAGCGGAATAGGCTTATCATTGGTACAACGCCTTGTAGACTTGCATCACGGACGAATCGAGCTGGAAAGCCGGGAAGGTGAAGGAAGCGCCTTCTCCATTTATCTACCGACAGAAGAAACGGCATATCGACCGGAAGAAATAGCAACCCGGACAAACGCCATCGGGGAACAACAGGTGTACACCACCAACAATCAGGATATGTACATCGTTGACACGGAAGATGAAAAAGAGGTAATAAAAGAAGAAACGGCAGAGAGTGACGGGACACGGAAAGAAAAGATACTCATCGTAGAAGACAATCCCGATATTCGTCGATATCTGAGTGATGAGTTGGGAAAAAGTTACCACATATCGGAAGCGGGTAACGGAGAGGAAGCATTGGCGCTCATGAAGGAGCAAGAGGCGGACTTGATTCTTACGGATGTCATGATGCCCGTTATGGACGGCTTGCAACTGTGCAAACAGATTAAGCAGAACCTGCGTACCTGTCATATACCTATCATCATACTGTCCGCCAAAGCGGATTTGAAAGAGCAACTGGAAGGATTGCAGGTAGGTGCGGACGATTATATCCCCAAACCGTTCTCGATGGCGGTGATTACCACGAAAATCAGAAACCTGTTCCGCACGCGTTACCGGGCTATCGAGCATTACTCCAATTCTTTGGAAGTAGAGCCGGAGAAAGTGGCGCTCAATCCGATGGATGAAGAATTATTAAAAAAAGCAATAGCGGTTGTTGAGAAACATATGGATGACGTGGAATTTTCCACCGATGATTTTGCCCGCGAAATGTACATGAGCCGTTCCAATCTACACATAAAGATGAAAGCGCTGACAGGGGAATCAACCAATGAATTTATCCGCAAAATTCGTTTTAGCAGGGCATGCAAACTATTAAAAGAAGGACGATACAGCGTATCAGAAATCAGTACAATGGTTGGTTTCAACACTCCATCCTACTTTGCCACCAGTTTTAAGAAATACTTCGGATGCCTGCCGTCAGAGTACGGGAAATAGTTATTCAGACAAAATTAAAATATAGTTCGACAAAAGTGAGACGTTTTTAAACACGTCTCATTTTTTATTCTACGCCACTATAACCACTAAAATATCAACTTGCCTATCTTTGTAGTAACCAAGAAAATCCACCATGAAAAATAGCAGGAAAATTCTGTTCGCCTTATTATGCCTGTTTTATATAATTAATGTACAGGCACAGCAGAGAATCGTAAAGGTCGTAACTTCCGATTACGAGCTCTGGTATGACGAACCCGCAAACAACAGAGGCGGCGTAATCCCCGTCAATGAGTCCGAACGCCCCATTGATGCGGATTGGGAACGCTGGTCACTCCCCATCGGAAACGGTTACATGGGAGCAAGTATCTTTGGCGGTACAAGTACGGAAAGATTACAACTGACAGACAAGACCCTATACATACGCGGGCTTTGGGGAGCCGAAACCCAAACTTCATTCGGTGATTTATATCTGGATTTCTTCCATAATCTCCGTACCAATTATCGCCGTAGCCTGAATTTAAACAAAGGCATCGCCGAAGTCAGCTACGAATACCAAGGCGTAAAATATCATCGTGAATACTTCATGAGCTACCCGGACAATGTACTGGTTATCAAACTAACCGCTGACAAACCTGGAAAACTTTCCTTTACTGTTCGCCCGCAAATTGCTCATCTCGTTCCTTTCGGTCCTCTGCAGCGCATTGATACAATGACTATAGGTTATCTAAGCGGTCCCACACAAACCCGCTTCAACAATAACGGGCGTGAGGGTAAAGTCTTTGCCAAAGAGGATATGATTACCTTAAGAGGTAAAACCGAATATCTGAAACTGATTTATGAAGCGCAAATCAAAGTGATTCCGGTAAACGGAAGTATATCCGCCCGGAATGACTCTAACGCAGACCAGGGTACTATCCGGGTAGAGAATGCCGATTCAGCCGTTATACTTTTGACTTTAGGAACCAATTACCGATTATCACCGCAAGTATTCTCCAACAAAGCCGCCGAAAAGCTGAAGGGATGTCCCGACCCCCATGGGGAAATATCCCAACGCCTCATAAAAGCCGTTCAAAAAGGCTATGACCAATTACGCGCCGCACATATCAACGACTTCTCTTCCCTCACCGAAAAAGTGCAACTGAACATCAGCAAAAAGAGTTCCCTCCCTACCGACCGTCTGTTGGCCGCTTATAAACAAGGAAAGCAAGATACTTATCTGGAAGAGCTCTTCTTCCACTACGGTCGTTACCTGCTTATCAGCAGTACCCGTAAAGGAGCATTACCTCCCACCCTGCAAGGAGTTTGGAACCAATACGAACTGGCCCCGTGGAACGGGAATTATACTCACAACATCAATATACAAATGAACTATTGGCCTGCCTTCAATACCAATCTGATAGAACTTTTCGAAAGTTACGTGGATTTCCATAAGGCCTATAAGCCCATGGCAGAACGGTTTGCGTCAAAATACATCAAAATACACCATCCGCAACATTTCTCCGACAAACCTAGCGGCAATGGCTGGACCATGGGCACAGGCGCAGGAGCTTATATGGTAGGAATGCCCGGTGGACACTCCGGCCCCGGCATGGCAGCCTTCACCTCGAAACTTTTCTGGGACTATTATGCCTTCACCAATAACAAACAAATCCTGAAAGAAACAACCTATCCCGCAGTACTGGGAGTAGCCAATTTTTTGAGTAAAGTAACTACCGACACGCTCGGATTCCTACTTGCCACCCCTTCTGCCTCACCCGAACAATATGCCAAAGTCACCAAGCGTCCTTATCCTACTATCGGATGCGCCTTCGACCAGCAGATGATATACGAAAACCATCAAGACGCCATCCATGCCGCAACCTTACTGGGTAAACGTGACAAAAACATCCGTCTCTTTAAAGAACAAAGCAAACGCTTGGATCCCGTACAGATAGGCAATTCCGGTCAAATCAAAGAATATCGTGAGGAAAAGCACTACGGTGATATCGTATTGGAACAGAACCACCGCCACATCTCACAACTCATCGGTCTCTATCCCGGTACACTAATCAATGAGAATACTCCCGTATGGCTTGATGCCGCCAAAGTAACGCTCAACCGTCGCGGTGATATTTCTACCGGTTGGTCTATGGCACACAAAATAAACCTCTGGGCACGTGCCAAAGAAGGTAACCGTGCACATGACCTCGTAACCGCCTTGCTCACAACCGGCATTCACGAAAACCTTTGGACAACCTGCCTTGCCGTTCTCCGTTCACCTTTCCAGATTGATGCCAATTTCGGTGGAACAGCCGGTATCGCAGAAATGCTGCTGCAAAGCCATGAAGGTTATATCCATATCCTGCCCGCCCTGCCGGACATATGGAAAAACGGTTCATATAGAGGACTTACCGCACGCGGAAACTTCGAAGTATCCGCCAACTGGAAAGAAGGACAACTTGCACAAGCCGAAATTCTGTCCAAACAAAACAATACCTGTATCCTAAAATATCCCAATATTACCTATGCGATATTGAAAGACACCACAGGTAAAACGATAAAATACAAATCAATAGGTAAAGACAAAATATCGTTCCCGACAAAAGCCAACCAAACATACATAATAAGCAATGTGCCACAGCACAAAGTAGCGGCAGCCCCACAAGAGCTAAAAGCCAACTTCAATGGGAACACCGTCTCCCTGCAATGGAAACCCACCAAAGATGCAGCCGCTTATGCCATATACCGCACTCGCGGCAACAGCCCCGACTACGAATTGATAGCAACCGATGTGAAACAACCAACCTACAAATATACCGCATCGGAACTCAAAGCTACCGATTATCTCGTCTTTAAAATTGCCTCGCTTAACGAAACCGGAGACGAAGGTAAGGCAGCTACAATCTGCGTTGAGAAACAATAATAAAAAACCAATAATCTATTATCATGACAAAAAAGACTTTTATCTTATTTTTTGGGGTATTACTAATGGGTCTGCCCACACAAGCCAACAATGATGTTCAGAAAACAGTATACGGCTTGATAGAACGTATTACCCCCGGTTATGCTTCACAGTATGAATTAGAACTGATAGAACAAACGGAAGGAAAGGACGTCTACGAAATAGAAGGTAACGGCAGGAAAATCATACTGCGCGGCAACAATGCCGTATCGCTCGCCAGCGCCTTCAACTGGTATCTGAAGTATACTTGTAATGCGCACGTTTCCTGGTTCGGCAATCAGCTTAACCTTCCCGATATCCTGCCGCAACCGGCTGATAAACAACGTATCGTAATTGAGCCCAAATACCGCGTTTATTTAAACTACTGCACTGTCAGCTATACCGCCGCATGGTGGAACTGGGAACGTTGGCAAAAAGAGTTGGACTATATGGCTATGAACGGCATTAATATGCCCCTTTTCTCATTGGGACTTTACGAAATATGGTACAATACTCTGATGCGTTTTAATTTTACCGACCTGGAAGCACGCACTTTTCTGAGCCTTCCCGGACATGCTGCCTGGCAATGGATGCAGAATATCCACAGTGAAGGCGGTCCTCTGCCAACATCTACAATGAAACGCCAGACACAACTGGCAAAGCAGGTACTCAGCCGTATGCTTGAATTCAATATGCAGCCCATTCAGCAGGGTTTCTCAGGATTTGTTCCACCACTGCTCAAGCAGAAGCGGCCTGAAGCTAAAATCGATATGACAAAGGCTTGGTATGGTTTTGCTCCTTCTGCTTTGGTCAATCCGTCCGACCCTTTGTTCGTTGAGTTCGGCAAAGCATTCCTTGAAGAACAGGACAAACTTTTTGGCAGTTACGGTGTATATGCCGCCGACCCTTTCCATGAAAGGAAGCCACCGGTAGAAACCTCTGAATATCTGCATGCCGTCGGCGTTACCATAAATAAACTCTTCCAGCAATTTGACAAAGGATGTATCTGGGCCATGCAATCGTGGAGTCTTCGCGAAGACATAGTGAAAGCCGTACCCCGTGAGAACCTCCTGATACTCGACCTGGCCGGCAAACGAGTTCGTCGCGACCAAGGATTCTGGGGTTATCCCACAGTAATAGGTAATCTCCATAATTTTGGCGGACGAATCAATATGCATGGAGACCTGCATCTATTGGCGGTAAACCAGTATCAGGATATCAAAAAAGTATATCCCAATGTATGTGGTGACGGTCTTTTCATGGAAGCCGTTGAACAAAATCCCGTCTATTATGATTTAGCGTTCGAAATGTTTCACCGCACAGATAAAGTCAATATCCACACATGGCTTCAGCAATACGCACAACGCCGTTACGGTGCAAGAACAGTAAACACCGACCAGGCCATGAGGCTACTGCTCGAAGGTCCTTACCGGCGTAACACCAACGGCACAGAGCGCAGTTCTATCGTAGCTGCACGCCCGGCTTTAAATGTAAAGAAATCAGGACCCAATGCCGGACTTGGTATCCCATACGACCCCTTGATTCTTTTCAAGGCAGAACGTTTATTACTGGCAGACGCCGAGCTATTGAAGCATTCCAAACCCTATCGTTTTGATGTAGTGGACGTGATGCGCCAAATTATGACCAACATAGGGCAACCCATACACAAGAAAGCCGCCGAAGCGTTTGAGGCCAAAGACAAAATAGCCTTCACCCTCCACTCCGGACGTTTTTTGCAGATGCTGGAAGACATGGACGAACTGCTACGCACACGTCCCGAGTACAGTTTCGACCGCTGGCTCACCGAAGCGCGCAGTTGGGGCGAAACCAAAGCCGAAAAGGATTTAATGGAGCAGGATGCCACTACTCTGCTCACTGTATGGGGAGCACAGGAAGGAAACGACCCCGGCATTTTCGACTACGCCTGGAGAGAGTGGAGCGGATTAATTAACGGTTTCTATAAAGTACGCTGGCAAAAGTTCTACTCCATGCTGCAAAAGCACCTTGATGAAGGCACCGGTTATTCGGAAGAAGGATTGAAACTGAGTCATGGACGTGAATCCTTCCGGGCCAACGATTTCTATATCAGTCTCGGAGATTGGGAACTGGACTATACCCGCCAAGTAAACAAAGCCCGTACTCCTATTACGCAAGGCGATGAAATAGAAATAGTCAAACGCCTGTTCCGGAAATATGAAAAGTTATCTGCAGCATACTACCAGACAAAAGTATCTAATGCCGATATTATTAAAACTGAAAAAACTTACGAGAACTTAGGAGAATAGTAAAATGGCATTGAAAAAGAATCGCCCGATTTTAGGAATATTCCAAAATCGGACGATTCTTTTTCATCTAACAATCTCAAAAGGATACGAAAAGGATTATTTCTTAAGAAAGTCCGGTTCTCCGCTTACTTGCCTTACCACCGCTTCCACCTTTTGCACTTCAACCTTAGAACCGCAGACCAATAACGACACACCGCCTTCAGCACCATCTACTCCACCTTTAGCAGTAACAAACACATCCACATCGGCAAACTCCTTCACTGCTTCAATTTCGGTATATACATTACCTTCCGTTACATTCAATTTTACAGTATTCTTGCGCTCGGCACTACTATTATTCGTTATCTTCTGAATTTCAAAAAGATCCTGTGCGGTACTCTTCTCCAAACCTACAGGGCATATCCAACGTCCCCGGCCATTGTCTGTGTAACGGCGAAGTTTGGCTACAGTCCCTCCATCAGGCGCACCGACACATACCGCTGCCTGACGTTTGGCATAATTCAACATATTGGCGCCTTTGAACACGATATCCTGCGGTTCCATTTTGGCGAGGGCATCGGTATAACTCATATCCGCCATCTTTCCCTTTACCAATACAATCTCCGAATGGCGTTTCATTCCCT
>OLZU01000748.1_pt1 | contig 18107 bp, 15 predicted proteins | sample 1674101 | NCBI WGS metagenome assembly OLZU01 (sample SAMEA103958143, study PRJEB25191) | human gut metagenome | biome: human-associated habitat [ENVO:00009003]; feature: intestine environment [ENVO:2100002]; material: feces | place: Germany | collected 2013/2015
TATCCCGGAAATGAATGTTGACGGCATCTTTGATATCCACCTCGATAAAATCAGCTCCCAGACAGCGGATCAATGATACTGCATTATCGTAAGTGCGGTCTGTCGTACCAAATCCCGGCATGGTCACTGCCTTGATATTACTGTGATCCATTCCGAGCGCATCAAAAGCACGCACGGTGACAAGAAGTGCCAGCGTGGAATCGAGCCCGCCGGAAATTCCGATCACTGCAGACTTACAGTGTGTATGCTCTAAACGTTTTTTCAGTCCCATCGACTGGATCGATAAGATCTCCTCGCAGCGCAGTGTACGGTCGCGCTCTCCGGACGGCACAAACGGCATCGGATCAATATAACGTGTCAGCTTTGTCTCTTCCATCTGTAAGGAAAATACATTTTCACGATATACCGGCTCTGTGACCGTCTCAAATGTTGTCATTCTGCGGCGCTCGGACGCAAGACGGGACACATCGATCTCGGTGGATATCGTCTGTGCGTCAAAAAGTTCTGACTCCGCTGACAAACGTCCATTTTCTGCGATCAGGTTATGCCCGGAATAGACCACATCCTGTGTGGACTCGCCGTCCCCTGCACTCGCATAGATATAGCCGCAGAGCAGTCTTGCCGACTGTCCTTTTACCAGTTCCCTGCGGTAAGCCGGTTTTCCGGTCGTCTCGTCCGATGCGGAAAGATTTACGATCAGCGTTGCTCCGTGCATGGCATGTCCGATGCTCGGCGGATTCATCGTCCAGAGATCCTCACATAGTTCTGCTGCGATCACAAGTTCCGGCAGCTCCAGACAGGTAAATAACTGTCTCGTTCCCATCGGCACCGTCAATTCTTCGGTCAGCCGTACATCGGCCACTTCTTCCATACCTCTCGTAAAATGGCGCGCTTCATAAAATTCATTATAATTCGGAAGGTAGGTTTTCGGTACGATACCAAGAATTTTTCCACGATTTAATGCCGCTGCCACGTTATATAATTTTCCTTTGTATGCAAGTGGAAGTCCGACAAATACGATTGCATCCACATCTGTCGTAAATGCCGTGATATGCAATAATTCTTCTTTCGCCTCCCGAAGCAGCTTTTCCTGTAAAAACAGATCCCCACAGGTATACCCTGTGATACACAGTTCCGGCAGAACGATCACTTTTGCTCCCGCCTCTGCCGCCTCTTTAACAGACTGGCAGATCACTTTTGCATTATATCCTGTGTCGGCAACCCTGATCTTTGGTGTTACCGCTGCAACTTTCACAAATCCCTGTCTCATTCTTTCCTCTTTTCCGGTTACGTTTTTACCCCTGCTTACCGCAACCACATTGCCTTGCCTTTTGCTTACTGTCCGCTTGTACTATTTTTTCGCAACAGCAGCCCTTTTTATTTTGCAGAACGCATTTCCTTTAATTCGTCCACATCAAAATGGTATGCCTTGTTACAGAACTGGCATTTTACCTCGATTGCCTCTCCGTCATTGATGATCGAATCTAAATCTTTTTTGCTCAGCGTAGAAATTGCACGTGAAACTCTCTCCTTTGAACAGTCACACTCAAATGCAGCCGGGATCTTATCTGAGATCTCAAGACCGAAATCTCCTAAGATTTCCTCTAAAATCTGCTCCGGTGTCATACCCTGCTCTAACATTTCCGTTACAGATGCGATCTCCCTGATCTTGTTTTCCAGTTTTTCAATGACCTCATCACTGGTAAACGGCATCAGCTGGATGATAAAACCGCCCGCCTGGCGCACCGATAAGTCTTTGTCCACTAAAACCCCAAGCCCTACTGCGGACGGGATCTGTTCAGATGTTGCAAAATAATAGGTCAGATCCTCAGCGATCTCTCCGGTCTGCAGTGCGATCTGTCCCACATACGGTTCTTTTAACCCCATGTCTTTGATGACACTCATCACGCCAAGTCCAAGCGCTCCGCCCACATCTAATTTGCCCTGTGCATTTAACGGCAGTTCCACCTGGGATTCCATAGGAAATCCCTTGACATGGCCATGGGAATCCGCTGTCACGGTAAGTCCTTTTGCCGGACCGCCGCACTGGATCTGGATCGTCAAAAGATCATTATCCCCTTTCATCATTGTTCCCATCATTGCCGCACCGCTCAAAAGACGTCCCAACGCTGCCGTGATGACCGGTCTTGTGTCGTGGGCTCTTCTTGCCTCCTCAACCATTTCCTTTGATGTGATGGCAAATGCACGAATCTGGCTGTCCGCCGCTGTTGCTCTTACAATATAATCACTCATATTTTATCCTCCATTTCGTACTGTACTCATAAATTTCTGATGACTCCAATGATGTTGGGAGCAAATAGTGCATTCAGGTTTCCTGATTGCTCCTCGCGATCACATAAATGCGCTCGCTGTCCTCTTTTACCGGCTCTCTCGTAAATGCGTCATATGCTGCGACGAATTCAAGTCCCGCCTGTTCTAAAAGGTGTTTTACGGTTTCTAATTCGTAGGCACGCTGGTAGTGCGTCTCCTCAAATCTGCGGTAAAGTCCTTCTTCCTCCCGGATAAAAAGCGTCAGATCATATTCATTGATCTGTTCTTCCTCATCGAAATAGTTATCCCAGATGAAGCTTCCCTCCTCGCGGTTCTCAGCGATTGTCGTCTCGCCTAAGAGTTCTCTGTATTTATATACTGTGTTCAGATCGAAGATAAAAATACCATCCGGATCTAAATATTCGTTGACACGGTAAAACAGGGACAAAAGATCTGTCTCTTCCAGCAGATAGTTCATCGAATCACAGATGCTCACGACTGCACGCACGCTTCCGTACAGTTCAAGTTCTCTCATATCCTGTAACAGATATAAGATCTCATCCTCCGGCATCTCCTGATATCCGGTCTCCGCCGCGATCTCCAACATTTCCGGTGAATTATCCACACCGATCATATCGTAGCCCGCTTTTTTCAACAATCTTGTAATCTTTCCCGTTCCACAGCCTAAATCAAGTACTGTTCCGTCACAGATCCCATATTCTTTCAGAAGTCCTATAATATACCTGCTCCACTCTTCATAGGGAACATTATCCATGAACAGATCATATACCTGCGCAAAACTTGTATATGCTTCCAAATTATAATCTCCTTTTATCGCTGTTACTGGCAAGTACCATCTTATCACAGGTTTTAGTTGAAATAAAGCAAAAAAGAATCTATACTATTAGCAGTATGTCATTTTTTATTTGAGAAAAGGATTTTGATATGCCCGAAAATTACGATCACTATATCAGCAAAAATATCAAGGCATTTTATAAACGCAGACTTGCAGCTCCGATCATTTACCTGATCGTGCTCATTCTTGCATGGCACTTTTTTTCGCTGTCCGCTGTATTTTCTCCGGACATTTTGCCCGACGACACCTCGTTAGAGACCGCTTTCCGGGGTGGTAAACAGTATATAAGCACCACACTTTCCGATTTAAAATTTACCGGATATACCCAGTCCATCTTCGGTCACACCAACGGTTATTATTATTACACTATGCGTGACGAGGAATGTATCATCGTATTGTTATCGCCAAATACCAGTGAGGAGGGTCTGCCTTCCATCGAAGAAGTCACCATCAAAGGAAAGATTTCAAAGGGAAATGAAAATTTCGACACCCTGCTTTCCAATCTGTCCACCGATTTAAACTGGACGGAAAACGGTATCCGCAACAAGGTTTCTTCCTACTATATCAGCGAACCGGGATTTAACCACGTTGGAAACTGGATCCTGTTTGCAGCAATTTTCATTACCGGAATTTACGCATTGCTCTGCATCGTGCTCTCTGTCATATACATGTTTTTCCCGGTGCTCTCCCCTGCATGCCAGGATCTTGCACTGTTTGGTAATCCGAAAAAGATGTTAGAGCAGGCGGAGGAAGAACTCGCCACACTGCCGCAGCTCGCAACGGAAGATATGTTTATCACGGAACATTTTTTCATTGAAACTTCCGTCTACGGCAATGCGATCGTACCGATCGATGAGATCATATGGATCTACAAATACTCCACGCTGCACAAGTTTTTCTGGTACCATTTCAGTATCTCCTACACACTGCATATCAGTGCCAACAAGCATCTGTATATCCAGTGCCCGAAGAATATTAAATCCGACATCGACGGTATCATCGATTACCTCTCGGAGGCAAACCATGATATTCTTGTAGGATTTAACGAGAAAAACCGCTTGAAAGTACAGGAAATTCAGGGAACACCGATGCATTTTGAAAAGTTTATCGCTTTCTTAAATAAGCGCGTATAATAAATTCCATAAATTTTTTCCAAAAAGAAGGAGACAGGTGAAAATTATCACCTGCCTCTTTCTCTATGGAAAACTATTTTCACAAACCCGTTTTTTATTATCTGCCGTTATGACAGCCGGCATGCTTACCTGCATGACGTACTGATCGACTCAATCGCCACCGCTCCACCGCGCACAACCTCGATCCTGCGGAATTTAGATTTTAACAGGGCGATCAGCTCGTTGTTTCTTCGTTCCGTCAGCTTGCACTCTAAGAGTACGCTGTCATTGCCGATATCTGCCACCTGCACATTAAACACCTGTGCGATCTGGAATACTTCCAGCTTTCCTGCCTCATTGACATCTAATACTTTTGCAAATAAAATCTCTTTCATGTGAATCGGCACATCCGTGAGGTCAATGACCTTAATAACCTCAACCATGCGGTTCAACTGTTTTTTGATCTGCTCAAATGTGATATCGTCACTGGTCACACAGATCGTCATTCTTGAAACCGTCTCATCCTCTGTCGTACCAACCGTAAGACTCTGGAGATTGTAAGATTTTCCGGAAAAAAGACCGGATACTTTTGCTAAAACACCTACCTGGTTTTCCACATATAATGCAATCCATCTATTTTTCATATCCGTATCCTCTCCTATTTCAAAATCATCTCGCTCATTGGATTTCCGCTCTTTACCATAGGAAGTACGATCTCATCCGTGGAAATCATAAATTCAATGATGGTCGGGGCATCTGTGTAGGTACGCGCCTCATCAAGTGCCGCCTGGATGTCCTCCTCTTTTTCCACACGGATCCCGTGTGCGCCGTAGCTCTTTGCCAATGCGATAAAATCCGGTGTGTACGGCGGACAGGATGCATTCGGTCCCTTGCAGTTCGCCGGACAGGTTCTCCTTCTGCGCAGGCAGGTTGCCTCATAACGTTTTCCATAAAATAACTGCTGCATCTGACGCACCATGCCAAGGTAATAGTTGTTGAACAGGCAGATGATCACCGGCGCTTCCTGCACGACTGCCGTTGCCATCTCCTGAATATTCATCTGAAAACCGCCATCTCCCGTAAAACATACAACTTCCTTATCCCGGTTGCCGATCTTTGCCCCGATCGCCGCCGGAAATCCAAATCCCATCGTGCCAAGTCCGCCGGATGTGATCAGCTGATGCCAGGAATCCAACTCCAGGTACTGTGTTGCCCACATCTGATGCTGTCCTACGTCCGTCACATAGACAGCCTCTCTAAAGGTACGGTTTACATGCTCAAATACCATCTGCGGTGTCATGCCACAGTCCCTGCGCATCTCAAGCGGATTTTTCTTATCCCACTCTGCGATTTCCTTCTGCCACTGCTCGGTATCTTTCGATTCCGCCCATTCAAGCAGCTTTTCTAATGCCAGATTCGCATCCGATACAACCGGAACATCCACAACGACATTTCTGGAGATTGATGCCGTATCCACATCGATATGTACGATCTTCGCCTTCGGTGCAAATTCATTCAGATCTCCTGTAATACGGTCGTTAAATCTTGTTCCGATAGAAAAAAGCACATCACATTTGCTGACTGCCATATTTGCTGCGTATTTTCCATGCATACCGCTGTTTCCTACATAGAGCGGATGGCTCGTCGGGATCGCACCTTTCCCCATGATCGTTGTGACCACCGGGATCTGCATCTTCTCCGCCAATGCGAGCAGTTTGTCATTCGCATGTGCGATATTGATACCTCCTCCGGCAAGGATCAGCGGTTTCTTTGCGGTGCGGAGCAGTTTATACGCTTTTTTCAACTGTCCGATATGTACCGACTCATTCGGCTTATAACCGCGGATCTGGATGTTCGACGGATACTCCGCCGGTCCTGCTGCCGTCTGGATATCCTTCGGAATATCGATCAGTACCGGTCCCGGCTTGCCGGTGGATGCGATATAAAATGCCATCTTGATGATACGTCCCAAATCTTCCCGTCTGCGCACGGTCACACCGTATTTTGTGACACTTCTTGTCATTCCGACAATATCTACTTCCTGGAATGCATCATTTCCTATTAAAGACAGTGGAACCTGTCCCGTAAAGCATACCAGTGGAATACTGTCATAATGCGCATCCGCAAGACCTGTAATGATATTGGTCGCACCCGGCCCACTCGTCACTAAGCACACGCCGACTTTTCCGGTAGATTTCGCGTATCCTTCCGCCGCATGGATCAGTCCCTGTTCATGTCTTGGCAGGACGACGTCAATACTATCCTGTTTATATAATTCATCGAAAAGATCCGTCACAGTACCGCCCGGATAACCGAAAATGGTATCCACGCCCTCTTCCTGCAGCGCTTTTACAAATAATTTTCTGCCTGTTATATCCATATCGTCCTCCCAAAAACCAAGGTATTTTTTCTTTCAAAAAACTATATCCCATCTCACTGGGAAATGCAATGATTTTATTTATCCAATCAACCCGACTGATTTTAAGATAAAGATCCATCCGGTCAGCGTAAATGCCGCTAATAACGTTGTCGTCACGATCACACTCGCCGTCAGCACACCGTCGTTGTTCATGCTCTTTGCCATGATATAACAGCTCGGCGTTGTCGGGGATGCAAGCATGATCAGAATTGCGATCATTTTCTCCCCACCAAATCCCATCCAGACTGCGACCGGAAGGAAAATGAGCGGCTGGATCACTAACTTGATCAGAGATGCCGCGATCGTCGGCTTGATCTTCGCAAGTGCCTTTCTGCCCTCAAATCCGGCTCCGATCGTGATCAGTGCAAGCGGTGTAGCCATCTGCGCCACACTGTTGACCGTCTTATTGATAATCGTTGGAAATTCGATTCCTAAAAGTCCGACGATCAATCCTGCTAAAATGCCAAGAATGATCGGGTTTTTGGCGATTCCGATACATGCCTCTTTGATTTTTTGTTTTCCATCCACCCCGCTTGCATTTTCTCCCTCAAAGGTCAGCACGATCACGGAAAAAATATTATAAAGCGGCACCGCACTGACGATCATAAGCGGCCCCATCGCCGAGGTTCCATAGATATTCTGGATAAAGGCAAGTCCCATCACCGCCGCACTGCTGCGGAACGATGCCTGCACAAAAGCTCCCCGCATAGTCTGATCCTTTAAAAACAGCTTCACGCCACCCCAGATCAGCCAGAAACACGCGGTACTGACAAGCGCACAAAACAATACATATTTTAAATCGAATACTGCCCTGATATCCACGCCCGCAATATCACGGAACAGCATAAACGGCAGTGTTACCTTAAAATTAAAACGGTTTGCCACCGTGACAAAATTGTCGTTTAACATACCGATCTGTTTTAAAAAATAGCCGATGACCATCACTAAAAAAATCGGAAACGTCACATTGATACTGTAAATAAAATTTTCCATCTTTGCTGCACTGCTTTCTGTTTACGTTTACTTATTTTCTGACTCTCTCATACCGGTAAAAATAATACTCAAGATCAAAATACGTCTGTTCCTCACTGTCTGCCGTTATCTCCCATGCCGGATCTGCATCCAGATCCGGGAAATGTGCATCCGCATCGTATGCAAAATCGATTTTTGTGACATGCGCCACATCACATTCATCGATGAGCTGGCGATAAACAGATTCCCCGCCGATCACATAAATATCTTCGCTGTTATACTTTTCTAACTCTTCATGTAATTCTTCCATATCATGCACGATCAGTGTTCCCGGAACCCGGAACTTTTTATCATGTGTCAGCACAATATTCGTCCGTCCCATTAAAGGCAGTCCATTTGGAAATGTCTCCAATGTCTTTCGTCCCATCACAACCACTTTGCCCATCGTCGTCTCACGGAAAAACTTCTGATCTGCCGGAATCCGCACCAGCAATTCATTTTTATTACCGATCGCCCAGTTTTCATCTGCCGCTACAATTAAATTCATAAAAATCCTCATTTCTGAGCAACTTATTGCGAAGAGGCGACGAGAATCTTAAATTCTCGGAGGCATGTTTTTTTATGCCTTGCCATCAAAGCTATTTGTTTTTGCTCAGAAACAAATAGCCGTGTGAAAGATCTTTTTTTCACACAATTCTCCATCCTGATCACTGCACTGCTTTTCAAGCATCATGCTCTTATCCCGCGCACAGTTTCTTCTCTCTCAAACTCTCATTTTACCCAATTTCCACGAAAATGACAAGGTGTATTTCTATTGCTTTTTCTAACAGAATGGGGTATATTATCATTATGTTTATTTGATTTTTATCCATGCTGGGCATGTGAATAATAAAACGGAGGATGATTATGAGTCAGGCAAAAGTTGACCGCTATAAAGAAGAGAAAGCAAACCGCAAAAAGATTCTTGCAAAAGAAAAAAGAAAACGTATCGCAGGCACCATCTGTGGATGGTTAATTGCATTACTTATCGTCGGATGGGCAGGATACTCCGGTTATAACGCTTACGAAAAGAGCAGACCGATCAAAACGATCTATGCCGATCTTGATGCTATCAATAATTACATGGATACGCTCAACACAGAAGAATAACTTTTTTACACAAAAAGGTTCCGGTACATCCGGAACCTTTTTTGATTCTTGACAACACACAGTTCTCAAACCTCTCATTCTTTGATTTTAAACTGTGTTAATCTGCCTCTCCCTCTGCGACCTCCGCTTTCGCAAGCGCATTTTCAATCGCATTTAAAAGTACAATCGATGTATACTGATTATCCGTACGATATGTAATCCCTTCCGTCGACTGCTGTTTTATCACCTGTTCACTGACATTTTCCAATGCCGGCTCCATAAGCGGATACATTGTCGCCACTGTTTCATCCAGACTGACCAGGGAAATGGATTGTATACGGTTTTCATCTACAATGACCTGTACATCGGCTGACTGGCTGCCCATCATTACCGACGAAGTGTATACGCCTGCCGTATACTGCATCGTTGGCTCTGCATCGCCCTTCTGTTTTTTAGGTAAAAACATGAAAAGCAGCAATATGACCAGTACGATCCCAAGTCCGACAAATATCGCTGTATAGATAACCTCCTTCATATGAAGGACCACGATCCTCGTCTTTGCGCTCACCCTGTACCTCCATGGTATCGATTGTTATATTGTATGAGCGCGAAGCATATTACATGCACGCTTCTTTTAAACATTCTTCATATTCTTTTACCGGCAGTGGACGCGAAAAATAGTATCCCTGAATATCATCACAGTCCAGATTGCACAAAAACATCAGCTGCTCTACCGTCTCAACACCCTCTGCCGTAATTTCCATGCCAAAACTCTGTGCCAGCTTTGTAATTGAATTTAACAATTTCTCTCCGTTATCGTCCCCTATGTAATCGACAAGACTTTTATCCAGCTTGATCGTATCAAAATGCATACGGTTTAAAGCTGCAAGGGATGAATATCCACTTCCGAAATCGTCCAGAAGTATCTTAAATCCTGCCGTGTGAAACTGCTCTAACAGATTAAATATTTCATTATTATCAATCGTTGCACTTTCTGTAATTTCCAGCTGAATGTATTTCGAATCAAGGTCAAACGACCGGATAATACTTTCATATTTTTCAACGACACTTGAATAATAGAGGCTGACACGCGAAATGTTTACCGAAACAGGAAGCATCTTCTGTCCCTGTTTCTGCCACTCTTTCTGCTGCCTGCACACAGCTCGGAATACATACTCATCGAGCCGGATGATATTTCCATTCCGTTCAAACAATGGAATAAACTTAAGCGGCGGAATCAGTGCTCCATCCGCCCTGCGCCATCGCACAAGAGCCTCCGCTCCCACAAGCTTTCTCGAATGTGCACTGTATTTTGGCTGATACCAGATTTCAAACTCTTCGTTTTCAAGCGCTGTTTCAAAATGTTCTTCTAATTCACGGTTTTCCTGAATACTCTCATGGTTCAGCTCATCATAAAATATATAATGCCTGTCACGCCTTCCTTTGATCTGATGCTTTGCCTGCACTGCATTTCCGTATAAAGGATCGATCTCATCTAATACGATCGTATGAAAAATTCCAAACACCGGGAAAAGATTTGGTATTTCCAGACGTTCCGGTATCTCTTCTATCTTTCTTATTACATGTTCCAGTCTTTGTTTGATGTTTTCCTGATTTTCATCCATCCAGAACAATATAAACCGGTCGGCATTGACATGCGCTGCCAGTTCATTTTCTCCCGTTTCGGTTTCAAAAATCTCCCATATGACACGCAGCACCTCATCACCTTTTTTGACTCCACAGGTGCTGTTGATCAGCTTAAAATCTGTCACATCCATAGCAATCAGCCATCCTACACCATCTTTTTTGCTTTTTGCCTTTTTCTTAAAAGCTGCAAAATTATCTCCTAATGTGACAGGATCCTGATATGCAAGCGACATAAGTTCTTTTTTACTTTGGCGCCAGGAGTAAATATACACCCCGACGCTGACCGATATGACAACCAGAATGATCACCATCAGACTGTTGATCGCATCCATGACCACCTGCATACGGCTTGTTAAAACGCTATCCTCTACTGCAGTGACCACATACCATGGTTCACCGCTCTCTTCTATTTTAAGTGGCATATAGTAATAAAGTGAGACTTCTTTCCGTTTTGGATCCAATCCATAGCCACTTTTTCCCTCTTTCATGTTACTGAGCATCAGGTCTCCGGCATAATCATCTCTTTCATCCTCAGAAACATCCGTATTAAAAATATTTCTCCCGATTCCCCATTCTTTACTGTTTCCGGAAGTTGCAACAATCGTACCGTCTATTTTTATGATGTAATTAAAAGCCTGTCCTTCAAATATCTCATTCTTCAGGCACCCCTCAAGCATTTCATCTTTGCAGTTTGCAAATAAAACTCCTTTTACCGTTTTCCGTTCTTTTTCATATACCGGCACACTGAATACATTTATGGTTTCATGTGAAGTATCAATCCTGTCTTCAAATGCATCCGTCAAAAAGTTTTTTCCCCGCATCGACTGTTGAAAAAAATCTCTGTCAGACATATTTAGCCGATAGCCATCCGTCGTTTCTGCTGTACCATCTGCCGCAATATATCTATCCTATCCGTTTAAACTGATACGTCTCTACAAATCCCTGTAATTTATTAACGATAATTTTTTCGTCCCCGCCTGACTCTCTCGCAAGACCAGAAAGCAGTCTAAAACGCGTACTTACTTCTTTCTCTACCAATATTACATTCTGTTCTGCCATCCCCTCAATGCTGCTCATCAACTGCTGCTGTAAACTGCCCCGTATCTGCCCAAAACATCCAAATAATGCTATTCCTAAAATTAACAATATTGCACATAAAACTGCTACAGTACGAATCTTCGCATTTTTTTGTACATTCTGCCACCCCTTTGGCCTTCCAAAGTCATATTTTAAATTTCTGTGACCATTTTCCCATGTCCTTTATTGTAACACTCTTCATTTATGAGTTCTACCCCTAAAAAGTATCGTTTTCATTCTGTTTTTCTTTTTTTTCGCCGCAGATCCGCACTCACATTTCTATTTCGGTATCCAAAATTTCTGTTAAATTTTTCTGTTAAATTTTTTCAAAAAATTGTTGACAAATTACTTTTCCCATAGTATGATATCAAATGTGTCTGGCAGACAGATACAAAACAATTTACATATGCGCGAGTGGCTCAGTTGGTGGAGCACGACCTTGCCAAGGTCGGGGCCGCGGGTTCGAGTCCCGTCTCGCGCTCTTCTCTTAATGATGGGGAACTTTGGTTTACAAGGTTTTCCATTTTTTTATTGCAATGTAAAAATTAATTACACTTTTTTACTGATCACACAGTGCTTTTTCAAAGCTTTCCTGCGAATTTGTGAGTGGGGTTTCCGTTTAAATTTACTCTGCTTTCACTCTGATCCACACATAACAGACATCCACCAGATGAACGGGCTAAATTTCCATCTTTCAAACCACTTTCACCCATTATTTTCTATTTTCAACTTCTTCCTCTATCATTTTGGGCGAAACTCCTTCATTTCTGCTGTTTTCACCCTGACTTTTTGATTTCCGTGGGCTATTATAATGAAATCTCATCCTTTTTCACCCATTTTCTTGTATGTTAAATGAATTTCTATTATAAAATGGATGAAATCACCTCTATCTTCTATATATTTCGCCCATATTTAATTTTTATCTCATCCAAGAGCAAATAATAGAATGCGCGCTCCGTGAACATTCTATTATCATGAATAAGAAAAAAGATCCAGTAAAAACTGAATCTTTTTTCAATGCCGGCAATGGGACTTGAACCCATACGATGTTGCCACCGCCAGATTTTGAGTCTGGTGCGTCTGCCATTCCGCCACGCCGGCTTATTCTGTTTTCGAATTGCTCGAACAATAGACATCTTATCATATCATGTAATAAATTGCAAGCAATTTTATTTTAACATTTGCTGATATCATATAAAGAATTTCATACAATGCTATTTTAACATTTGTTGATATCATGCAAAAAATTTCATACAATGGTATTTCCTGATTGTAGCAAAAAAATCCGAAGGTTCACGTTAATCCTTCGGATTTTTTTGATAGTCACTACTCTTCACCAACTCCACTGATTGCAGTTCTCTGTACGCTTTTGACACCGTTCTCCACAGTCGTTGTTTCAAGATAAGTAACGCCATTGATCACAACTGTCTTTGTTGTTGTGGTCTCATCATCGCTGTCTCCACCGCCTCCGGTATTTCCAGCCGCACCAGTTCCGGATGCCTGTGTGATCTGTCCGGATGTTCCTGTTCCGGATGTCTGTCCTGCGTTTTCTGAGTAACTCTGGGACTGACCAGCTTCTGCTTTTGTTTTCTGGATTTCTTTTAAGATATCATTATAATTTTCACTTGGCATTACTGCATCGGAACTTCCGATCGTCGATACATAACTGTCTGCATCTTTGCCGTCTGCATCCTGTGTAGAAACATTCTGTGATGCTGTCTGATTTTTTAATAACTCAGATACTTCTCCACAGTAACTCAAATATTCATCAATTCTCAGTGACACCCCTGCTGTTTTTTCTAAACAATTTCTAAATAAATATTCCGTTGCTTTTATCACAGCCTCAGATTCTGAAATGCCCCAAACACATCGAGTGTCCCATATCCCCACTCTCTGTTTGGATAGGTCCGGTTTTCCGGTTTAGCCGTGCCGCGGATCAGCATATTTTTGATGGAAGTATTCGACATGACTGTATTGTTCTGATCCACGATCGCCCACTGCATGATCTGCGCGCAGGCTCCTGCCGTGATCGCAGCAGCTGCACTTGTTCCCGTAAAGGTGATAAAGTTACCAAGAAGCCCGGGACCATAGACATCCACTGCCGGTGCCACAAAATCCGGTTTGATCTCCCCGGTTATCGTATAACCCCTGCCGGAATCCGCATAGATACTGGTATTTGATGCCTGATAACCGCCCACCGTGATCACCTGCCTTGCCGCACTCGGAGAAGTCAGTGTAATCTCCGGATTGGAACGAAGAAAAAAATTATTTCCATCCGTCAGCTCCCGCAGCGGCAGCCAGAGATGATAGTTTCCCGTCACTGTCAGCTGCGGGAAAATGCGTACCGTCCACAATCCCGGTGTCGGTCGGATAAAACGGAAAAATATGAGCTGGCTTGCCGTCTCTTTTGTATCGATCCGGTAATCCACCGTAATTGTTGTTCCCTCAAAAATAAAATTAAACTGCTCTGACGCTCCACGGCGCACCAGAATCCGTGGAATCTGCTCCCCCGAAGGCGATATTATGGTGACTGCATACAGTTCCGGTGCAGATGCCCACAATTCCACAAAAAAGCCTTTTGTATTTCCCTCCACCGTGATCTCCGCATCCTCATGTTCCATCTCTCCAATGATACGCCCCTGAAAATGGTGTCTTGCATTGGCCTCATTTCCAGTTGCAGTCACGACCACACGCTTTCTTCTTCCACAGATATAATTCAGATAAGATGGCAGAAATCCCTCGCTTGCATGACTTCCTGCACTGTTTCCAAGTGCCACACAGATGACAAGCGGACGATTTAAAATATTTGCAACTCCATTTAAATAGGAAACCGCCATCATAATGTCGTTTTCCTGATATGCCGGAACGCCGTCTTTCACAAAAAAGAAATCCCGAAGATACTGTTTTGCCTCCTTTAACTTTACCATGATGATCTCAGACTGCGGCGCCGCCCCGATAAAGTCACCGTTTTCACTCTCACTTCCACATGCCACTCCTGCAAGAAATGTGCCATGTCCGTTCATATCACGCGACGGCACCACATCATACGGATTTTCCGAAAGCAATGCCGCATTGATCTGTTCTCTTGTATAATCTGCTCCATACAAAATACCAACAGGCGGCGTTCCATCCTGTATGGTCTGATCCCAGATACGGACGATCCGGCTGCTCCCGTCACTGTATCGAAATGCCGGATTTGTATAATCAATACCGGTATCAATAAAACCTATCAATACACCTCTTCCCTTTAAGGCGAGAACGGGCTGGTTCTGCATTTTTAAAATACCGGACACCTCAAGTGCAGTCTGATCCAACAGCCCATAACACTTTGGAATCTCTGAATAAGAATAACTGCCTACACTAAGCGGAGGCAGTCCCTCCCTTGGATAATAAAAAATATCATATCCTTCATCAATTCTCTGGATACACGACCCTGCGATCGTCTGTTCATTCGTTTCCTCATAAGATACAATAAAATCAAAAAATTCGTCAGAATACACCTGTTCCCTGCAATCCGCCATAAATAAAAAAACTCCGGTCATCTATTCAATTACTAAATAGATGCCGGAATTTTTTATTTTAGAACCACAAATATTATTCTAATTCGAATTTCTGTACAAGTTCATTTAATGTAACTGACTGTGCTGCCAGCTCCTCACTTGTTGCTGAAGTCTCCTCTGCCATAGCAGAGTTATCAGAAACCACCTGTGACATATCCCTGATGCCGTCACGGATCTGGTCGATACTCTTCATCTGGACATCTGCCACCTGTGCTGTCTCCTGAATCATTCCGTTTGCAATACGAACACGCTCTACCGCGTTGTCCAAAGATGCAATGACATCATTTACGATCGTATTTCCCTTTTCAATCTCATCGAGTGATACGTTGATCAGGTTACGTGTCGTATTTACCGCATCGGCACTCTCATCTGCAAGACCGCCGATCTCTCCTGCAACCACTGCAAAGCCTTTGCCCGCCTCACCTGCGCGTGCAGCTTCAATAGATGCATTCAATGATAAAAGATTTGTCTGGCTTGCAATATCTTCAATTGCCTTGATGACACCGACAACCTGTTTCGAGGATTCCTGAATTTTGTCCATTGCCTCACGCATCTGTGCCATCTGCTTCTTGCTGTCTTCCATTTTTTGTTCACCGTTTACCTTATATTTCAAAAGCTGTTCTGACTGATTGCTGATCGCAGTGCTTACACTGTCTGAAATATTCATATCCTGAATCATAGTATCAATCAGATCTGCATTCGGATGATATACAAAAGTTCCATCACTTGTCAACAGCATGGAATATCCATTTGCACCGATCGTATAATTCCCCATCATATTCATGACTGTGTCCAGCCCTACGTCTATTCCAACGACACCGACAACCGTATCTTTCTCGTCAAATACAGGTGTTACCGCACTTAAGATTATTTTTCCTGTACTTGCAACAACATAGGTCTTTGTCAGCATAGTTTCTCCTGTCTGCGTACAGCTGTACCATGTGCGGGTCGTACAGTCATAATCATCGCCGGAAATACCGCCTGCTGATGTAATGGATGCATTACTGTCCAAATCCGCCGTGAATACACCCTGAATATTTTCCGTGTCAAGTCCTGCCACTGCAACAAGCTTCTTTAGTACCGCTGGATATACCTCGTTCTCTGTCATTTTCTGTCCAGCTTTGGTAGTGGTCAGAATTGTCTGCACATCTTCATCCAGTGCAAGCTGTTCTACCATGCGCTCAAACAGTGAAAATTATTTTTCCACTTGAAGTGATATCGCTTCAGAATCCTGCCGCAGCTCTGTGTTGTTGGCTTTGATCAGCAGATTGTAAACCACCACTACTACCAGCACAGCAATCACTGCCATAACCACAATAATGGAGGCACCGATCTTACTCTGGATCTGAAACTGTATGCCCTGTTTGTTTCCTGCTTTTTTATTTTTTTCTTTTTTCTCTTTTCTCTTTTGCTATTTTCACTCCTCCATTTTTTCGATTAGTACTATTGTACCATACTTAATCATAGTGTGAACACTTTTTTACCATATTCTTCAAATTCAAAATGAGGAAAAATCTTTTTCTCAGTCTGTAAAAAAGATTTTTCCCCATTTCAGAATCATTCTTTCATCGTCTCATTCAACAGCAGCAATCTGTGCACAGCCACGCATGGTAATGAGCGGTCCGCCCTTTTTCTCCACATACTCTTTTGTGATGGTCACCATGCCGATATTGTCATCTTTCGGAATCTCATACATGATATCGAGCATAAAATCCTCGATGATCGCACGGAGTGCACGCGCACCGACTTTCTTTTCCTTTGCCTGCTTTGCGATCGCCATCAGTGCGTCATCCTCAAATTCGAGTCTGACTTCATCCATGGCAAGCAGTTTCTGGTACTGTTTTAAGATCGCATTTTTCGGTTCCTTTAAGATGCGCACTAACATATCTTCTGTGAGCGCTTCTAAGGTAAACATGATCGGCAGACGTCCTAAGAATTCCGGTATCATGCCAAATTTGCGCACATCCTCTATGGTCACCTTCTGCAGAATATTTTCATCCTGGTCGTATTTATCCTTAAGCTCGGATTTAAAACCAATCGATGCGGATTTATTGAGGCGTTCCTTAATGATATCCTCTAACTCCGGGAACGCACCTCCACAGATAAACAGAATATTTTTGGTGTTGACCATCGTCATGGGTACCATGGCATTCTTGCTACTGGCTCCGACAGGGACTTCTACCTCCGCACCCTCTAACAGTTTTAACATTCCCTGCTGCACGGACTCTCCGCTGACATCACGCTGATTGGTGTTGCGTTTCTTTGCGATTTTGTCGATCTCATCAATAAAGATAATACCGTGTTCCGCGCGCTCAACATCATTGTCCGCTGCTGCAAGCAGTTTGCTGACAACACTCTCGATGTCATCACCGATATACCCTGCCTCTGTCAGGGACGTCGCATCTGTGATGGCAAGCGGCACATCTAAAAGCTTTGCAAGTGTCTTTACCAGATAAGTCTTACCGGAACCGGTCGGTCCAATCATTAACATATTGGACTTTTCAATCTCGATGCCGTCCTTCTCATCGGATGCGATCCTCTTATAGTGATTATAAACAGCGACGGACATGACTTTCTTTGCATGCTCCTGTCCCACTACGTACTCATCCAACGATGCCTTGATTTTATGTGGTGCCGGGATCTTTTTGATATCAAGTACCGGCTCTTTCTTTTCTTTCGGCTTTTTCTTTTTGATTTTCTGGTTATTCGGAATAAATCCCTGCATCCCCTGCAGATCTGAGAGATTGATCATGCTGATATTCGGCATTTTTCCTATATTCATGTTCAGCATATCATCCATTGAAAATCCGGTCTGATTCATACTGTCAAACGTTTTCTGCATACAGTCCTGACAGATACAGATGTTGTTCGGGATCTTTATCATCTTTCCTGCAATATGCTCCGGTCTGCGGCAGATATAGCAGATATCTTCATACTCCGGCTCTTTCTCATCCGATGCGTCTGAATTTGTCACTTCCGCCTGCACGGTCTCCTTTTCATTTTCTGACACGTCAGGGGTATCATTGACGCTTTCCTGTCTGTTCATTTCCTCTTTCTGATCTGTG
>OLZU01000754.1_pt1 | contig 18022 bp, 20 predicted proteins | sample 1674101 | NCBI WGS metagenome assembly OLZU01 (sample SAMEA103958143, study PRJEB25191) | human gut metagenome | biome: human-associated habitat [ENVO:00009003]; feature: intestine environment [ENVO:2100002]; material: feces | place: Germany | collected 2013/2015
TATTTTAAAATTCAAAAAAATATTACAATACTGATTTTTAATTACAAATTGTAAAAGTTATTTTACAAAAATATTGAATTTTCACATATTGTATGCTAAAATAAAAATGCCAAACAAATTTAATTATAATGCTTACACAAGTGTGTATTTTTTATTTCGGTAAAAAATGCAGGCTCTATTTCAGCATACTTGTAGTAAGCGTTGAATTTGTTTGGCGACAAAAGGGCTATGTGTTTTTCGGGTGCGTAGCTTGTCTATGCACCTTTTTTATTAGAAAAACGGTGATGTTTTAAATTTTTTCAAAGTTTTTAAACTTTTTTTAAAAATTTTCAAAAAATTTTTCGAAAAAATGAACCTTTTTGCCGTTCAAAGTATCTAATATATAGGAACGCAAAAAAATTACGAAAAAGGAGGAAATATTATGAAGAAAATCAAAGAGCTTGTATCAAGTGCAAAGAGCGGAAATAAAAAGTCATTTGATAAGCTGTATGAGCTTACACATAATGATGTGTGGTACAACTGCCTTTCTTTGCTCAAAGATGAAGAAAACGCAAAAGACATAATGCAGGAAACCTACATTACAGCTTTTTTAAAGCTTGACACACTCAAAGATGAAGAAAAGTTTTGCGGTTGGGTTACTACAATAGCTGTAAACCTATGTAAAAAGAAATTGAAAGGAAAGGTGGAATATCAGATAGATGATGAAGTTCTGATTACAGAAGCAGAAACAGACGAGTTAATGCTCCCCGAGGAGTACATAACCAAAACCGAAAAAAGAAAAGTACTTTTACAGATTATGGAAGACACACTTTCATTCAATCAGTATCAGACTGTTTTAATGTTTTATTTTGATGAAATGTCAATTTCTGAAATTGCACAGGGATTTGAAATTTCAGAGGGAACGGTAAAATCTCGACTTAACTCTTCAAGAGCAAAGATGAAAACCGCAATTGAAGATTATGAAAAAAAGAGCGGTGACAAGCTTCACGGCGTTGTTGTTGTACCTTTCTTTACAACTATTTTCAAGGAAGAAGCAAAGAGCCTTGCAGTACCGAACATTACAATCAAGCTCCCGAACGGACAGACACTTGCAACCTCTGCAACAAAAGGCATTGCAACAGGTGCAAAGTCAACAGTGTCATCTATCGTAAAGGCAACAGCAAATGCGACAGTAAAAGCCAAGGTAATCGCAGTTGTCTGCGGTGCTACAATACTTGCAGGCACATCAGCAGTCGGCATAAGCATTCTTGCAGGCTGTAACGCTGAGAAAGAACCGACAGAACCGTCAGTAATATCTTCAACCGTACAGACATCAACTGTTCCAACAACTGTACCTAAGACTACAGTACCAAAGGCAGTTAAAGATTTGGTAGACAAGGGTGAAATTAAGGTCGACAAAGACGGCAACATTACAGACAAGAATGGTAAGAAAGTCGAAGTAAAAGACGGCAAAGTAGAAGTAAAAACCGATGACGGTAAGACAGTTACAGTTAAGGTCAACGATGTAAAAACTACAGTATCTAATAAAAACAACAGCAACAAGGGTAACACCGAAAAGAAAGAAGATACTAAGAAAGACAACACTTCAAAGACAAATACATCTGATAACGACAAGAAGCCAGCGTCTAAGCCAAACAACTCTTCAAACAATAACCAGACGCCAGCTAAGCCAAGCAACTCTTCGAGTAATAACCAGAAGCCAGCTAAGCCAAGTGAGTCATCAAAGACTGAAACACCTACAGAAAAGCCAAAGCAGAAGGTATGGGTGGATGACTACAAAACAGTACACCACGAAGGTTATTGGAAGGTAGTAGGTACAGAAGAAGAGCCAGTATATGGTTGGGTAGGTTATGATGTATGCAATGACTGCGGTCAGAAGTTCTCAGACGCTGTTCAGATGGATGACCATTTACTTTGGGAGTTAAGAGAAAATGGTGGTAGAGGCTCATATCACCACGAAAAAGAATATGTACAGACAGGCACAAAAACAGTAGAGAAGAAGGAATGGGTAAAACCTTATGATGAAAAGGTTAAAGACGGCGGTCACTGGGAGTACAGATAACATTTGATATTAACTACTTTAATCATGGTTTAATATTTTAAGGGAAGAGGACTCAATATTGAGTCCTCTTTTCTTTTGTATAGAAAGATTATTTTCTATATAAGAAAGTATTCAATTTAATTATAATATATGGTATAATATAATAAAATAAAAGGAAAGGTTGTAGAGTATATGGATTATATTAATTGCTTGTTGTTATTATTCATCTATTTCGTAGTGATAATATTTTCATATGCAATGGATTTAGTTTCATGGTACAAGAGAGGTAAACATAGTGTAGCTTTTTGTATATTTATGGTTGTGGGTGGAATATTACTTCTATCAGTAATATTTTATATGGGTTACACTTTTAAATAGTATCTTTAGAAAGTAATTATATTTAAAATAGAAAAGAGGTATTAAGATGACAATATGTAGTTTTGTAGGTGATGAGGGTTTAAAGAATATTTTTCACCTATCAGCTAAGGAAGCGGTAAAGCACCCTGACTATAATAAATACATAAGGGTATTATCAAAAGTAATCAAGGATGAAGAAATTTCTTTATCGACAGTAGAATCTCACCTGATAGGTATAGCAATGACTTCAACCCTAAGAAGAAAAATTATACAGGACTTAAAGGAGGTTTTTTAATGAAAATCAGAGATATTAAAAAGGCAAGACTTGAACATAGAAGTGTTTACTGTATTGATAAAGATACTTCTGATGTATTAAGATGTAGTGTAGGTTTATGGTACAAGCAATAAGTTGATAGATGTTGCGTTCTCTAAAATCTTTCTAAAAATTTTCTAAAAATTATCCGAAATTTCTTCTTTCGGTTAGTGTTACTATGTGTTATTTAATGTTATTTTGTACAAATTATTGTTCTATAAAGCAAATATGATATGTTAAATAACACTAAAAAATCAGTAATAATCAGTAATAACATCTTGCTTCGACTGCTCCAAAACCGCGTGCCGAGGGTTCAAGTCCTTCTGCCCCTGCCAAGCAAAAACGGCTTAAACACTGCGTTTAAGCCGTTTTTTGATATATTTTTATGTACGGAGCACGGTTTGATTTTCCGCTTTTTACACTTATTTCAGGCATCAAAATGTTCAACCAGTGCTAATAGTTCCAACGTTTCCGTCTGTTACATCATCAAAATAGCATCAAAAATCATCACATCTACCGCTGTATTATCTTGTTAGCATCACTATATCGTCAAGAATATCAAATAACCCAATAAATTTAGGCTTTGAGAAAAATTAATTTTCCAAAGCCTTTTCTTTGTTTACAGCGTAGCATATTTTGATTTATAAATGTGTCCCGCTGAATATACTATATATTTCACATTCATGAATAATCCTGCAATTCTATTTTTAGAATAGAACAAAAGGTAGTTTTGTCAATTTACATCTAATTAATATTACGGCGGTTTTTTCGTAAATTAACATAGATTTCACCTGTTTTTAATTATCTTGTCTTTTGTACAGGTTATCTGTTAGGTGAGTACTTTTTATTAGACTTTTCATAACAGTCATCACATAAGGTTTTTGCCCGCGGTAAATCCTTTCTAAGTTCTCCTTTAGCACCGCAATGTTCACATTGTTTTTGCTTTTTTCATAGCTACGCACTATTTTGGCTATATCACTTCTGAGCTGCTTTTTAAAATCATCAGAATGGTTATTATTTGAGGCTAATCGCAGACTTAAACTTCTGACACCAATAATGTCCAGAGAGTGTATTGGGCAAGGGGCATCTTCATATGAATGGTAACTGCAAATAACATGTAACCCTCGTATCATGTTCTTATAAAATTATGCTATTCTGAAACTGCTGAGTATTGCGATAACTTCCTTTTCTTCTTGCGGTGTGAATTCTTCCGAGTTAGAAGCAGTAAAAGAAATTGTACTTGAATACCAGAAGGTATATTCACCGCTTATTGCTCTTCTTACACCCTCTCTTATGCCCTCTTCACTAACGGGAAGTACAGCATATGCAACATTTCCATCAACCTCTGTGTACTCTCTGTCGGTTTTCATATTTAGTTTTCCTATTGTTTTTATCCTTGCTACCATAAATTCACCAAGTGAACTATGGTCTGTTGCCTGTACAAAACCCGGAACAAATTGTGATGAAGCAACTTTACTGATTTCTTCTTTATTCATATAAACTCCGCTGCCTCCACCCTGTAATTCACCTGAGTAATGTAAAAATGTCACGCTTGCACCTCCATCGTTTTCAAGAGTAACAAGTTCCTCCTGCTGATTGCATTCTTCTTTTGTAACGCTCCAATTATCGGGATAATTAAATACAAATGGAGGATATGTAACCTGATTCACTTCCTGATAACGAGTGATATATTCATTGTTAAGAGCTACAGTTTTTTCTCCCTTTTCAGCATTACTAACATCCTTCTCTGTCGCACTCTCAGTTGCATGCTCAGTTTTCTTAGTTGTTTCCTGAACTGTCATTGGCTCTGTCGTTTGAGCTTCTGTTGCTTTTGTTGACAGTATTACCTGCGTTGCAGTTGTTTCCTGCAATTCAGAACTTCCACCGCCGCAAGAACAACTAAAAAGTGCAACAGCAATAATTAATACAGATAAAAATATTTTGTAAACAGCACGCATTTTTATTTCTCCTCGTTAAATCATTCTACAGCATATGTCCAATGCTCTATTCCTATTTCATCCCATATTTCATAATAATTCCAAGTGTTTCCTTTATCGTCCCAAGCATTTCCTTTATCATCAAAATATGAAGTTCCGTCCTCATCAGTATAGCTATGCCAACTACCCTCTACATATCTTCCGCCTACCATAGTTCCGTTTCCGCCATTGTTATTGCTTGTACTGTTACCGTCGCTATAGCTATTATCACTGCTGTTATTACTTATCCCTGCATTATAATCGTTGCTTTCACTATAACTATTATCTTCATTTGAAATATCATTAACTGACGAAACGTCGTTATACGATGAATTTTCGCTCTCTTCTTGTTTTTTCTTCTCCTCAGCCGTTTTTTTATCCTCTTCAGCTTTTTTATCTTCTTCAGCTTTTTGCTCTTCGGCTTTTTCAATCTCCTGAATTCTGTCACTATAAGAACTTATTAAGCCATCTGTCTTTTTTAAATAACTATCAGCATTATTCTGACTATTTTGATTAAACACAATTTCTTTTTCAGAATCAATTATTTCTTCTAAAGAATTAAGTTTACCAATACAGCCTTGTATTTTCTTTTTATCATTCATTTTATTAAGGCTGTCACTGATGATTGTGTTATCCTTTATTATCTTGTCGTAATCATCAGTAAAATATTTTTGCATTTTCTCAAGAGTTTCACTGTACTTTGGCTCAACAGCGTTTAATACTTCAACAGCTATTTCGTCATTTGTTGAAGGCTTATTTTTTATAAAGTCTGATAATTTTTCAAGCTTTTTGCTCCTGTCAGTTTCATCTAAAAAATCAGCATATGTATCGTCTATACTTTTAATTCGTTCCTCTGTCTGTTGCTGTAAAGTGTAATCATTGTAGGCTCTTACACCGAAAACTGTTCCCGCAACAGCAACAACCGCTACGCAGACAACTGCGATAATTATGATGCATTTCTTTTTCATTTCATCGTCCCCAAATAATTTTATATCTTCTTACAATCTTCTTTTTCTAATTCCTTATTTATATAACCGCAAAATTTACACTCATATGTTATTTCATAAGTTTTTCTTACACCGGGAATATACTGTTCAGAATGTCCTACTATTTCTCCGGAATTATTTCTATTCTCAAGTTGAACTTTTATAGATATGTCTTCTTCGTTTATAAGCTTTCTGGTAATCATCAATGCATCAATCTTTTTACAAGCAGGACATCTGTATTTTATTATTGTATGAATCTCTGAAAAAACATATGCTATTACAGCAATTACGAGTGCAATAACAAGTATTACAGCCACCCATTTAATCTGCATTATATTTAGTATTAACGGAACAATTATAAAAAAAGAAAGCAGTGATAAACCAAATACTTTAAGATAGTGTCTATAATGTTTGATAAGCAACATTAAAACAAGCGGCAATATAGCTATTACCGATACACCTATCAAAAGTATCTTAGCAAAAGCATCTATAAGATAATTTATCATATATCCGTTATTGACAGTATCTCCATTAAACCATTGCATAAATGCTCTGTTATACTCCAAACTTGCTGCTCCAATTGGAATTAATGAACACAAAACACATAAAACAGCAATACAAGTCAAAGCAATAATCATTATAACTTTTTTTGCTTTCTTTTCTCGTATTGCAAAAGATACGCACAATAATAAAAATCCAATTAAATCAATTATGAACAATGTATTCAATATATTTCCACCGTAGAATTTAATTGGCAAATATTCAGCACCGGTAATACTGTCGTACCCACCTGATACTAAATATCTAATATACAAAAATACTCCATAACCCACGCTAAAAGCTAATACAGATAAAAACAAAATATTACATATTGATTCTAAAGGAGCAGTTTTAAATTTCTCTATTCGCAATTTAATCCTATGCTTTATATTATGAAACACTGAATCTTTTTTCTTCGTTTTATCATTATTCTTTTTATTCTGAGCTTTTTCTTTTTGATTGAAATTATGCACAGCTGATTTGCTTATACTTTCTCTGTCAGAATTCACGTTTAATTTATATAATGACATAATCCCATCAAACAAAAGCTTATAGTCTTTGTCGTTTTTATCATCAAAGTTTTCCAACAATCTCAAAAGTATTGCCACTGCATCATTATAGCCATCCATATGCACGTTATTAAGGAAGTCACCTTGAATAATATTGAAATATTCATCGGATATTTCTTTTAGCTTTGGATTATCAGCGCCTCTAAGCCTCATAAGAATTGACATAAAGAAACCACGCTTACTTATGTTTTCACAGGCATTTTTTAAAAACTGCTTTAAAGCCTGTTCATTACTGATATTTGTCCAAGGCAAGGAATTATCGACATTACCGTTCTCAATATTACTGTGAGAATTAAACAAAGGCTTGACCCTATATTCTCCATTTACACTTTCTACATAATCCCATAAATAGAAATAATTTATATATTTAGTGAAATTACGCTTATCAAACAAAAGCTGATTACCGTACGAAAAGCCGTCATTTTTGAGCCATACTAAAGAAGAATCCCAAAAATCAAAAGTTTTTCCGTATCGACCACTGTTAAAACGACGAGGAACAAGCACCATATTTCCTATTGTATGATATAAATCAGCAAATCGAATAAAGTCAGGCTCTTTTTGAAGTTCAAAAAGAAGTTCTTTTGGATAATTACAATATATCTGTAAGCAGTCCATAAAGCTGTAATTATTCTTTTGATACTGCCTTAAACTACTGTTTTCAGATTTGCTCAGAGCATAACCCATTAATGCATTAAAAGTCGTCTGCATTGAATTCATCGTATCTCCGCCAAACTCGCCCTGAAAATTCGGAGTTGAAATTACACCTGAGGAATAATATCCCTTTTCCCAATTCCAGAGTTTTTTATAAACGTCAAGCGTAAGCGCATTTCTTCCGTCAGAGCCATCACAATCGGGAATATCACCGTATGTGTTCAGGCTATGCAGACAAAACTTTTCGGCATTACTAAGGTTTTGTTTATCTTTGTCCACCTTTACTCCTGTTGATTTATAGGCAAGATACCTTTCTATCGGATTAAGTGTTTCATAGGCTGAATTACCGTATTCAAAATCCAAGCAGTATTCATATGGTTTTTTTTCGTTTTTAACGAATGTTTCAATTCTGTCATATCCCATTTTTATTTCTCCTCAATTAATTTTTAAAGGCAAAATACATTTAAAACCGACTACTTAATCAATCAATACCTTTATTCTATCAAATCTTTACTCGACTTTTTCCGCTTAAATAATATATTTTTAAAAATATTAACTTCTGTTTTCAACTATTTTCTCAACATACTGCAAAACACCGTTTGCAACCTCTCTGCGATACGGTCTATCCTGCGACACTTTTCCATCATAAAAAGGCGGTAAAGTGTTTTTCTCTGCCAGTCTGTTGAGCACATTAACATTACCCAACAAAGCATTATGGTATGTAGTTCTTGATTTATCAAGCTCTTCAATTTTAATTTTATAATTATCTTTATCAACATTTCCGTTTGAAAAGATTTTCATACATATTTCAAGTTTATATATCTGGCTGTGATATTCCTCAAAGGAGATAAGACACCTTTCAATAGTATTCAAAATTTTTTCATCATCCTTGTAAATTTTCAAAAGGCTTGATATTGTTTCCTCGTTAATCATAATACGCTCCTTGTAAATTTACTTTTCTATATATTTTTTATTAAGACTCATAACCTTTTTTATAACCATATTTCTGACCGATTCAGGTTCAATTATCTCTACTCTGTCGCTGTACTGCAACGCCCAATTTGCCATAGCGTACGGACTGCACTTAACTTCAACTATATCGTCATATGGTTCTGATTCTTCTGTTCTTATGTATTTAAATGTATCACCAAACCAATCGTACATAAAAGTGTAATCAGCACGCAAAGGCTTTGACGGATTATCTTTTTCTTTTGGACTTTTTATTCTTAATTTAATCTTCACCGGATTGTCAAAAGACATATTCAGATGAGATAACTGAAAATCTTCGCTCCACGACTGAGGAAGATTTTCAACCTTCAACTTGCTGACTGACGGAATACCGTTTATATTATGTTTTTCATCTCTCCCGGGAATTTCAATTTCCGACATCAAATCAATACGCCATATCGACATATTTCTGAATGTTTTCTCGCTAAGCACAAGCTCTTTACAAGCTAGTAGATAGTATCTTCCGCCGCTTGCAACAATATAATAAGGACTGACAGTATCTTTCTTATTGTGATTCGGCACAAGCTTTTTGTACTTGTCATAGCCGTTAAAAGTAAAGCTGATTTGCACACCGCCATCTATTGCACGCTGAATCGTAAGCAGATTTTTACGCAGGATTTCTCTGTCGGCAAGCACAGGCTCTTTTACTCTGCAAATATTCTTTGCACCTTTTTTGTAGAACTTCGTTGTCAGGTTATTTTCTATTTTTTCAATAATCTTGTTTGCAGATTCCGTATCTATTGTTTTTGAGAACAAAATACTTTCAATCATACTGTTAATTTCCTCATATGTGAAAGTATGATTATAATACAACCCTCGGATTCTCATTGTTTGATTATCGTCATATTCATCTTCTGAATCGCTTTCATCAAGCGATTCAGACCCGAATTTTTTGACGAAATCTTTAAAAATAAGTTTCCATTCATCCTCTGGCTTTACTCCGTATTCATCAAAATTCAAAGCCATCGCCATTTTTACAATCGTATCATTATAGGTTTCCTTGTCACCCATATACGGCTCGATTTCAGATTCTCTTCTTAAAGCCGCCTGTGTTACGGTATGTTCGCTGTCTGAATTATTTTTCAAATATTCAAGTATCTTAAACGCTCTTTCAAGCTTTGAAAATCTCTCTTTTGGTTCTTTCATTTTACTTGCCTCCGTTTCAAATTCATTATATCACACATTTGCTCGGATTTTTCCAACTTTTGCAAAAAGTATTTTCTTATTTTTCAGCGGAAAACTTCGCCTAACTGATTGATATAATAGTCAATGTCAGCTGAGCAAATAAGCTATTCAGAAAAGGGAAATTTAAATGAGCAAAATTTCAAAAGAAGCGAAGAAAGAAGAAGCTGTTAAAAGATTGGAGGAATTAACAAAAACATTTAATCTGCGACCGAATATATTAAAATATTTTAAGGAGGATAAGCTTTATTACTCATACATAACCTGTAAAGGTCTGCTGGGGACTATTGACACCATTAACTACGATAAAAGGTATGCTGAAGTCGTTGACAGATTTGAAGAAGAATATGATTGTCTTGTTTATCACGTCATTGAAACCGGCAACACTATAGCGTTATTGTTTGTCAGCGATAACAAGGAAGAGTGGGAATTCGAAACACTCTGCTGCGGTCAATATGTTTTTGCATATGTGTGCAACTTTGACAATCCCGATTATTCAGAATTTGGGGATATTATTATAAGCAGCTTTAAAGGAGCTTTAATCAGGATAGGACAATATGTTCGGTTAACAGATTCATCTGAGAATATTTTTTGAAAAGGAGAATTGTTATGGAAAGAAGAACAATTACAGTATTTGATAAATCAAAAGAATTACAAAAAATTGAGCAGAACAAATGCAACGAAATGATTATCAATGATATACTGAACCCGCTGCTTCGGATAATTTATGCGCTCAGAGAAAGCGATAATTTCAACAACATTCCCGGTACTGATGTCGGCAAAAAAACAGGCTGGGACTATTACACAAGCGAATTTAATAATATTTACAGAGCCATTAACTGCAACTTATTTCTTTCAGAATATCAATACAGAGAAATTTACAAAACAGTACAGGGAATTCACTCATACACAAGAAAGTTTTCAGGTGCTGACGGCTTGCAGGACTTTTTCTTTGAAGCAAACGAAAATCTGCATTACTACACATTTGCATTCAGCGAGGACGGAAAACGCTGTAAAAATTATTTAAAAATTCGTCAGGACAATGCCCCGACTGAAAACGAGTATTCAACGTCAGAAATTTACCACGCAAAAAACGCTCTAAGAAATGATGAATTGAATCTCCGTTTTGAAGAGGAAGATTTTTTTGTTGAAGAACTTGCTTATGCGGTCAGAGTGATTTTTATAAACATAATCAGGGAAAATGAAAGAGAATCAAAACCTTAAAACGCCGTACATAAAACTATAATAATTACATAAAAAATGCGCAGCCATAAAGAGCTACGCACGAAAAAAGCACGGCTCATTTGCTGCTACACAAAACTTTCACTACATCTCAGTGCATATGAAAATTGAGCCTGCATTTTTACCAGGAAAAACACAAACCGAGATGTAATTATTTTTAGTTTTGTGTAGCACTTTTATATACTCAAAGTTTGCAAGAAAGGGCAAATACAAATTCTAATTATCTGAAAGACTTAGTAACTTCAAAGAGATTTTTCCTTTGAAGTTCATTCAACTTTCTGTTAGTTTTCAATTCTGGAATGTATCTCGGGCATAAATGCAACAGTACAATCCTTAAAATACCATGTTTCTACATTTAAGAGGTTCATACAATCTGGAAAAAAATTTCCTTTTTACAGATCAAACCCATCCGTTATCCCATTCAGCTTTGTCAAATCTCTTTTTACATAATACAGTTCCGTAATTTCGGAAGTAGTATGTCCGAGAAGGTCTGCAACTTGTCTTGGGGTTAAAGATTTTATTGTGCCGTTCGCTTGCTTTATGCCGTTTACGAGGTTTGTTGCGAAGGTGTGGCGGAGTGAATGTAAGCCTTTGGTTTCTATGGCTGTGGCTTTGAGGATTCTGTAATAGCGTTTGCGGAAGTTGACAGGTCTGGTGAAGTTGCCTTTTTCATCGGGTATCAGCGGTGAGTCCTCTCCGAAGTAAAATTCTTTTCTCAGGTCGAGTATCATTTCGATTGCAGTATCGTTCAGCGGAACATCCCGCTTGCTTGTGGCACTTTTGAGCTTGCCGACTTTTACTTCTCGTCCTTTTTCTGCTGTTACTCCGTCACGCTTTGATATTTCCTTTACTCCTCTGTTAAGGTGCATTACACGATTGTCAAGGTCAATGTCGCTGTTCAGCAGTCCGAGTACCTCGCCTGTTCTCAATCCTGTGTTCAGCATAAGAATGTATGCGGCGACTTGCTGATATTTTCTTTTGCCATTTGAAAATGTGCTGAACGCTTCATCTTTAAATATTTTAATCTCTTCCAGCGTGAATACTGTTATGGTTTCGTTCGTCGGAAGATTTTCTTTGTCCTGCGCCGCCAGAAAGTTGCTCTTCTTAATCATCGGAGCACTTATCATAGGATTTCTGTCGATATATTTTTGCTGTGTCAGATACCTGAAATATTCATTCAGAACATTATGTACTTTCTTAACCGTAGTGTAAGCATAACCCTCGTTCATTTTATCATTTAGCAATTTTTTAATATCTGCCGACTTAACATCTCCGACTACTTTATCGCCGATATACGGATAGATTTGATTTTTCGCAGTACATTCATACCGGTCATATGTAGTGCGTTCAACAGACGGAAACTTAAACACCTCAAGCCAGTTCTGCATACTGTCCCGAAGCCTTTTCTTTGTTTCTTGCGACTCAATTATTGAGTCATTAAACGCTGCAATATATTCCGTCATCTTCTTGTTGACCTCAGCCTTTGTCGTACCTGAAAAGCTTTTTCTTTTCCGTTCGCCTTGCTCATCCATATACCAAACAACACCGCCCCAACGGTTATCCGTCCTTTTGAAAGCATTGCCGTTAGTAAGTAATTTCCTTGTTGACATAACATCAAGCCTCCTTTTCAAGTACAACAACATACCATAAATGAGTCTGAATATCCAGACCAAATTTTAAACTCTCGAAAAATTCCCGTGTCGGTTTAAATTTAAAATTTCGATTACTTTCCTACTGATTGCAACAAAATCGCAACACGGGCGACACACGGCTCAACAGAGGGCTTACATTGACATTGTAAATCCCTGCTCCTCGTCATTTTCGATTTCATTCTGATTAACTGTTCTGTCGGTTTTAAGTCCGTGAGCAATCTTTTTCTCTTCAAGTTTAGATTTGAGTTTACTGTCAACCTGACCGAATAATTTAGCTCGTTTACGCTTGCAACTGTTTGCAATCAATTTTGCGAGTGTGAGGACTATTCCTGAAACAGATTGCTCAACACTTGATTTATCAAATTTCATTGTCGGAGTTGCTTTGGATAATAAATTGACCGACTTCAAAATATAGTTCTTGATACTTCTTAATTCTTTGTTATTTTCAAGCGGAATGTCAGGCTTTTCGTTATCGTAATACAGCGACAGCTTTTCTCTGTTGATTTCATTCCACCTTGAATAGAGCTTTGCAAGATTTTTATCATTTGCAAGTTCGGCTACAATACTATTAACGATTTCTTTGATTGATTTTGGAAGATAGCCGTACATCAACCTGCCGTTGTAACTTTTGAGCTGTTCGGCAAGTTTTCTGAACAGCTCAACCATTTTGTCAGAAACATAAAAATCATTATTGATGTTTTCAAGCAAATCATCAATTACATTTTTTGCTTCGTTTTTCAGCTCATCACGGATTTCTGTCTGCATTTCGAACAGCTTGTACTGCTCATTTCTGAATATATCATTACCGAATGAACTACGCATACTCTCAATGCCATTGTTAGTAAGATAGCCTTGTCCTGATTTAGAATAAACAAGCAGATGTACGTGAGGATGATGTGTTGTGTTATGAAATGCTCCGTACCATTGCAAGTCGCTTGGCTCTATTTTATGAGCCTTGGCAATTTCAAGTGCATTTCGCCTTACTAAACTCTTCCACGCATTTGCATTGTTGTAGCCAAGTCTTTCAGCATCTTCTCTTTTAATACTAATGACATGAGTCCACACAATTCCGTTGTGATTTGAAACTTCATCCGCTACCTCATCAAGATTTATTTTCTCATCAGTTTGAGAAAACAATCCGTGTTTACCTAACTTCTCAACACCGGGTCTTTCAGCATAGTAATTCACAAGTTTTTTAACACCGTCTATCCTGTCTGCGTTGCGTTCAAGGAATTCGTTGAGAAACTCCGTTGCATTAACCTTAGTTTTATTTTCAAGATAGGATTTCATTTCTGGATAGTCCCAAGCTTCAGGTACAATTTTAAGTGCAGTGCAGATTAAATCATTTTGATTTTTAGTTGCAGGAGAGTTATCAATACCGTTTGGCAGTTTTTCAACACCCTCACGAGTGCCCATATATTTTATTAGTTTGCCTGCATTTGAAGATGCAGGATTTTTCATATATCGGCTTGTAAAAATAATCTTCGGCATTTATTAACCTCGTTGGAATTTGTACGCATCTTCAAATGTTATGATGCCGTTTTTTCTTGCAACTTCTTCTGCGCAGAGATTATTGAGTGCCGACAACGAATGATTATCAATCTTATTTGTTGCCGCAACAACATTACTCAGCTTTGCCTGTTCCACAGCTAACTTGAACAGCATTTCAGAAATATTTTTCTCAACGCTTTCAATCTCACTTTTAATAGTCTGTGCAAGCATAGGTGAGAGATAATCAATGCACTTTTGCTGATGAAGATAACCGATATAGAAATTAACTGCCTGACAGACAAAATCACTTTTTGAAGTTGCGTTTGCTGTATCAAGCATTTCTGTCATTTCTTCTACCATTGAAGGCTTCATCCAATAGGCATATTTCTTTTTATTTTCGCTCATTTCTGATAGACCCCTCAAATTCTGATTTTTGACATACTGCAAAACCGCATAACAGTCGGCTCTGCCGTCTGATGTGACACCGTGGGGAGACGCCCCACTTTAACCTGCTTAAAATAATTTTCGCAAAATTATGCATTTTTACGCAACTGTTCACTGTGAAAGTAGTCTATTGCCTCGGCAATTGGACGGATTGTGTAGAGCAATGTTCCGTTTCTCTTTTGTCCTTCCTTTGTGTAGACTTCCGTCTTTTCAGTTTCAATCAGGTGCTTTTCTTCAAGGCTTTGAATGTATTTCCTGACGGTATTGCGGCTCATTTTCAGAGCCTGCCCGATTGTGCGGTAGCTCGGATAACACTTAAATGTCTTACGATTCTCGCACCTCAGAAGAAAACTATACACGGCAATCTCGCCGGACGACAAGCCGAGGCAGAAAATTTCGTTTGGCAGAGTGAAATAATGTTTCGCAGAATTGTTTGATGAATTAAAGCTATAGTTCAAATACTTCCTCCCGTGTTCTGCTCAACCCATTCTCGGAACTTTTCTTTTGGTACAACAAGCCGTGAACCGATTTTCAGCACGGGAAAGCCTTTTGTCCTCACCAATTCATATGCACTCGTCTTTGATATTCCAAGCACTTTCGCAATCTCACGAACCGATAACATCAACGGCAGTTCATCATAGCTTTTGTAGTTTGATTCGTTCATTTTGACCTCCGTTTTTTCAAATTCACTATGCCGTATTTTACCAAACCTCTTGCAAAAACACAATAGATATTCTATAATTATATTGTATTCTCTATTTTTGAAACGGATTATCTATTTTTCGGAGGATCTTTTATTATGGATTTTTACGCTTATTTTTGGAACAACGAAGTATATATTCAGGAAAAATTCAGGTACAGCTCCAATGAGATTTTAACGCAGTATCTGAACACTAATTATTTAAAGGAAATTCAGGAGTTTGATTTGCTTTATGAGCTTCGCTCTTTTGAAGAAAAAATCAAGCTCAAAGAAGATATGAGCTATGACAACATTGAGAAGTACGATGCGTATGTTAAGGACGCTCAATCCTATTTTGATATGATAAACAAGTGGTTACACAAACTTCCGCCGTATAATAAAATTCTGAAATTTCCATTGCTGACATTGCCTGATTTGCTTAACGGATTTGGTATCTTTTTTGAGGATGGATTAGATGATGATTATGAGAATGTCGATTGGAATACCGTAAACAAATACGGCAGTGGAGAGATTGACGAAAACGGATATTTACACTTTCGTCTGCATTATTTTCAACCGAACATTGAATCTGACTGGAACAATTATGACCTCGATTTACTTGAGGAGCTTAATCAAATGGAAGAGATTATAGAGGTGTTTTTTGACCGATATATCAGCTTTATTCAGTCGTACATTTCAATTCAAAATATTTTTCGCCCGTTCATAGAAAGCTATCTGCATAAAAAGGGAACATTTCCAAACGAGAACGAGGTTGCGGAATATTTTGCCGACTTCAACAAAAGCAATCCGCAAAATTTTGCAAATATAAATTGCAAAATGAAATCCTTTGGATATACGGTTTTAAAAGGCGAAAACGAAAAGCCGATACTCTGCGAGAAAATCTTATTTTCGGACTTGCAGTCATTCCTATTCTATGACTTTTTCAACGGAATCAGGAATAACTATATTCCGAACAGATGCAAGCACTGCGGAAAATTCTTTTTGATACGTGGAGGTAAATACTTCAGCTACTGCGATAATCCGTTAAAAGATGCGCCTGACAAAACCTGCCGAGATGTCGGCTCAAGGCGACGCTATGACGACAAATGCAAGAACGATCCAATCTGGCAGACCTACAATCGAGCATACAAGGCACACTATGCACGCTATATGAAAAAGAAAATGACCATTTCCGAATTTGAGAAATGGTCACGGTTTGCATCTGATTTGAGAGATAGGGCTATTGCCGGAGAGATTGATTTTGAACGGTATTACGAGGAGATAAGGAAGTAGGTTATCTTTGTTTGAGTTTAGCGTTTGTGCTGTAAACTGCTATCTGATTTCTTGTTATAAAGATTATGACGATGCATTTTGGAATATCTATAGCTTGTTGAAAAATGTTAATAAATAGATACATAAGAAGACTAAATAACAAAATTGAAAGAGAATATCACGATTCCTTTTTTAGTAATGTAAAAATTATATGATAAAATATTGTCGATACTTATATGTTTTTAATTACTGAAAGCGATTTTTTTAATTTTGCAATTATATTATATCACTCTTTCAATAGTATTTCGTCGTACCAAGCTTGGTCATCATATACAGTTAAAGAAAAGCGATTAAAAGAATTAGATTCTATTTTTAATAATCTCTTCAATTTATTACTATTAAATGGTAATTCACACTTTGATAATCCCATTTTATAAATACGAAAATCGGTGTGAATATCATTTGGCGCAGCTAAAACCAACCCTAGTCCGCCTTTATATGATTTTATTGTTTGTGGTCTTTTTACTATGTTTAGAAAAAGTGTTTGTTTATGGTTTTTTCTATTTCCTTTGCCTATAAATTCAATTCTTAAGATATAATTATCTATAAATATTTTACCTTCATAAAAATAACATCTTTGTCTTAAATCCGTTGGTTGTGCTTTTTTAAATTCTTGAAATCGTATACTAGCTTCATTATTATCAATATTTTTATCAAAGATTTTAGAAAACAGTTTATTGTTATACTGAGAAGTATCTTGTATGCCCAAAACTAAACGCCCGGTCAATAATCCATCTTTGTTTTGAATACATATTTTTCCTCCGTGTATAATATTTTCATAATGATTTGAAAAATAATATATAAAATAATTACCAAGATATTGTTTTGTAAAATCGTCAAACACGAATTTTTCTTTTAATTGCATATAAGATAGCTTTTTCTGAAAAAACTCTTTACTATCTTCTATTTCGGGGTCAAATATTTGATTATAAAAAGACAAAAACTCTTCACCCCAACTCCAATCTTTATTAGGATAGGTATTTCCTGTCATCCAACGATATATTGTTGTTCTAGGTATAGGGAAGTATGCATATTTTATATTTATATTTTTATACGTACAATTTAACAAACTTAGCATACGATCCAAGTTGTTTAAAAAAATCGTTCGCTCTTGAGTATTCATTCTTGACATAAAATAATCACCTCAATTTTTAATATGGATATTAATTTTTTAGGAGGGAAATTAATAGAAACAATAACCCAAAATCATATAAAATTAAGAACAGATATTGAGTATTCGTTATCTAAATTTGCAATTTTCCATACTTTTTCAGAATTCGTCCATGTTGCTATATAATGGACAAAAATAAACTAATTTCGGAGTCTATGAAAATGAGAAAAATATATTATAATAATTATAGTTAGAATTTTATATACTTACTTTAGCATAATTTAGAAACGATGAAAAATTTATACTTAAATACAAAAAATAGTTCGGAGATTAATTATGAATTTGAACCACTCTTATTATTTGCTGTTGCTTTGTAACCTCGATTTTTCTATATTAGAATTAACGCTTTCTACTTTTTTGGGATTTGGTTCTGCATTACTTGTTGAAG
>OLZU01000831.1_pt1 | contig 16908 bp, 11 predicted proteins | sample 1674101 | NCBI WGS metagenome assembly OLZU01 (sample SAMEA103958143, study PRJEB25191) | human gut metagenome | biome: human-associated habitat [ENVO:00009003]; feature: intestine environment [ENVO:2100002]; material: feces | place: Germany | collected 2013/2015
CCGCCTTTCACCCAAACCGGGCAACCTTTACTCCGAAGGCGGGGCCGATACGACGCCTTACGTGACGCCGGATTTCATCCTCGATTACCACGAAGGGCATTTCGACCTGACGCTCAATTCGGGCAATCTTCCCGAAGCGAGAATCAATCATCGTTATATCGAAATGATGCGGGGCATGGTGGATTCCGACGGTCGGGTCAAGGAGAAGGACCGCGAGGCGATTCAGTTCGTCAAGAGCAAGATCGATTCGGCCAAGTGGTTCATTTCGGCGATCAAGCAGCGGCACGATACGCTGATGCGGACGATGCAGGAGATTCTCGATTACCAGCAGGAATATTTCAAGGACGGTAACAAAAGTAAGTTGCGGCCGATGATCCTCAAGGATATCGCCGATCGCACGGGGTTGGACGTATCGACCATTTCGCGCGTGGTGAACAGCAAATATGTACAGACCCAGTTCGGCATCATTCTGCTCAAGTCGCTCTTCTCGGAGGCGATGCAGACCGACAGCGGCGAGGAAGTGTCGAGCTATGAAATCAAGAATATCCTCCAGCAGTGCATCGACGAGGAGGATAAACGCAAGCCTCTGACCGATGAAACATTGATGGATATCCTCAATTCGAAGGGGTACCGCATCGCACGTCGTACGGTGGCCAAGTATCGGGAGATGTTGAGTATTCCGGTGGCACGGCTCCGTAAACAGATTTAATCGCGTAGAAGATGTATTTGCGTTTGTCGAAAGCCGTTTCCGTTGTGCTGCATCCGTTCCTGGTGCCGCTCTATATGGTGTTGCTGCTGTTGCTGGCCGGTACGGTCTATTCGCTTTATCCGCTCAAGGTCAAGATATACCTTATTTGGGTGACGCTGCTTTTTACGACGATCATTCCGGTTTTGGTGATCGCACTGCTCAAGTCGTATCGTAAGATCGGCGATGCGGATTTGAGCGACCGCAAGGAACGCTTCATCCCGCTGCTCGCTATGATCGCCTGCTATACGTTGTGCGCCGTCGCTATTGCGAGGATTCCTTCGGCGCAGATGTTGAGCCGTTTTATGTTTGCGGGAGCCTGTTGTGTCGCCGTGTGTCTGTTTGTCAGCTTTTATTGGAAGATCAGCCTGCATATGACGGCGTTGGGTGCTGCCGTGGCTTTTATCGTTCTGATCAATATCGCCAGCGGCGGGGGACTCTTCGCTGCGTTTATCGCAGCCCTGCTCGCTGCCGGTGCGCTCGGCTCCGCCCGGCTGAAACTGGGGTATCATACGCTGTCGCAAGTGGCGGCGGGATTCGCAACCGGTTTTATCGTCGCCGCAGGCGTCGGTTTGTTCAACTGGTAATAGAAAAATAAGGCAGTGTGTCTTTATGACACACTGCTGTTTTATTATCGGGATGCGGCAAAGTCATTTACGATAGTAAATTCCTGTCGCTCTTACCCGCAAATGCCTTGTCTTGCATCCATTCTGACACCCCTTATTCAGGGGTTGTGCCTGAAATTTTCATTTCGACACAGCCCCGTTTTAATATTACGGGTTGCCTATTTTTTCAACTGTCCGCCCAGCATGATGCCGGGATAATTTTGCATGACGGAGGCGATTTGCTGCATTTTCTCGTTCGCAGCGTATTCCGGAGAGGAGTGCCGCACGGCTTCGAGCGCATCGCCTGCATCGAACTGGAGCGTCAGCACCTCGCCGCGCAGGGAGAGATAGCCTTGGAAGGTGGCTTGTTTCCCGTCTTGGATCAGCGTGATGGCGGCTGTTCCGGTGGCGGGATCGTAGCTATACGTCCCGTCGATCTCATGTCCGCCCATAGAGGCGTGGAGCCGGTTGCGTTTTTTGAAGGAAACGGTCCCCTGTCCCGGTACGAGGCCTGCCTTGACGTAATGGGTCGCCAACTGGTCTTGCAATCCGGCTACGGCGATCGAGGCGAACATATCGTCGCCCTTGTATTCGATGCTGGGAGCCTGGTAGGTCCAGACTCCGAGGAGCGCTTCTTCCGACGGATAGGTCGGCGGTGTGGCCTCTTCCTGTTTCGCGGAGTGACTACCTCCTAAAAGTTGCTGGAGTTTTTCATTCAGCGATTGTCCCGAAACAGCGATTGTCGCGCATACGACGAACAAGGCGGACAGACATAATGTACGTTTCATATCCGAATGATATTATTTGGAAAAATTGAACCCGATGGCGATACTCTTGTATTTTTCGAGCGAAGCTGTCAGGGGTTGCAGCGATGCGATTTTTGCTCCGATTCCCGAGAGCAGCTCCATGAGTTTTTCGCTCGGAAAGACCAGCTGCATCTGTGAGCCGCTCAGGTAGGCATGGCCGGTCAGGGAACCCAGTTTGCCCGGTGCTTTGCTGAAGTGGAGCGTAATGGCATGTGTTTCGGGGTTGAATTCGTAGGTTCCGTTCAGGGAATGGGTTCCTAACAGCGCTTCGAAAGCACCGTCCGTATCGAACGTGAAATGACAGGCTCCGGGTTTGATTCCCGCCAGTTGGTAAACCGGGTCGAGTTTTTTCTCGACGCTACTCGAAAGAGCCGAGCCGCCCAACTCGCTCAAGGTGTCGTCGCTTTCGAATTTGACGCCCGGACCGGAGTATTCCCACCGGCCCGTAATAGCCATTTGGGTCAGTTTTCCTCCCGTGACTTTATCTGCGGCACTGGTCGCCGCTTTGGAGAGGGCGTCTTTCCAGTCTTGGGCCTGAAGTGTGCTGCAACCTATGAGCAATACCGCGAGAATAAGCAATTTTTTCATAGCCGAATAGCAAGACTCCTTATACTTCCGTTCTTTAAACTCTCAAAACTTTAAGGTCAGAGATTAAAAAAACAGTTCCCACACTGCCTCACAGTCCAAAACAAACTCAAAGAACACAAAAAATCCGCAAAAAGCCCAAAACAGCTTCCTGCGGACAAAGGTAATAAAAAAGTCGGATTATCGGTTTATGATATGCGTATAAATCTGTGTGCTTTCCAAACAGCCGTGTCCCAAAAATCGAGCGATATTCTCCACGCTCATGCCGTTCTGTAACAGATGTGTAGCTATGGAGTGGCGTAAAACATGGAAGTGTAGCCGCTTGCGTTTAATCTCTTCGTTATCGCATTGCTGATGTAAATAGTGCAAATCCACCGACAGGGTTATTTTCTTCTGCACAAAAAGGCGGTCATGCCCGCACCTGATTTGATTGCGGAAGTTGTAAATATAGTGCTGCAAGGCTTTGTACACATTGTCGCTCATCGGTACTATCCTGTCCTTGTAGCCTTTGCCCTGCCGTATAAAAATCGTTTTTCTATTGAAGTCTATTTCTGCGGGCGTAAGGTTGTATCCCTCGCTTAAACGCAATCCGCAGGCGTAGAAAAGTACAAAAACCAACTTCAACTGCTCCTGTTTGAGTTGCCTGTGTTCGTGGTCTAAATGCGGGTACAGGTGGTTGATAGCCTCTTGCAGCATTTTTATCTCTTCCACCGTAAAAGGTTCTATTCGGCGTATCCTTTGGGATTCGTCTATGGTAATACGGCGGTTGGTGGGAACAAGCGATGTCCGTGCTCCCATTTGGTGCAGAAACTCGCACAACTTGTCTATGGCGGTAAAATAATCGTTCAGATAGGAAGCACTTAACGTTCTGCCCTTAAACTTGGTATTGGGGCGGGTCTGTTGGCAGTCAAAAAAATCGTTGATGTGCTTTTGTTCGGCTTGAACAATGTGGGTAATGTCTTTGCTTTCAAGCCATAGAAAAAAATCTGTTACCCTATAACCGTAGTTACATACCGTTTCGGTAGCAAATCCCAACGTATCCAACCAAAAAACGTACTGTTCGTGTATTGCCTTAAAATGCGTGTTCATTGTTTTAGAACGGATTAAATTTTGTGATGTCTTCCGCCAGTTCTTCAATGTGGTTGGGCAGATACTCCTCCGTACTGATGATACTTTTATGCCCCGCCATATATTGGGCTTTACGCAGTCCGTATGTCCTTATCCAATATGTGATAAGTGAAGCCCTTATCTGTGCGAGGGAGACAAAGTGCCTGTCTATACGTTTGAGTGCTGTCGTAAGCTGTATCAATGCCCGTGTGGCGTGTTTTTCACTGTTATCCTGTCGCACAGGCAAAAACAATGTGCCGCTTTGGCTCTTGCCCGTCAGCAGGGGACGTATCCCGTTCATGTAACGTATCAGCGTACCTGTTTGCGTGGCGTGCAACGGCAGGATTCTGTCCCTGCCTCTGGTGGTGGTCTGTACCGTTACGGTGGCTTTGTACAGGTCTATATCTTCGGTTTGTAGATGTAACACTTCCCTTGTGGTCAAGCCCTGATGTATAAAGAACAGCAACATCACATGGTTACGGGTTTTGGTGTGACAGCTCTCTTTATAAAGGGTTGGACGTATGCCCGACAAGGATTTTTCTTCCGCCGCTTTTACATAGAGCTGATAATAGCTGTCGGCAAGTTCGGTCAGTTCTTCAGGAGTGTAGATGTAATGCAAACGCCGTTTTTTAACTCCCCGCAGTTTGATGAGTGCGGTGGGATTAAGACAGATAATCCCCTGCCCGACAAGACAGTCAAAGTAATGTCGCAGGGCGATAAGTCCGTGATTACTGCTTACGGCTTGATGGTTCTTATGGTGTTTTAGGTAGCTTAAATAGTTTAAAATGTCTTTCTTCTGTACGTTTATCGTATCTTGGTCGCCGTACCACGATATGAAAAGACTGACTTGTCTTGCGTATTCTTTTATCGTTACAGGGCTTTTGTCTTGCTGCTGTAAATAGTTTTTAAAATCTTCCATTCTCTTGGGTTGCATCTTTTCATTCATAAATTTCTTTTTTTTGCGTCGTCCTACTCCCAAAGGCTTGTTATAAAACGGTTTGCGGGTCGGTCATCGGGGATTGGCTTACTGTCTTACTGCCTGTCGCAGCGAGGGTATAATAATACTGTCGGTTTTTCCATTCCCGTTTGAGTTTTCCCTGCTGCCAAAGACGTTTTAAATAGCGGGCTTCGGTGATTTGACTTCTGCCTGTCAGGGTGGTAAAATCGGCTGGAATATATTCCCGGTCAGGACTTCGGGCTTCAAGTTCCAAAAGCAATTTAAGGGTATATTCCTCTTTGTCGTCAATGCGTTTACGCTTTGAGGGCTTTTGCGGTGATTCCGCACTTAATCCCGTTGACGGTTCTTGTTCGGATTCTGCTTTTTGCTCGGGTTCTGTCGGCGGATTCTGTTCTTTATGGTAAGCATTCCAGACATCTTTTAAAGTGGCTTGCATCTCCTGTTCGATACGTCCCTGCACCTCCTTTTGATTTCCGAAGTCCGTAAGTTTGTAAATAAATCCCTCCCTGTGCTTGTTTCCGCCTGCCACTTGGATGTATGAAAACAGCTTTAACTCCTGCAAATAGCGGTTCAGCGTGCGGGGGTGTATCGGTTTGGTCTTGCGTATATCCAAAGCGGTGAACTGTGTGGTCTTTGCCTGTTGCAGATACTCCGTAAGCCACTTGTAAAAGCCTCTTACGGACGTGCTCAGTTCATCAGCCCGCCTGAACAGCGTGTTTTTGAGCAGGGCAAACGCCATTTCAATATCCTGCGGATGGGTGCGGATAAATATCTCTCCTGTATCGGTGTCGGTCAGCCGTTCCCTTTGGTATTGGAAAAAGAAAGTGATCGCTTCGATAAAGTTAAGGAGTAGCAACAGCGATTTGCGGGGATAGGCTATATCTTGAGGCAGGTTTATCAATGTGGCATACGGATTGACAACACTGATGTTTTGCAGCGAGGCAATCACGCATTTTAAAAGGTGCTGGGCTCGGGCAATATCTTCGGTTCTTATCTGTCCCGCCCTGCACTTCTTCTGATACTCCATAACGGCAAGGTCTTGGGCGGGACTGTGGTTCAGGTGCAGGCAGAGAAACGGCAATCCGAGTTCTTCAAGATTTTTGTCCGAGTAGGCACAGGCTATCAGACAGAGTTTGGCTATCACTTCAAAGGTGGTGGAATGGAGCATTCCGTCTTTGTCCTTGGTGGCACGTGTATTTACCAGCCGCCCCTGCGTCTGGAGCGTTGCCAGCGGTTGCAACATCTGTGTCGTCCATTCCAAATCTTCGATAAAAAGGGCTTTGCCGTTAATATCCCCGCTGTCGAAGTAGTACAGGGCGTTTGCCGATATACGGCTGTGGAACGAGAACGAGCCGTCGGGCATACACTCCGAGAGCTTTTGCAGGATATAACTTTTACCGATACCCGATTTTGCCAGACACAAAACCGAAAAGGGATTGGCCGACTTGTGCGACGCCAACGCCAAGAACAGGATAAGGGCGTTACGGCCTTCACCCAAAATGCCGATGGTGTTCAGTTGCTCCATCAGACTGCCCGACAGGTTCTTTTCCGAAAGAAAACGTACCGCTTTGCGTCTGTCTTCCTCGCTCGGAGAAAAAGCCTGTTGCGGGGATTTGCCCGTGTAACGTAACTGTTGCAGGCGGTATTCTTCCAACTGCAAGGTAAGGGTATAAAGGCTGCGGCTGGCTTCGAGGAGTTTCAGACCCCATTTATCACAAAGGGTTCTTTGAAGCTTATCGGTTTGGTTGTCATTGTATAAATCCAATGTGGTGCGCTGCGGCGGATAGTCATTGTACGTGATGCGGAGCGTGCAAACCATGCGTTCCACTTGCGACAAATCCACTCCGCCCAGCACATCAACCGTTAACAGGTCATCCGTATAGGTGATGAAACGGGAGTTTGTAATCTGTAAATTCTTCATGCTGTAATTGTTTAAATGTCAGGCACGAAATAACACAGATTATACGAGAAATGAAAATGAAGTTATTAACACAAGGGGATGACTGACAACCATTTCCCTCTTTTCTTCTGATGGTTTTAAGGGATTGGGTCATGCTTCGTTTTTCATGTCTATTTGTCCGTTTTTCTCTTTCTTTTTTTAGTCTGATGATTGGGGCTTTCTTTATTCAGTCTATTCAAGGGAGAGAACAGATATGAAGCTATTGAACAACTCAGGGATCGGTCTATAAGGATAAGTACAAGAAGTATTTCTTTTAACAAAAATGCGTGACATCAAAAGGAGGGGATAAATAGAGATTACCCCTGCCAAAAACTGACACTTTTAAATTTACTGATTCTATTTTCTTGCTTGGGGGCTTTCATACGTTACAGATAGTCAAAAAGAACATGCCCTATCCATGGTTCATTAGGGTATGTTCTTGCATGGCTAATTCTATTTGGGGGCTTTCTTCTCTGCAAGACAAGGAGTTTTGCTCTTTATTGATTCAGTTTCTTTTCCTGTTCTATCTGTACCCGCTGCCGTTCTATCTCTTTTTTGAGTTCCTGTTCTGTCGGCAGATAAAGCATGTATTTGGATGCAAAAATCTGGTTGCTGTCATTGAGCAGGCTATATTTTACAATGGTCTTGTCTTTTTCGGTACATAGGATAAGCCCGATTGTCGGATTATCGGTTTCCTGCCGCATCTTTTCCTCAAAATAGCGTACATACATATCCATCTGCCCGATGTCCTGATGGGTAAGCGGTTCGGCTTTCAAGTCTATGATTAAAAAGAATTTGAGTATATAGTTATAAAATACCAAGTCCGCATAAAAGTGTTTGCCCGTGTCGGTGGTAAGTCGGTACTGGCGACCCACAAAAGCGAAGCCCTTGCCTAATTCCTGCAAGAAGTTCTGCAACTTATCTATAATTGCCTGTTCCAGTTCATTCTCCCTAAAGTCCGTATTATCCTTTAAGCCTAAAAATTCCAGTACATAAGGGTCTTTGATGATGTCTTTCGGCTCTTGCCTGATTTCTTTTTCGGCAGCTTCATCCTTGACTATTTGGGTATTGTGGCTCATAAGCATCCGTTCGTAATAGAGGTTGCCGATTTGCCGTTCAAGCGTTCTCGTACTCCAGTTGCAATCTATGGTTTCCTGCATGTAAAACAGCCTTGCCTGCTCGTTCCCTACCTTTAAAAGCAGGCGGTAATGTGTCCAACTCAATTCAGGACGCAGTGCGTCACATTTTGGATAAACGAGGTAAAAGTTACGCATGTGGCGCAGGTTACTTTCATCAAAGCCACGACCGTGTTTTTTAGTCAGTTTTTGGGATAATTGTTTGAGAACCTGTTTGCCATATTCCGCCCTTTCTTTTCCCTTTTGTTCATCTTCGACGATTACTCTGCCGATATGCCAGTATGCCCTGACCATCGTAATATTGGCGGTACGGTAAACCGCAGCACGTGCCTCTTCGATTATTTGGTTAATCGTGTCGTAAAGGGTACTGATTCCTTTTGTTATTTCTCCATTTGTCGCCATGTCATTCCAATAATTTGTACGCAAAGGTAGTAATTTAAAACGACTTGAAAACAAGGGGATTACTTTCTTTCATGCTCCGCAGGAACAGAGGGGCTTTCTTTATCGGGGCTTTCCTGTAATCGGATAAAAGGGAATGTACCAACCCTATAAAAACAGAACGCTGTTTTGACATGTTTTTTCAATGAAATAAAATCCCGTTTATAGAACCAAAAAATCCCTTAAAACCATCAGAAGAAAAGAGGGAAAACAAACAAAATACCTGTTGATAACTTTTTTGTGAGAGGTTACTGTCCGCTATGCAAAATAGGAAAACCACCCTAAAAGGTGGTTCCTACTCATTTATACTAATTCGTTTTTCGATATTTTGATAACTCTATTTGGAACAAAGAACGAGGCATTATTTACGTCAATGCTTTTCGATATATAGATTTTCCATTTCTTTATATACCAAAACTCCTTTTTAAGTTTAGCAAAAAAAACAGATACTTTCTTTGAAAATTCTGCATTGTCCGAACAACAATAGAAACGTCCATTAATAAAATATTCTTCTATATTTTTAAAAGGAAGAGAATATTCCAACACGGGACTTTTTATACAGTCTAACACCTCAGATATTGAGCCATCATAATATTCATGAATCCTATAAATAATTTCATTTTCTCTTTCCTTTTCTGCTAAATAGAATACTCTCTTTTCAATTTGAGTATCAAAAGAAGATGTGTTATTTTTAGCATAACGAGGAACTTCTATTAATTCCCCGAAAACACCACTCAAAAGATTCGAGATGACAACTTTATCGTCTTCCGTTGCATAGAAATTTATTTGTTTGCTCATTAGTGACACCCCCCTTTCAATTTTCGATATCTCTTATTAGGGGTTTGCCAATCATCAGCCTTATCTGGATTGATTAAAGTTACTCTACTTTTCTTATCATGAAATACTATTTTAACATCATCTCCCAAAGCTTCTCTTATATCCATGATTGCGCCTCGCTCTCTTGATGATGGTCTAAATCCACCACGAGAACGCATATCACCTATTTGATGAACTTCTGTTATCTTTCCAGTAACAGGGTCCCGAACAATAACATCTCCAAATCTTGATTCATTATTAGATAATATGATTTGTCCTTCTGCTTTAACATTATTAGAGCCTCGTAATCTTCCTAAATCTTCTTCTAATTGATTTTGAATATTACGATGAACATCTCCACCTCTTCCACTTAATCCAAATATATCTATCCAACTATTCGTATCCTGCACATATCCATAGAGTGTCGGATTGTTTCCAGCCAGTCCAATTGGATCTTGCGAGACATACATCCCCATCTTCGGCGAGTAGTACCTGAAGCTGTTTTATTTTTCCTGAATCAGAAGATCGATTTCCCGCAACCACAGGCTTGCCGTAGCGTCCGAAGGCATACGCCAGTCGCCGCGCGGCGAGAGGGAGATGATGCCTACTTTCGGACCGTCGGGCATGGCCGAGCGTTTGAACTGCTGCGAGAAGAATCGCTGGAAGAATACCCGCATCCAGCGCAGGATCGTCGCCCGGTCGTAGCGTCCGTCGAACGCTTTTTCCGCAGCGAAGAGAATCTTGGCGGGGGAGTAACCGTTCTGGATGAAGTGGTAGAGGAAAAAGTCGTGCAACTCGTAGGGCCCTACCAGCTTCTCGGTGTGCTGGGCGATTCCTCCTTCTTCGCTGGATGGCAGCAGCTCGGGGCTGATCGGCGTGGCGACTACATCGAGCAGAATCTCGCGGATCGCATCGTCCTGACATACCTGGGCCATCCATCGTAGAAGCACCTGGATCAGGGTTTTGGGCAGCGAGGCGTTCAGACCGTACATCGACATCTGGTCGCCATTGTAGGTCGCCCAGCCCAGTGCCAGTTCGCTCAGGTCGCCCGTGCCGAGGACCATGCCGTGCTCCATGTTGGCGATGTCCATCAGGATTTGTGTCCGCTCCCGGGCCTGGGCGTTTTCGTAGGCGGAAGATTGTTCTTCGGGGTTGAGTCCGATATCGGCGAAGTGTTGTTCGCAGGCTTTGCGGATGGAAATTTCGCGGGAAGTGATGCCCAGGCAGCGCATCAGGGCGATCGAGTTGCGGTAGGTGCGGTTGCTGGTGCCGAATCCGGGCATTGTGACGCCGATGATGCCTTTGCGGTCGAGCCCGAGGCGATCGAAAGTCCGCACGGCGATCAGCAGGGCCAGTGTGGAGTCCAAGCCGCCGGAAACCCCGATGACGACCTTTTTGCAATCGGTATGCTGCAGGCGCTGGGCCAGCCCCATCGTCTGAATGTTGATGATTTCACGACCCGATTCGTCCATCTCTTCGGGCGTTTGCGGCACGAAAGGATGGGAACTGAACTCCCGGTCGAGGGTGACGTTCGCGGGGTTTTCCGGCAGGGGAATTTCGACGATGATGCGCTCGGCGGGACGGTGCGGCGCGAAAGTCGTGGTGCGGCGGCGCGAGTTGAGGAGCTTTTCGGTGTCTATGTCCGCGACGATCAACTGTTCCTCGGTCGAAAACCGTTCGGTGCGCCGCAGCATCCGGCCGCTCTCGACGATCAGGCCGTTGCCGCCGAATACCAGGTCGGTCGAAGATTCTCCGTAACCGGCCGAACAGTAGATGTAGGCCGACTGGGTCCGGGCCGATTGCGATTTGACCAGCGTGAGCAGGTAGTTGTGCTTGCCCAGCACTTCGGGCGATGCCGAGAGGTTGAAAAGTATCTGGGCGCCGTCCACTGCCTGATGCAGCGACGGGGCGGCCGGAACCCACATATCCTCGCAGATTTCCACGCCGAACTTCACGCCTCCGATGTTGAAAAGCATGTTGCGGCCGAAATCGGTATCCTGGCCGCACATCCGGATCGTGGCCAGGCCGATCTCTTCGCCCGACATGAAGCAGCGGGCCTCGTAAAATTCCGAGTAATTGGGAATATATGTCTTGGGGACCACGCCGTGAATACGTCCCTGAGCGAAAACTACCGCGCAGTTGTAGAGGGCGTTGCCATAGGTGACGGGCATACCGACGATGGCGACGATGGGCAGTTCGCGGGTCTGGGCGAGGATATAGCCCAAGGCCTGTTCCGCCGCATGGAGCAAGGCGGGTTGCTGGATCAGATCGCCGCAGGTATAGGAGGTGATGCAGAGTTCCGGGAAGAGGATGATGCTTGCTCCCCGGTCGGCGCCCTTGCGGATCAATTCGGTGATATGTTGGGCGTTATAGTCGCAATCGGCGATCCGTACATGGGGAACTGCCGCTGCTACTTTCAGAAAACCAAATCTGTTCATACGATTTTTGCCGGTTTATTTTCTTCGTTTTCTGTTCCGAAGCGTATCGAACATCTTCGTACGGTCCGGGTATCGGAAAAACTCTCGGTTTGTTTTTTTGCGTTTTTTTCGCTCGGCATGGTCCGAACGGATTCGGCTTCGTGTCCGCCTGTCGAAAACGCTTGTTGTGCAATATTTTTATTTTGTCCAGAGCTGGGCCAGGTTCAGGATTACCTGCATGGCTTTGTGCATGGTCGTCAGCGAGCAATATTCGTAACGGCCGTGGAAATTCATGCCGCCGGTGAAGATGTTGGGGCAGGGGAGTCCCATGAAGGAGAGCCGTGCGCCGTCCGTGCCGCCTCGGATGGGCTTCACGAGCGGTTCGACCCCCGCCATTTTCATCGCCTCGATCGCCTTGTCGATCACCTGCGGGTGCGGTTCGACCATCTTGCGCATGTTGTAGTACGAATCCTTGAGCGTGAGGGTCAGCACCCCTTCGCCGTATTTGCGGGCGAGCAGATCGACGCACTCCTGCATGTAGTTCTTGCGGGCTTCGAAACGGGCGCTGTCGTGGTCGCGGACGATGTAGCTGATCTGCGCCTGATCGACCGTGCCGTTGAGGGCGATACAGTGGTAGAAGCCGTCGTAGCCTTCGGTGTGTTCGGGTCGCTCCCAGGCCGGCAGTAGGGCGTTCAGCTCGCATGCTACCTGAATGGCGTTGATCATCTTGTCTTTGGCGTAGCCCGGGTGGACGTTGCGGCCCTGGATCTCGATCTTGGCGCTCGCGGCGTTGAAGTTCTCGTATTCGAGTTCCCCCTCGAAGCCGCCGTCCATCGTGTAGGCGAAGTCGGCGCCGAAGGCCTTGACGTCGAAGAAGTCCACACCCCGGCCGATCTCTTCGTCGGGGGTGAAGCCTATGCGGATCTTACCGTGTCGGATCTCCGGGTGCGAGAGCATATACTCTGCAGCGGTCATGATCTCCGCCACGCCCGCCTTGTCGTCGGCGCCCAGCAGCGTCGTGCCGTCCGTGTGGATCAGCGTATGTCCCTTGAAGAAACTCAACTCCGGAAAGTCCGCGACTTTCATCGTCACGCCGGCGTTCAGCCGGATGTCCTTGCCGTCGTAATTCTCTATGACGTGAGGTTTCACGTCGGCGCCACTCATATCGGGCGCCGTGTCCACGTGGGCGATGAATCCGATGACGGGGGCTTTTTCGCAGCCGGGCGTCGCGGGAATCGTACCCATGGCGTAGCCGTACTTGTCCACCGTAACTTCGGTGAGGCCCAGGGTCTTCATCTCTTCGGCCAGATAATCGAGCAGCACCCGCTGTTTCGCGGTCGAGGGGAAAGTTTCGCTCGACTCGTCGCTCTGGGTGTCGAACGAAACGTATTTCAGAAATCTGTCTTTGAGTTCCATAGTATATTTCGTTGATTTTTTATTCTTCCTTTTTAGCGCGGAGCGAATGTACGGCGAAATAGATGATAAGCGCCAGATACATGCCCAGACCTACCCACGAGGCTGCGTTCGAATTGCTCCACTGCGTGAATTTCCAGTCCACGTCGGCGAATTTCAGGATCGCTCCCACTACGCCCATCAGGGCGCCGCCTGCGATGAAGCCCGACGCGATGAGCGTACCCTGGCTCATGCGTGCCTTGTTGAGCGCCTGGTCTTTCGATCGGGTCGATACGAACCAGGCGATCAGACCGCCGATCAGCAGCGGAAGATTGAGCTGTAGGGGCAGGAACATGCCCAGAGCGAACGGAAGGGCCGGAATACCGATGCCGGTGAGTACCAGCGCGAGGACTGCGCCACAGAAATAGAGTACCCAGGGAGCTGTTCCGCCCTGCATCAGGGGTTGGATCACGGCGGCCATCGCGTTGGCCTGCGGAGCTTCCAGCGGGCTGCCGGGACCGAAGCCATAGGTTTTGTTCAGAATAATCATCACGCCTGCGACGGTAGCGGCCGAAACGAAGACGCCGAGGAATTTCCAACTCTCCTGTTTTTTCGGCGTGGTGCCGATCCAGTAGCCGATCTTCAGGTCGGTGATGAAGCCGCCGGCGGTCGAGAGGGCCGTGCAGACCACGCCGCCGATAATCAGCGCGGCGGTCATGCCGGCCGTACCGTTCAGGCCGATGCTTACGAGTACCAGCGAAGCGAGGATCAGCGTCATGAGGGTCATACCCGAAACGGGGTTGCTGCCGACGATGGCGATGGCGTTGGCTGCGACCGTCGTGAAAAGGAACGAGATGACGAAGACGATCAGCAGCGCCACGGCCGTCTGCCCCCAGTTGCCCAGAATGCCGAACTGGAAAAAGAAGAAGGTGGTGGCGAGCGCCGCGATCAACGTAGTGAGAATCGTGCGCATGGTCAGGTCGCGCTGGGTGCGAGGTACGTTCGTTTCGGCTTTTTTCTTGCCCGAAAACTCGCTGACGGCGAGCCCCATCGCCTGTTTGATGATGCCGCTCTGACGGATGATGCCGATAAGCCCGGCCATGGCGATGCCGCCGATACCCAGCGGACGACCGAAGGTCTGGTATAGCTCTTCAGGGGACATGCCTGCGCCCGTGGCGGTCGAACCGACCACCGGAACGACGAGCAGCCAGATCAGGAACGAACCGGCGGCGATGATGGCCGAATATTTCAGTCCGATGATATAGCCCAGGCCGAGCACCGCAGCGCTCGTGTTGACTTTGAGCAGGGTTTTGAACTTATCGGCGCAGAGGGTGCCCCAAGCCGTCATGCGGGTCGAGATCTCCTCCGTCCAGAGGCCGAAGGTGCTCGCTGCGAAGTCGTACAGACCGCCCACCAGCCCGGCTACGGCCAGCAGCTTGGCCTGATTGCCGCCTTTTTCGCCCGATACGAGCACTTCGGTCGTGGCCGTTGCCTCCGGGAAGGGGTACTTGCCGTGCATCTCCTTGACGAAATATTTGCGGAAGGGGATGAGCAGCACGATGCCCAGGATACCGCCCAGTACCGACGAGAGGAATACTTTGTAGAATGCGGTTTCCAAACCGAGGATGTAGAGCGCCGGCAGGGTGAAGATCGCTCCGGCGACGATGATGCCCGACGAGGCGCCGATCGACTGTATGATGACGTTCTGTCCCAGCATGTTTTTTTTGCCCAGCATGTTGCCGACGCCTACGGCGATAATGGCGATCGGTATGGCTGCTTCGAACACCTGGCCGATGCGCAGGCCCAGATAGGCTGCGGCGGCGGAGAAGAGAACGGCCATCAGCAGGCCCATCGTAACCGAATAGGGAGTGACCTCCTTCGGCTTGGCGTCGGCCGGCATCATCGGGACGTACTCTTCGCCCGGTTTGAGTTCGCGGTACGCGTTGTCGGGCAGAGATTGAGAGGGTTTGGTTTGTTCCATTGCGTATGTAGGTTTTCGTTAAAATTTCGAGGCAACTTACAAAAGTAGGTTTTTCTTTCAGAAAATCAAACGCAATGGCTCCTAAAAATGCGGCAATTCGTATTGCCGGGGCATTTTTCGGTTCCGGTCGTCGAAAAGATGATTATCGCCCGGCGGCATGCGATGGCGCGGAATCCCTGGGTCGGAGCCGGCGTTTCGCTGCGCCGGCAGAAGGTCATATCCGGCGGATGAAATCCGCCATGACCGACACTAACTTTTCGGAAACAGGCGCGGCAGCATCCATATAAATAGTCGTTTTTTGCCGTTGAGGATCGGTCACTTCGCTCTGTTTCAGCAGGTGGGTCATCCCTTCGATGATGACTTTGTCGGCGTCGGGCCGGGCTTGGGCCAGAGCTTCGGCATTGTCGGCGGATATCTGGATGTCGTTGTCGCCATTGACGATCAGGACCGGCTGTTTTACCTGCCGGATCACTTCGCGCGGATCGTATTGCATCCACGAGATCAGGTAAGGCTGTACGGAAGGTCGGAAGATACCTTGTAAAATTGCGGGAATATCTTCGGTCGTTTTCCCTTGTTTGAGCCGGGAGAGGATGGACTGTACGTTGAGGATGAGTCCGGGATTGTAGGAGATCAGTTCGCGGGTAAGCTGGAATTGCAGGATTTCGTCGATCGGGTAGCCGGCTCCCGCCAGCGAGATGACGGCCGCGACGTCGGGCGATTCGGTCGCTGCGACCAATGCGACGAGCGAACCTTCGCTGTGCCCGGCAAGGATGATTTTTCGGAAGCCGCGCTCCTTGAGGTAATCCGTCAGGGCTTCGGCGTCGGCGATGTAGTCGGCCAGGCGCAGCCGGTCTTCCTGTTTGTAAAGTTCCGGATCCCGGTAACGGCTGCCTCCGATGCCCTGTTTGTCGTAGCGGAGCGAGGCGATTCCCTCTTTTTCGAGCGCACGGGCGAGCATGTAGTAGGTGTTGGTTATCAGGCCCGAGCCGCTGTTGCCGTTGCGGTCGGTCGGTCCCGAGCCGGCGATGATCAGCACCGCTGCGTCGCTTCCTTCGTCGGGTACGGTCAGCGTTCCGGAGAGTTTGCCCCAGGAACGGGAAACAGAGATTTCCTCCTCTTTGGACTGGGAGGGAAGCGCCGCAAGCAACAGCAGTCCGGCGATGAGGTATCTGAATGTTTTCATGGTCGCTGTGTTTGTCAATCGAATCGTTACAGGAGATCGGCGAGCCTCTCCAGCCCGATGCTGTGCGATCCTTTGACCAGGATCAGGGCCTGCGATACGGGATGTTTCCGGAGCTCTGCGGCCAGTGCCTCCTGCGACGGGTAGAGAGTCGTGTCGGCGGGTCGGGATTCCAGACTGCGGTAAGCCTTTGCGAAATGCGGTCCGACCAGCAAGATACGGGCATCGGGAATTTCGGCGGCGAGGGAGATGATATGGCGGTGTTCCGCATCCGACCAGTCGCCCAGTTCCAGCATATCGCCGAGGATCAGTATCTTCCGGGTGCAGCTTTCGAGCGGTTCCTGCCGGAAGTTGACGAGCGATGCCTGCATGCTCGAGGGATTGGCGTTGTAACAGTCGAGAATCAGGGTATTCTGCCCGGTGCGTATTTTTTGTGAGCGGTGGTTGTCGGGCCGATAGGAGCCTACGGCATAGCGGATGCGTTCGTCGTCCACGCCGAAATAACGCCCGACGGCGACCGCCGCAGCGACGTTGAAGCGGTTGTAGTCCCCTTCGAGGTGGTGCTCCACGCCGTCGGCCAGCGTGGTCGGGTAACACTCCGCAGCCAGCGTTTCGCGTTCGGCCGCCATGGACATCAGGACCGGGTCGTTGGCAGGAACGAAAACGCGCCCTCCGGTCCGGGCGAGCCAGTCGTACAGCTCGCCTTTCCCGCGCCGGACACCCTCCGGGCCGCCGAAGCCTTCCAGGTGGGCTCGTCCGATGTTGGTGACGATGCCGTAGTTGGGTTCCGCGATCGAGCAGAG
>OLZU01000836.1_pt1 | contig 16821 bp, 17 predicted proteins | sample 1674101 | NCBI WGS metagenome assembly OLZU01 (sample SAMEA103958143, study PRJEB25191) | human gut metagenome | biome: human-associated habitat [ENVO:00009003]; feature: intestine environment [ENVO:2100002]; material: feces | place: Germany | collected 2013/2015
AGGACATGAGATGCATACGGAATACATTTCTGTAAGCAAGCATACCATTGAAAAATTAATTGCCCATAATGGAGAAGCCATTGCGGTAGGAACCACTTCGGTACGTACCCTGGAAAGTCTTTATTATATCGGCGTCCTTATCAGCCACAATCCCGATGCCACTCAGGACGAGTTGCATGTACAGCAATGGATGCCCTACGAAGATAAGAATGACCTGACTCCGGTGGAAGCACTGCAACAGATTCTGGATTATCTGAACCGACACGAAATGGAAGCGTTGCATAGCAGTACTCAGATTATCATCGCGCCGGGATATACATACAAAATAGTCAAGAAGATGGTTACCAATTTCCATCAGCCGCAAAGTACATTGCTGCTATTGGTTTCCGCCTTTGTGAAAGGAAACTGGCGAAGGATTTATGATTATGCACTGGGCCATGATTTCAGGTTTCTGAGCTACGGAGACAGTTCGCTGCTGATACCCTAAGACTTCATCACGGATATAAAGCCTTTTTTCCGTATCACCAATCGTTTTCTACTATATGGCTAAGGCTTTTCTTCCTGCTTGTTTTATCTCCGCAAGCCTTTGGAGTTATCTCCCAAGGCTTGGGAGTTAACTCCAAAGCTTATGGAGATAACTCCAAAGGCTATGGAGATAGAATACATCCGTATAAAAAGGCTTAATCTGGAGAAAGAAAAAACTTATGCAATAGGCTGTGATATGATAGACATTCATTTATTCCGCCGGTAGGTTCTTACTTAAAAAAATCCAAAGAAAGATATAAACGGGAAAATAAGAACCAGCTTCCACTAAATTTCTACCGCCCCCTTTATTTACTATACACAAGAACAGGAAACCTACTTTGTCATTATGGCAAGCTTTTTATATCCGTGTGCGTTTACCTTTACATCAAGTCTATAGATAAAAAACAACTTTATGTCACTAAACATATCTCCAAACCCATAGTATTCCAATCGTTTTGCTATCTTTGTGACAAAACACTTACATACTATGACTATCACTCTATCTACTGATTTACCTGCCTATCCTACATTCACGGAAGGCATCCGCCGTGCTCCCGACCGGGGCTACCGCTTGACACCCGCCCAAACGGAAACGGCATTGAGGAATGCATTGCGATACATTCCGGTGGAACTGCATGAGCAACTTGCTCCCGAATTGATGGATGAACTGCTCACCCGGGGTAAAATCTACGGTTACCGCTTCCGGCCCGAAGGTGACTTGAAAGCAAAGCCCATTGACGAATATAAAGGAAACTGTATCGAAGGAAAAGCGTTTCAAGTAATGATAGACAACAACCTTTCATTTGATATCGCCCTCTATCCTTACGAACTGGTGACTTACGGCGAAACCGGACAAGTTTGTCAAAACTGGATGCAATACCGGCTTATCAAGCAGTATCTGGAGGTAATGACGAATGAACAAACCCTGGTCGTAGAAAGCGGCCACCCGTTGGGATTATTCAAATCACATCCCGAAGCTCCCCGTGTTATTATCACCAATTCCATGATGGTAGGCATGTTCGACAACCAGAAAGACTGGGAAATAGCCGCACAGATGGGAGTAGCCAATTATGGACAGATGACCGCCGGAGGCTGGATGTACATCGGTCCGCAAGGCATTGTACACGGCACGTTCAACACCCTATTAAATGCCGGCCGCATGAAATTAGGAGTGCCGCAGGACGGCAACCTGAACGGCCATCTTTTCGTATCCTCCGGATTGGGCGGAATGAGCGGAGCCCAACCCAAAGCAGCCGAGATAGCCGGAGCAGTGGCCATTATAGCCGAGGTGGATTATTCACGCATAGAAACCCGCCACCGCCAAGGGTGGGTACAGCATATCACATCCGATTTGTCTGAAGCTTACCGGCTGGCTGCCGATGCCATAGACCGACGAATCCTCTGTTCCATAGCCTACCATGGCAATGTAGTCAATCTGTTGGAGTATGCATTGCATCACAACATCCACATCGAACTTCTCAGTGACCAGACTTCCTGCCATGCCGTTTACGAAGGCGGCTATTGTCCTGCAGGCATTTCCTTCGAAGAACGTACCCGTATGCTGAAAGAAGACAGAGAAACTTTCGATGAAATGGTGAACGAAACTTTGCGCCGCCATTTCCATGTTATCAAGGAACTGGTGGCACGGGGCACTTATTTCTTCGATTATGGCAATTCTTTCATGAAAGCGATTTATGACGCCGGAGTGAAAGAAATCTCACGCAATGGAACAGACGAGAAGGATGGATTCATCTGGCCCTCCTATGTAGAGGATATCATGGGGCCTCAACTTTTCGATTATGGTTACGGTCCCTTCCGCTGGGTATGCCTGAGCGGGAAAAAGGAAGATTTGATAAAGACCGACCATGCCGCTATGGAGTGTATCCCTAAAGATCGCCGCGGCCAGGATATGGACAACTGGATATGGATTCGCGACGCCGAAAAGAATAACCTGGTGGTAGGGACCCAAGCACGCATTCTGTATCAAGACGCGCTGGGCCGTATGAATATCGCACTGCGTTTCAATGAAATGGTACGCCGGGGCGAGGTAGGTCCTATCATGTTGGGACGTGACCACCATGATGTAAGCGGTACCGACTCTCCTTTCCGGGAAACCTCCAATATCAAGGACGGCAGCAATGTAATGGCAGATATGGCTGTGCAATGCTTTGCCGGAAATTGTGCCCGGGGCATGAGCCTTGTCGCTTTGCACAATGGAGGCGGTGTAGGTATAGGTAAAGCCATCAATGGCGGATTCGGAATGGTATGCGACGGCAGTGAACGGGTAGACCGTATTCTCCGCTCATCCATGTTATGGGATGTAATGGGAGGAGTGGCACGCCGCTCGTGGGCACGCAACCCGCATGCCATGGAAACTTCGGCGGAATTCAACGAGAGCCATGCCGATGGTTATCACATCACCCTGCCGCATATAGCGGAAGATGACCTTATTAATAAGGTATTGAAAAATAAAGGAATCAACTAACCAAAAACCGGAACACCATGGATGCAACTGTTTCATTCATCCGCATCCATGGATGTTCCCTATAAACCAAATTCTAAAGAGTATGAGCTGGACAAAAATTATGGAATGCGTCCCCAACTTCAGCGAGGGACGTGACTTACAGAAAATAGACGAGATTGTATCTCCGTTTCGTGCCAAGGCAGGCGTAAAATTATTGGATTATAGTAACGATGAAGACCACAACCGGCTGGTAGTTACCGTTGTTGGAGAGCCGGACGCCTTGAAAGAAGCCGTGATAGAAGCTATCGGTATAGCAGTAGAACTGATTGACCTGAACCATCACCAAGGACAGCACCCCCGTATGGGAGCTGTAGATGTAGTTCCATTCATTCCCATCAAAGGATGTACCATGGAAGATGCCATAGCGGTGTCCAAAGAAGTGGGGCAACGGGTGGCCTCTCAATATAATCTCCCTGTATTCTTGTATGAAAAATCAGCTAGTGCACCACATCGTGAAAATCTCGCTGCCATCCGTAAAGGAGAATTCGAGGGAATGAAGGAAAAGATTCACCAACCCGAATGGCATCCCGATTTTGGTCCTGCGGAACGTCACCCCACTGCCGGAACTGTAGCCATCGGAGCCCGTATGCCCTTAGTGGCCTACAATATAAATCTCAATACTCCCAGCCTGGAAATAGCGCATGACATTGCCAAGAAAATCCGTTTTATCGGTGGCGGACTGCGCTATTGCAAGGCCATGGGCGTAGAACTGAAGGACCGGGGTATCACCCAGGTATCCATGAATCTTACCGACTATAGCAAAACCGCTATCTACCGGGCATTCGAAATGGTACGTTTTGAAGCCAAACGCTACGGAGTAAGCATCATCGGCAGCGAAATCGTAGGACTTGTTCCTATGGAGGCCTTGATAGACACTGCCTCTTACTACCTGGGATTGGAAAACTTCTCCATGCAACAAGTGCTGGAAGCGCAGATTATGGAATAATATAGAATAGAACGCAAATGACACAAATGACGCAAATAGCAAGTCAAGAAGATGTAGATAAAATATTAAAAGCATTTTATCTAGTGTACAACACATTAGGATATGGATTCTTGGAAAGGGTTTATCAAAATGCCCTCTACTTTGAATTGATAGAGCAAGGTTTTAAATGTGAAGTGCAAAAGCAAATCAATGTATTTTATAAAAATCATAAAGTGGGTGAATATTATGCCGACATGGTGATCAACAACTCCATCATATTAGAACTGAAAGCGGCTGATGCTTTACGTCCCGAGCATGAATTTCAACTGATAAACTATCTGAAAGCCACAGACATAGAGATAGGCTATCTATTAAACTTCGGAAAGCATCCTGAATTTAAAAGAAAAATATTCAGTCACCATTGATATTTGTGTCATTTGCGTCATTTGCGTTCCATTAAAACTAACAACTATGAGCAACAACTTGATTATCATCAATGCCCACATCGTTACTCCGCAAGGCAGAACCGCCCGGAAAGGAGAAGCCATGAACGAACTTCTCAACATTCCTTGCGGAACGGTAAGAGTAACCGACGGCATTATTACCTATGTTGGCGAAAACCGTATAAGCCATGAAAAGCCCGGCTATAAAGTGCTTGACGCCAGAGGGAATGTATTGTTGCCGGGATTCGTTGACTCTCATACCCATTTGGTTTTCGGAGGATTTCGCCCCGACGAATTCATCTGGCGGCTCAACGGCGACAGTTATATGAGCATCATGGAACGTGGCGGAGGCATTATCAATACTGTACGTGCCACCCGGGAAGCCTCCTTTGAAGAACTGAAACATAAAGCCGAATGGTTTCTGGATACCATGAGCCGGATGGGGGTCACCACAGTGGAAGGAAAAAGCGGATATGGTCTGGATCGTGATACAGAACTGAAACAACTCAGTGTCATGCAAGCTATCAATGAATGTCCCGACCGGAAAGTAGATATCGCCACCACTTTTTTAGGTGCTCACGCCTTACCCGAAGAATACAAAGGGCGAAGTGACGCATATATTGATTTTCTGATTAACGAAATGTTGCCCATGATCCATCAGAAACAATTGGCCGAAAATTGCGATATTTTCTGTGAAAAAGGAGTATTCACTGTGGAACAGTCTCGAAAGCTATTGAAAGCTGCGCAAGCTCTAGGCTTCGGCGCCAAGCTACACGCTGATGAAATTGTCAGCTTTGGAGGAGCAGAACTGGCAGGAGAATTGAAGGCCCTCAGCGCCGACCATCTGTTGCAAGCATCCGATGAAGGCATAAAAGCCCTGGCACAAAATAATGTAGTAGCCACTCTGTTGCCACTAACTGCCTTTACCCTAAAAGAGCCCTACGCCCGTGGCAGGAAAATGATAGACAGCGGCTGTGCCGTAGCCCTTGCCACCGATCTAAATCCAGGCAGCTGTTTCTCCGGATCCATCCCGCTGACTTTTGCTCTGGCCTGCATCTATATGAAACTGACCGTTGCCGAAGCTATCACAGCCATCACACTGAACGGTGCGGCAGCCCTCGGACGCGCCGACCGCATCGGAAGCATAGAAGCCGGAAAACAGGGAGACTTTGTTTTACTGGGAACCGACAACCCCCATATATTACCTTATTATACAGGTATGAACGCAGTGAAGCTGACCATCAAAGGGGGACGTATTCTACATTCAAATTAACCAATTAAATACTAATAGCCATGTTAACAGAACTTACCATCAAAGAATTTATCAATAAAGTACTCAGTAATGATCCTGTCCCCGGTGGCGGCAGTGTCTCGGCACTCAATGGAGCCCTTGCCACCTCACTGGCAGCTATGGTAGCCAATCTTACCATAGGCCGCAAGAAATATGTAGAAGTGAACGAAATTATGGAAGATCTTTCTGTTCGTTTCGAAGAGCTCACCCGCCAGCTGATAACCGATGTAGACCGTGATTCGGAAGCATACGACCGTGTTTTCTCTGCATTCAAACTTCCGAAAGAAACGGATGAAGAAAAGGCTATCCGCAGTGAAGCCATACAGAAGGAAACCAAATATGCCGCCCAAGTGCCTATGGAGGTGGCACGTACCGTCCATTCCATTCTGCCCATGATTGATGTGGTAGCCAGAAAAGGGAACAGCAACGCTGTAACCGATGCCTGCGTGTCCATGATGTGTGCCCGGACTGCCATTCTGGGAGCCTTGCTGAATGTACGTATTAACCTCACTTCTATCAAAGACGAAAAATTCGTCAAAGAGATGAGTGAAGAGGCTGATATGATAGAACAGACGACCATTGCCGAAGAACAGAAAATACTGGACTATGTGAAAACCATTTTTTAATCCCAACCTCCGCGGTTAAAAAAAGAATCAGACCATGAAGAATGTATATCAAATAGGTTCGGGTGACCTCACTTTTGACATCATCGAACGTATTATCAATGAAAATCTGAAATTGGAACTGGCTCCTGAAGCTAAAGACCGGATTCAGAAATGCCGGAATTACCTGGACAGAAAGATCAAGGAATCCGATGTTCCTCTCTATGGCATCACGACAGGATTCGGCAGCCTGTGCAACCGTAATATTTCTTCCGATGAACTGAGTACTTTGCAAGAGAACCTGGTGAAAAGCCATGCTTGCAGTGTAGGCGCAGAAATGCCCCATGTCATTGTGAAGCTGATGTTTTTATTAAAAGCTCATGCTCTTTCTTTGGGACACAGTGGCGTACAAGTCATTACTGTACAGCGCATTATCGACTTTTTCAATAACGATGTAATGCCCATTGTCTACGACCGCGGTTCATTGGGAGCCTCAGGAGATCTTGCCCCGCTCGCCAATCTCTTCCTTCCGTTAATCGGCGTAGGCGACGTATATTATAAAGGCAAACGCTGCGAAGCTATCAGCGTGCTTGATGAGTTTGGTTGGGAACCAGTCAAATTGAAAAGCAAAGAAGGACTGGCCTTGCTCAATGGTACCCAGTTTATGAGTGCCAACGGAGTGTATGCCATACTCAAAGCCTTCCGTCTTTCCAAGAAAGCCGACCTCATTGCCGCCATCTCCCTGGAAGCCTTTGACGGCCGCATCGATCCGTTCATGGACTGTATCCAACAAATGCGTCCGCATAAAGGCCAGATAGAAACCGGAGCCGCATTCCGAAGAATACTGGAAGGCAGTGAAATCATCGCACAGCCCAAACAACACGTACAAGACCCCTATTCGTTCCGTTGCATCCCACAAGTTCATGGTGCTACCAAAGATGCCATCAACCACGTAGCTTCAGTACTGTTGACCGAGATAAATTCAGTTACCGATAACCCCACTATCTTCCCCGATGAAGACCTTATCATTTCAGGTGGCAACTTCCACGGACAGCCCCTGGCACTGGTATATGATTATCTTGCCATTGCTATGGCCGAACTGGGAAACATATCCGAACGGCGTGTGGCACAACTCATTATGGGACTTCGCGGATTGCCCGAATTTCTGGTTGCCAATCCGGGACTTAATTCCGGTTTCATGATTCCCCAATATGCGGCTGCCAGCATGGTAAGCCAGAATAAAATGTACTGTTATGCCGCCAGCAGCGACTCCATAGTATCCAGCAACGGACAGGAAGACCATGTAAGTATGGGAGCCAACGCCGCCACCAAGCTCTACAAAGTGATGGATAATCTGGAACATATACTTGCCATCGAATTGATGAACGCCGCACAAGGACTGGATTTCCGCCGCCCGCTCCGCAGTTCACCGTTTATTGAAAAGTTTCTCGCCACCTACCGCAACGAGGTACCTTTTATAAAAGAAGATATTGTGATGTATAAGGAAATACATAAAACAGTAGCTTTTTTAAAACGGCATCAAGTAAATTATTAAACGGTATTTCGGACTCGGATTATAAAGGTCTCACATCCCTTTTTACTATTAAAGACTATAAGATCCATATAATCCGAGCCCGAATTCATATCTTTGCAGTAACAAAAAAATAGCGAAGATGAATTACGATAATAAAGAAGAAATGTTTCCTATAGTAGATGAACAAGGAAACATAACAGGAGCTGCAACCCGTGGAGAATGTCATAATGGAAGTAAATTGCTACATCCGGTAGTCCACTTACATGTATTCAACAGTAAAGGCGAACTCTATTTGCAAAAGCGTCCTGACTGGAAAGATATCCAACCAGGCAAATGGGACACAGCCGTAGGCGGACACATAGATTTAAGTGAAAATGTGGAAACAGCCTTGAAACGTGAAGTAAAAGAAGAACTGGGCATCACCGACTTTACTCCCGAATTACTGACTAGCTATGTATTCGAATCCACCCGGGAAAAAGAATTGGTATTCTCACATAAAACCACTTATGACGGTCCCATTATTCCCAGCGAGGAACTGGATGGCGGCCGTTTTTGGTCACTAGAAGAGATCAGAAGCAATATTGGGAAAGAAATATTTACACCTAATTTTGAGAATGAATTTCAGAAGCTGGGCTTCTGAAATAGTTTTTTAATGAAAAGTGGCAAATTCTTGATGCAGGTCAAGAATTTGCCACTTTTGCATACATTTTATCTTTATCAGAGTACAATCTAGAACAAAACAGCATAATTTTGTGTTGTAAAACATAAAAAGAAAGGATAACGAGATTATGAAAAAGGTAAAAAGTATTTTTAAGAAAGCCCTTGCTATGATGGGTGAAAACGAAGTAAAAGCTTGGGGTATAGGGATTAAGTAAGAAAACAACCCTATTTTTTAATCAAAGAAAGGATAACATTATGAAGAAGTTGAAGGAGATCATCAAAGCAGGTCTCAAAGATATGGGAAATGACGCCCTCCGTGCTTGGGGGTACGATACAAAGTAAAAGATACAAAGGATTAGTTTTTAACGTTTTAAAAAAAGGTAACAGGATGAAAAGAGTAAAAAGTTTTTTCAAAGGATATATGAGGGCTATTGAAATTAATGCCGCATTAATGTATGGTTATAGACCTAAATAAAAACCGTACTTTTTGATTGAGGGAATTGAATTACCATTATAATAAAAAAGCAGTCTTGAAAAGTCAAGACTGCTTTTTTATTATAAATACAGTATAAGTGAAATCAATTTATCCGACAAGCAATACACTAATATTAAAAATATTCCCTATTTTTGCAACAATCTACTATTAACCTATAAATTTCAATTAAACAGAACCATGATTAAAAACCTATCTACCTTCTTCGTCGGTATAGCGTTATCATGCCTCGCCGGCTGTACCCCAATCCCCAAAGAAACAACTGCAACAAAAGAGTATGCGCCTCTTGAAGTTCCAGTTCCCGAACGTCCTGCGGGACAACAGGATGTAATCGAACTAACAACTCCTAAACTTGACACTGTGCGTGTAGGTTTCATCGGTTTGGGCATGCGTGGTCCCAGTGCGGTAGAACGTTGGACGCACATACCGGGAACTAAAATTGTCGCTCTTTGCGACTTATTGCCTGAAAATGCGGAAAAAGCACAAAAAATTGTAACTAACGCCGGTATGGAAGCCCCTGCCCTCTATTCCGGCAGCGAAGATGCATGGAAACAACTGTGCGAGCGAAACGATATCGACTTGGTATACATTGCAACAGACTGGAAACACCATACTGAAATGGGTATCTATGCCATGGAACATGGAAAACATGCAGCCATCGAGGTACCTGCCGCCATGTCGCTGGATGAAATCTGGGCACTTATCAATACTTCCGAAAAGACCCGTAAACACTGTATGCAACTTGAAAACTGTGTTTACGACTTCTTCGAACTGACGACATTGAATATGGCACAAAAAGGTCTTTTCGGCGAAGTGCTCCATGTAGAAGGTTCATACATCCATAATCTGGAAGAATTCTGGCCTTATTACTGGAACAACTGGCGTTTGGATTACAACCGGGAGTTCCGTGGAGACGTTTATGCCACACACGGCCTAGGCCCTGCCTGCCAATTGCTCAACATTCACCGCGGTGACCGCATGAAGACACTGGTAGCCATGGACACCAAAGCTGTAACCGGTCCCGAACTGGTAAAACAATATCAGAAAGAAGAAGCACCCGATTTCCAAAACGGCGACCATACCATGACTTTTATCCGTACAGAAAACGGAAAAACCATCCACATACAGCATGATGTAATGAATCCACGTCCCTATAGCCGTATGTATCAGCTGACCGGTACCAAAGGTTTTGCCAACAAATATCCCATCGAGCAATATTGTTTCCGCCCGGATCAGATTGACAGCACCAGCATACCCGATCACGAAAACCTGAGTATGCACTCGGCTGTTCCCGAAAAAGTAAAAGAAGCTTTGATGAGCCAATACAAACATCCTATCCACCAAGAATTAGAAGAAACAGCAAAGAAAATAGGTGGACATGGAGGGATGGACTTCATTATGGATTATCGCCTGGTATATTGCTTGCGCAACGGACTTCCTTTGGACATGGACGTTTATGATTTAGCAGAATGGTGCTGTATGGCCGACTTGACCCGTCTTTCTATAGAAAACGGAAATGCACCTGTTGCCGTACCCGACTTTACCCGTGGCAATTGGAACAAAGTGGATGGTTATCATCATGCTTTCGCTCAATAAAAAACTGAAACAAATACAGACTTCAATAAAAAGAGAGGTATATTCTGCATCAGGCAGAAATACCTCCCTTTCTTATAATACACAAAATCACATGAACATTATTGTGTATAAAAAACTCACATTTTATACTTTTGTCAGTTCACCCGTCACCGAATCAATTATAAATCCCCTCACTATAATATCTTCAGGTATTAATGGATGCTCCATAATAGCCCGTACAGTTCCTTTCACCGATTTCTCCGTATCCTCAAAACCATCCAGCCATGCTCCAAAATCTACACCACAGAAACGAATCATATCAATGGTTTCCTGCTTGATGCCACGTGCTTTCATGTGTTCTATCATCTCATTACTATTCATGTGACAGGCTCCACAATCAGAATGAGCAACAACCATAACTTCCTTTACACCTAACTCATAAATAGCCACCATCAGACTACGGATTACACTACCAAACGGATGCGAGATAACCCCACCTGCATTCTTGATAATTTTTACATCACCGTTCCTGATACCCAAAGCAGCAGGTAACAATTCCGTCAACCGGGTATCCATACAAGAAAGAATAGCTATTTTTTTATCAGGATATTTGTTGGTAATATATTTCTCATATCCCTTGCTCTCAACAAATTTCTTGTTGAACTCTAAAATATCATCTATCATTGCCATAAGTTTTTTTAGGATTCACTACAAACTTACACAAAAATAAAATACGATGACACTTTTAAGATAAATATTTATCGGATGCCAACTTTTCTACCATCCATCAAGGCAAAGATGAACCATACAAGAAAAAGCAAAGAGAACAATGCGTTTCCATACGAAAGAACCAACCCCGTAAATGCTAAAATTGTCATTGGTCTTTTTTCCTTCTCCCCAGTTCGGCACGGATACGGCTTAACGACTGTGGGGTAATCCATAAATAAGAAGCGATATGCTTCAGAGGTACATACTGCAACAGTTCCGGATTCTCTTCCAACAAAGTAAGATAACACTCCTTGGCCCGGGGGCTTCCTCCCGTTATCATCCAACTTTCAAGCCCTAAAAACTGCTGCTCGAACAGTCGTCTTCCAAAATTAGCCAGTTCAACAGATCCGGCATATAATACTTCGAGTTTTGCCTTCGAAATACCATAAAGTTCACTGTCACACATCGCTTCGATAGAAACCAACGAAACTGTATTTTCCACATATCCCCATGACGAGAAGATGGCCTCTCCTTCAGAAGCAAACCAGACGGAAACATCTACCCCGTCATTAAGGTAATGCCCCCGCCAGATTCCTTTACTTACAATATAGAAGTTTGAGTTCCGCCCACCTTCCTGTACAAGAAAATCCCCTTTATGAAAAGTGAACTTCTCCATATTATCCAACAACTGCAAGCTCAAAGCTATCGGCAAACTATATTTTTCACAAAACTTCTGTATGAATGCATCCATATATCCACCCGATTAATTACTACAAAAGTAAAAAATCATCTGCGAACCCATTGATGTTTACGATAATAAATTACCATTATCACTAAAAAAGTAAGTATTTCCGCCAAAGGAACCGCCAGCCATATCCCTGGCACCTTCAATAGCAACGGCAAGCCCAATAAACAAAGTACCATAAAAACAAACCCACGCAAAACTGTAACCATCATAGCCGGACGTGCCCGCTCTACACTTTGAAAATAGCCAATGGAAACAATGTTTACAGCAAAAAAAATAAAACCAGACGCAAACAAAGGCAGTCCCGCCACAGCAATATCGTATGCCGGATAGGAACGATCAATAAACATAGCCACAATCTGATGATTGAACAAAGCTGTTAACGCAAAAAACACAAGTCCGCAGGTCACGGCCGTTCCCAGTGCCAGACGGAAAGCGGAACGTACCCGCATGGTATCACCCGCTCCAAAGTTATAGCTTAAAATGGGTTGAGCCGATTGTCCTATGGCATTATATACCATAAATATAATGGGAAAGAAATAACAGGCAATACTGAAAGCAGCCACTCCATCTTCACCTAAATAATGAATAAACACATAATTGCCTGCAAACATCATACAGGCTATGGCTGCCTCGCACAAAAAGGTGGAAACTCCTAAGTGGCACATATATTTCACATTGCGCCAAGTGAGCCGCATACTCTTCTTGCTAAGTTTCACCCGGCAAAAATGAATCACATTTCTTCTGCGACTTAAATAGACTACAATCATTCCGGCCCCCAAAATATACCCCAGACTGGTAGCCAGCGCCGCACCCATCATTCCCCATTTGAGAATAAAAATGAACACATAATCCAATAGGATATTCACCACTGCCGGAATAGCATTACACAACATGGCATAATTAGGAGAACCATCCAGACGGACAAAGAACATCCCTGAACTTAGCAAAGCACTAAATACCAGAAAAGGCAAGAACCAATACATATATTCCACCGCCAAAGGCAACAGACGTTCCGAACTTCCCAACCACACGGCTACTTGTGGAGCAAACAAACATACCACTCCCCACAGCACAGCCAAAAACAAAGAAGAAATCACAACAGCCTGCGTCACATTGATACGAGCAGTTTTCAACTTTCCCTGAGATAAATGAATAGATGCCACCACCGATGCGCCAACACCAAACATCAGTCCGATACCCGTACTTATCAAAAACAAAGGAGCAGTAATATTCACTGCCGCCAATGCGTCACTACCTATCCCTTGACCTACAAAAATACCATCTGTTATCACAAACACAGCCGAAAATACCATCCCCAGCACAGTAGGTATCAGCAATTTCCGAAACAATTTCGGAATTTCCATACTACCAAAATCAATACTATCCTTCATAAACTTCACTTTTTTGTTTAGCGGATGCAAAGATAGAGCGTTATTTCGGAGTAAAAATTACCATTTGGTAATTTCCAACTATTTTTTCCTATGAAAAAATTTGTTCTTTTAAAAGATATTCTTACCTTTGCACCCGCTAAACAAAAAGCAATGCCTCTTTAGCTCAGTTGGCCAGAGCACGTGATTTGTAATCTCGGGGTCGTTGGTTCGAATCCGACAAGAGGCTCACTCAAATAAAATGCCGCTATATGCGGCATTTTTTATACCCTTTCTTTTCGGTGTTCACGATACACAACGATACTCACGGCTACCAGAATCAATAATATTCCGATAAATGTATTCAGCGTAAAAAGTTCATTAAAAACAAAGACACCGATCACAACTGCTGTCAGCGGCTCCATCGCCCCCAAAATAGAAGTGAGAGTAGGCCCTGCATTCTTTATTGCCTGTACCAGAGTTATATTGGAAATAGCGGTAGCCGGTAAGGCTAACCCTAAAATAATCAGCCAGACATAACTATCTGTCACCATACGAAGCCCGGATGTGCAACAAGCTCCTGCTATATAAAAAAGTGCTCCCAAACTCATGACATAACAAGTAAGCACCGTAGAGTTAATCTTCACAACTCTTGTATTACGCACTCCTATAATATAGGCAGCATATGAAAAAACAGAAACACAAGCTGACACCAATCCAATCGACACATTTCCATCCTTCACGTCTGCTCCTCCCAATGAAAGTACAGATGCTCCGGACAAGGACATCAACACGGCAACAATCACCCACACCGACCTTTTCTCCCGGAAAACAAACATCATAACCAATGCAACAGCCAGCGGATACATGAAATGAATCGTAGACGCTACCCCACTGGCAATGTTCTGATATGCAATGATTAAACTGAAAGAGGTGATCGCCCTCAATAGACTCAAGGCAAAAACTACCGCAAAATCCTTTCTTTTCAATCGAAAGTCACAACCGGAAAATAATCCGAATATAATTAATACGACCGAAGCTATCCCCCAACGGTAAGAAAGTACCTCAAAAGCTGAAAAACCAATCAGCAACAAAGTGATAGAGAAAAACGGAGCCAGTCCAAAAGTGGAAGAGGAAACCGCTGCATAAAGTATACCTTTTATACGACTCATGAATATATCCAACTAAAATCCGACTAAAAGTTATCAAAGTATCAAACATTATTTCACAACTCAGTGATCACAGCAACCGGCAACCCTGTACATTCAGCTATCACATCATCCGATACCCCTTTCTGCTTAAAGTTACGGGCTATCTCTGTCTTTCGGAGGAACTCCCTACCAAATAAAAGAAGTTAAGTTCACAGTCAAAGACACAACCGGAATAAACACAAACAAAAAGATAACAAAAGAGAACAATATTATGACGGTCTTCACAGCTACCGCAATTTTCCTCTTAATTATCTGGTTATTGGCCCGCTTCTTATTTCATAAACAAAAGAAATAAAGAGATGAAAAGCAGAGAATAATCCTATCGCATTACTCCCGTATCACCTGTCTTTTTTATTTTTTGAGTATTCTCTTTAAATGTTCGACATCTAAAAGTAAATTCACTGTCTCAAAATTCCCTTTATAAAAAACACCCCAGTTATTGAAAACACAAGGTAAGTTTTTCGCTTTTTCTAGTGTATCCACTTGAATTAAAGATACAGGAACGTTATTTATTTCACAATATTGTTTTACCATTTCAATCCTTTGATAGATATAAGGACATTGCATATCATAATAAATGGTCAGTTCTTCGCTTTCAACTTTCATCTTCTTAGCATTTTGCGCAAACTTTGGTATTGTTCCATCAAAAGAAAGCGCAAGCAGATCATATCCATTATCGGTTGTATCAACAACTTCAAAACCAAATTTCTTTGCAAACGATTGGTCGGAAAGCCAGTTCTTTTGTTTTTTTTGATCCGAGCATACAAACACCTGATTTACCTTTTTCTTTGGCATCTGCCAAGCAATACTCCATCAGAGCTCTTCCATATCCGTTCCCTTTGGATCCCCCTAAAACCCATAAACAATAAAGATAATAATAGTTATCACCCATGACAGGAACCCAGGCTGTCTCAAGAGGAGCATACTCTATAAAAACCGTAGCCTTTGCATTGAGCTTTCTAAAAACATGGCCTTCATTGAGTCTGTCGGAAAGCCATCGTCGCTTAGCGTCAATACCCGCATGAGGCTTTTTACTACGAATAATGCAGCATAAATGCTCATCATTAAGGTTCTCGGTTGTTAAGTTCACAAAATCTGCATTCATATATGTATCCTCGCATTAAATTAGATATTATCAATCCATTGACTTTAATAATATCGCTGTACTCCCATTGTGATAGGCAAATATTTGATAATTCTTATATGGTATAATCATATTTCTTGTTATTTATGAAAGAACTGTTTCATGAAAGATACTGATTTAGCACTAGAATTCTCTTTAAATCTTTCTCTCTGCCAAAAAGAGATAAAATTCTTTTCTGTTCTTCCATTGTCGGTATTCTGATAATCAAATCCCCGATGAAAATCTCTCTATATTCTTGCACATAAACAAACTGCCAAACATTGTTTTTCTTGATTTGAAGATTCCCCATGACCTCTACGTCCATTAAAGGAAGATTGAATCTGGCAAAATTAGAAGAAAATAAACCATCCTCTTTTGTTTCCGGAGCAATTTCCATATATGCTTTTAATGAACACTGTAGTTTGAGCGAATTCATTTCAGTTGTCAAAATATCAATATCTGAAGTTTCCCCAATCTCTATATCTGACAAAATCATAGCAGATGCACCTATGATATAGAAATCAGGACCTATTTCTAACAATTCAGCAGTCATACTTGCAAGAGTCTGAACTATTTTATCTTTAATCTTCATATTTCTAATAATTCATATGTAGCAAAAATACAAAATATATTTCAGAATGATTACCGGAGAACTGAATATTATAACTTAAATGCAATCCAATATGGAAAACAAAGATTATGATCTGAAACTGGCAGGATATATATGGTCAATTTTAAAGATACACCCCATTATAGTAATGTCATGAGGAATAGATATGGATACAGTAAGAGCGATTGAAGGAGAAATGAAATTTCATGTGCAGGGATTCAAGCATACGGGGATATGAGAATGGTACATTACAGTATATTGAATAGAGTTTTCCGACACGTTGGTTAGCTCCATTCTGCATGTTTATCCATCCTTATGTAAAAATTGAAAAGAATATAGTCCAACAGTAAGTTATCAGTATAAAACTTCAAGAATATATTAAACATATATAAATAATACAGGATTGTTTTTTTACGTCACTTTTTTTATCTATATTAAAGGTCAGAGAATAAGCTAACAATTTTAAATACTTTAAAGAGAGC
>OLZU01000874.1_pt1 | contig 16224 bp, 11 predicted proteins | sample 1674101 | NCBI WGS metagenome assembly OLZU01 (sample SAMEA103958143, study PRJEB25191) | human gut metagenome | biome: human-associated habitat [ENVO:00009003]; feature: intestine environment [ENVO:2100002]; material: feces | place: Germany | collected 2013/2015
CTCGTTGCCGCGGGTGATGCAGCAGAGCAGCAGGTTCTTTTTCAGGTGGAGCTGGCTCAGGGGCACCCCGGTGGCGCGGCTCTTCTCATGGACCGTGAATTCCAGCGCCTCCACGCGGTCGTCCAGAATGCGGTACAAGGTCTTGATGTTGCTGCCTGCCTCGTTCTGCAAAGCGCGCACATACTGCACGATGTAATCGCAGGTCATGTACTTGGGGTAGACGATGCTGCCCAGATCAAGCCCGGCCAGGATATCGTCAAATTCCAGGCGGTTGATCTTGGTGACCAGCTTGCCATTGGAATGCTTCTTGGCAAAGAGAGTCAGCAGGACATTTTCCTCGTCGATGTTGGTCAGGGCCACAAAGGCCTCAGTGGAGGTCAGGCCCTCGGAGAGCAGGAACTCGCGGTTGGAGCCGTCCTCACACAGGATCTGTGCCTCGGGCAGGGCCTGGGCCAGCACATCGCAGCGGGCAGGGTCCCGCTCCACGATCCGCACCCGGACATGGTTTTCCAGCAGCTCCTGGCTCAGGTAGAAGGCAATGGCACCGCCGCCCACGATGAGGGCATTGCGCACCGGGCGCACGGCCAGATGGATGCGCTGGAAGAACTCGTGGGCCTTTTCCTGCGTTGCAAGGAAGGTGACCTGATCGCCGGTCTGGAGCACAAAGTTACCGTTGGGGATGATGACCCCGCCGTCGCGCTCCACGGCGCAGACCAGGATATCGCTCTTGAGCCGGGTGGGGATCTCCCGGATGGCCACGCCGTCCAGTGCCTGTGCCTCGGTCAGGGTGAACTTGATCAGCCGCACCCGGCCTTCCGCAAAGGTATCGATCTTGCTGGCACCGGGGAAGCGCAGCAGGTGGGAGATCTCCCGCGCCGCCGCCATCTCCGGGTTGATGATGGCCGAAATGCCGATCTGCTTTTTGATGAAGTCCAGCTCATGGCTGTAGGAGGGGTTGCGCACACGGGCAATGGCGTGGCAGTGGCCCGCCTTTTTGGCAAACATGCAGCAAAGCAGGTTCAGCTCGTCCGAGCCGGTGACTGCAATGAACACGTCCGCCTCCTCGATCCCTGCCTCGGACAGCGTTATGATGGAGGAGCCGTTGCCGGTAATGCCCATCACGTCATAGGATTCGCTGATATGCTCCACACGGGCCTTGTTGGTATCGATGACCGTGACATTGTGGCCTTCCTCGCTGAGCTGTCGTGCCAGCGCTGTGCCGACCTTGCCGCAGCCCACCAGAATGATCTTCATAGAAAAATGTCCTTTCCGTCCCTCCCTCCTTGCGGGAAGGATGCTTTCTCAGTAGCGCTCCACGCCGTCCTTGGTGACCAGGGCGTAGACCAGCGGGGCCTCCTCGGGCTTTTCCGCACCATAGGCCAGACCGCTGCGGTACTCCGCAGCAGCGGCTTCAAACTTATCTGCCGCACCGTAGAAGGTGGCCAGGCTTTCGCCCTTGTGCACATAGTCGCCGCGCTTTTTGTGCAGGGTGATGCCGGCCGCAAAGTCCAGCGGGTCTCCCTTCTTCTGGCGGCCAGCGCCCAGCAGCACACTGGCAGAGCCGATCTTCTCGGCATCGTTGGCCACGATGTAGCCATCCTGCTCGGCCAGCAGCTCAAAGCTGGCTGCGGGCTGCTCAAACAGGCTGTAATCGTCCAGCACACGGGTGTCGCCGCCCTGGGCCGCAAACATCTCCTTGCACTTGGCAAAGGCAGAGCCGTCCGCGATCACAGCCTGTGCCATGGCACGGCACTCCGCTGGGGTACCCTTGCCTGCCAGCACCAGCATATTGGCGGCCAGCTGCAGGCAGACCTCGGTCAGGTCGGCAGGGCCCTTGCCCTTGAGCACGTCCATGCTCTCCATGACCTCAAGGCTGTTGCCGATGTTACGGCCCAGCGGGGTGTCCATATCGGTGATCATGGCGGCCACCCGGCGGCCATGATGGGTGCCGATGGCAACCATCAGCTCAGCCAGCTCAATGCTCTGGTCCACGGTCTTCATAAAGGCACCGGTGCCGGTGGTCACATCCAGCAGGATGGCATCAGAGCCGGAGGCCAGCTTCTTGGACATGATGGAAGAGGCGATCAGCGGGATGCAGCTGACCGTGGCGGTCACATCCCGCAGGGCGTACATCTTCTTATCCGCCACGGCAATGCCCTCGCTCTGGCCAATGACCGACAGCCCGATCTTGTTCACCTGGGCAAAGAACTCCTCCTGCGAAAGGGCAGTTCTGGTGCCGGGCACGCTCTCCATCTTGTCAATGGTGCCGCCGGTATGGCCCAGACCGCGGCCGCTCATCTTGGCGATCTTTACACCGCAGGCCGCCACCACAGGGGCGATCACAAGGGTGGTCTTATCGCCCACGCCGCCGGTGGAGTGCTTATCCACCTTGATGCCGGGGATGGGGGAAAGATCGACCATCACGCCGCTGTGGGCCATCACGTCCGTCAGCTCGGCTGTTTCTTCGTTGGTCATGCCGCGCAGGTAGACCGCCATCATCCAGGCAGCCATCTGGTAATCGGCCACTTCCCCACTGACAAAGCCGTTGACAATGGCTTCCAACTCTTCCCGGGTGTGGGTACCGCCATCGCGCTTTTTCGCGATCAGATCATAAATACGCATCGCAATTCTCCTGTCTGACAGTATGACTTTCAATAAATTCCATTATAACAGACTTTTTGACAAAGGCAATCCACATTCCGTCTCCTTTGTCGGGTTTTGAACACCAAGGGCGCAGCTGCCCGGAAAAGCAGCTGCGCCCTTGGAACAAACCTCGCTCAGCGGGAACCCTTGTCGTAAGGGATACCCTCAGCCTTGGGGGCCATGCTGTTTTTGGAGGTAAAGGCCAGAATGATCATGGATGCGATGAACGGCATCATGTTATAGATGTTGCTGGACCAGTGGAGCTGCGCCAGGAAGGTGGAGTCCGCAATGTTTGCCAGACTCTTGAACACGGCAAAGAACATGGCGGCGGCACAGATGTTGAAAGGCTTCCACTGACCAAAGATCATAACAGCCAGTGCAAGGAAGCCCGCGCCAGCCACGCCGACCTCAAAGTTCCAGGTCTGCACCGGGGGCACGATATATGCCAGACCGCCGATAGCGCCCAGCGCACCGGAAAGCAGCACACCCGCGTAGCGCATCTTGTAGACGTTGATGCCCACAGAATCGGCTGCCTGAGGATGTTCGCCGCAGGCGCGCAGACGCAGACCGAAGCGGGTCTTGTACAGCACCACATAGCTGATGACGAGCAGCACGATGCCCAACGGCACAAAGATGCTCAGCTCCAGGCCGCCGATGCTGAACAGGAACGGCTTGTTGGAATAGTTCAGCTTGGCGCTGCCGCTGTCGCTGAAATACTTTGCAATGACCACGGCTATGGCGGTGGCCAGCAGGTTCAGGGCCGTGCCGCCGATGGTCTGGTCCGCTTTCAGGTTGATGGAGGCAAAGGCCAGCAGCAGGCTGTACACCATGCCGGCCAGCGCAGCCACCAGGACCGAGATCAGCACCACCAGGAACGGCGACATGTCGGCCGGAAGCATGGTCAGGGTCAGAACACCCGCCACACCGCCGATGACCATGATGCCTTCCAGCGCGATGTTGATGATGCCGGAGTGCTCACTGAACATACCGCCCAGTGCCACCAGCATCAGGACGATGCCATACAGCAGGGTATATTTGATCAAAAGCAGCATCTTACTTGCCCTCCTTCTTCGCGTTGGCCTTTTCCGCCGGGGCAGGCTCTGCGTTCACATTGGTCTTGTCCGCATTCTTGAACAGCAGCTTCTGGATCTTGCCGCGGAACAGCATAGAGAATGCACACAGGTAGATGATGATGCCGCTGATCAGGTCGGCGATCTCCGTGGGGTAATACTTGGTGGAAAGGAAGGTGCCGCCCACCGAGATGTGGGAGATGAACAGGGCCGAGAAGATGGTGCCAATGGGGTTGGAGCTTGCCAGCAGGGCAACGGAGATGCCGTTGAAGCCCATGGCGGGCAGGCTGGTGGAGTTCAGGGGGTTCCACTGGCCCACGTTGGACAGGTAGAACAGGCCCGCGCCAAAGCCTGCCAGCGCACCGGCAATGGCCATGGAGAGGATGATGTTCTTCTTTTCGTTGATACCGGCGTAGCGGGCAGCACTCTTATTCAGGCCGACCGCCTTCAGCTCATAGCCAAAGGTGGTCTTGTTCAGCACCACCCAGATCAGGATGGCAACCACAGCGGCCAGGAAGATGGCAATGGTGGTGCTGTTGGTCTGGAACAGCTTGTTCAGGCCGAAGTCCGGGATAACGGACTGGGCGAAATCCGCGTTCTTGCCCAGGTTCAGGGTGCGGGTGTTGCGCACATCGTACATGGGGCCGGTGCCGTTCTGGTAGACCAGCTCATTGACGAGGTACAGGCCGATCCAGTTGAACATGATGGAGGTAATGACCTCGTTGATGTTGAAGTAGGCCTTGAAGAAGCCGGGGATCGCGCCCCAGATGCCGCCGAGGATGGTTGCCGCGATGAGGCAGACGAACCATGGCATCTTGAGCATGATGGCGCAGTAGAGGGCACCGTAAGCGCCCAGCGTGTACTGACCGGCGGCACCGATGTTGAACAGGCCGGTCTTGAAGGCAAAGCCCACGGAAAGGCCGGTCATGATCAGGGGCGCGGCGTTGGCCAGCTCCTTGCCGACACCATAGGGGGCATCATGGAAGCCGCCCTTGAGGATGCGGACAAAACCGTCTGCCCATGCGTGGGCCGGGTTGATGGCCAGCAGCACGAGGAAGCCCACAAACAGACCGATCAGGATACACAGCAGGGCAGCCATCACGCTGGTGACAGAACCCTGCAGCCCGTTGTGGGAAAGTTTTTTGTTTTTCATTTCTGCTTACTCCTTTCCCTGCTTGCGGGCACCGGCCATGTACAGGCCCAGCTCCTGGACTGTGGTGGTCTTGGGGTCAAACTCGCCCACGATCTCACCCTCGTACATCACAAGGATCCGGTCAGAGAGGTTCATCACCTCGTCCAGCTCCAGACTGACCAGCAGCACAGCCTTGCCCCTGTCGCGCTCATCCACGATCTGCTTGTGGATATACTCAATGGCACCGACATCCAGGCCGCGGGTGGGCTGCACTGCCACCAGCAGCTTGGGGTCTTTGTCGATCTCACGGGCAATGATTGCCTTCTGCTGGTTGCCGCCGGACATGCTGCGCACGATGGTGGCGCTGCCCTGGCCGCTGCGCACGTCATACTGGGCGATCAGCTTATCGGAGTACTCCCGCACCTTTTCACTGCGGATAAAGCCGTTGTGCTGGAACTCGGGCTGCCAGTAGCGCTGGAGCACCATGTTGTTTTCCAGGCTGTAATCCAGCACCAGACCATGCTTGTGGCGGTCCTCAGGGATATGGCTCATGCCGTCCTTGGAGCGCTGGCGGATGCTCTCGTTGGTGATCTCCTTGCCGTCCAGCAGCACCTTGCCGCTGCTGAACTTTTCCAGACCGGTCAGGCCGTAGACAAACTCTGTCTGGCCGTTGCCCTCGATGCCCGCCAGACAGACGATCTCACCGCCACGCACCTGGAAAGAGACGTTCTTGACGGCATCCTTCTTGTGCTGGGCGTTGTGCATGGTAACGTTCTGCACGTCCAGCACCACCTCGCCGGGGGCGGCGGGCTTTTTGTCCACCTGCAGCTGAACATCGCGGCCGACCATCATGCGGGAAAGCTCTTCCTTTGTGGTGTCCTTGATGTCCACAGTGCCCATATACTTGCCCTTGCGCAGAACCGTGCAGCGATCTGCCACTGCCATGATCTCGTTGAGCTTGTGGGTGATGAAGAGGATGGATTTGCCTTCCTTCTTGAACCCGCGCATGATCTCCATCAGCTCGTCGATCTCCTGCGGGGTCAGAACAGCGGTGGGCTCATCAAAGATCAGGATCTCGTTGTCGCGGTAGAGCATCTTCAGGATCTCAACACGCTGCTGCATACCAACAGAGATATCACTGATGAGTGCATCGGGGTCCACACGCAGGCCGTACTTCTCGCTCAGGGCCACGACCTTCTTGCGGGCCTCAGCCTTCTGCAAAAAGCCCAGCTTATTGGGCTCCACGCCCAGAATGATGTTATCCAGCACGCTGAAGCATTCCACCAGCTTGAAGTGCTGGTGCACCATGCCGATGCCCAGCGCGTTTGCATCGTTGGGGTTGCGGACGGCGACCTCCTTGCCGTTCTTGAGGATCTTACCGGCCTCCGGCTGGTACAAGCCGAACAGCACGCTCATCAGCGTACTTTTGCCAGCGCCGTTTTCGCCCAGCAGGGCATGTACCTCACCCTTGCGCAGCTGCAGGGTGATATCATCGTTTGCCTTGATTCCAGGGAACTCCTTGGTAATGTGGAGCATCTCGATCACAAAATCCTCTGCCAATCTGCTCACTCTCCTTTCGTGTCAAATCGACACCTATACTATTCTGTGTACCATTATACCGTATTTTTGCGGTTTTGCACACTTCTTTTTGATTTTTTGGCGGGATGTACTCTTATAAGTATTACTTTTGTGCAAGCTGCACGATTTTTCGCGAGACAAAAACGACCCTCTCCGTCAAAGCCTGGCGGCAATGACGGAGAGGGTCGTTCCCTGCAGCCCTTGCGGACTGTTCAAATTTTACTGGATGTAGGTGACGTTGGTGAACTCGCTGACGGTGGGCTTGGTAGCGTCGTCAGAGCTGTTGTCAACAACGATCTCGCCGGAAGCGATCTTCTGCTTCAACTCCTCGTACTCCTCAACCGTGAAGGTCTCGAAGTTCCAGCTGTCCTCATCGGTGGGCAGGCCGATGTAATCGCCGTCCTCCAGACCAAAGTTGCCGTTGGTTGCTGCGATGGTGCTCCACTCGCCTGCCTCGATGTCGGACAGAGAAGTAGAAACAGCCTCGGACAGGCCCTTCATAGCGGAGGTGATGAACGGGTTGTAAGCATAGGTGCCATCAGCAACGCCGTTTGCGCCGATGTAGTTCTGGTCAACGTCAACGCCGATGACGTAGCCGTTGTTCTTCAGAGCAGCCTCAACAGCGGAGGTGTAGATGCCGCCGCCGCAGGCAAAGACGACCTGAGTGCCGTTGGAGTACCAGCCCTCCATACGGGAGGTGATGTTTGCATCGCCGTAGAACTGGCCGCCGTAGAAGTAGTTGATGTCGATGTTGGTGCCCAGCTCCTGAGCAGCAGCATCAGCGCCCTGAACATAGCCGTAGCCGTAACGGATAACAGCGGGAACAGCCATGCCGCCCAGGAAGCCCAGCTTGGTCTTGCCGTCCTTGGCAATGGCGTAACCTGCCAGATAGCCTGCCTGCTCCTCCTTGAAGGTGATGCAGTAGCAGTTGGAGGGGATCTCATCGGTGCCGATATCGCCCTGGGTGACATCGATAGCGACGAACTTGACATCGGGGTACTGCTCAGCAGCCCATGCCAGAGATGCGCCGTACAGGTAGCCGACGCAGACAATGACCTCAGCGCCATCGTTGACAGCCTGACGGATCATGGTCTCACGGTCCTCATCGGAAGCGTCAGCCTCGGGGATGTAGTACTGGCAGTCATCGCCCATGTAGCTGGAAACAGCGCTCCAGCAAGCCTGGTTGAAGCTCTCGTCATCGATCGTGCCGGTATCGCAGGTCAGAGCGACCTTTGTGATCTTGCTGGCAGCCTCGGAGCCAGCCTCAGAAGCTGCAGAGGAAGCAGTGGAAGAAGCGGTGCTGGTGGAAGAGGAAGAACCACCGCAGGCGGTCAGAGCAGCGGCAGCAGCTGCAGCGCCAGCCACAGCCAGGAAGTTACGACGAGAAATCATCATAAGAAAACTCTCCTTTTTATACATTAAAAATTGCGCTTTAAAAAGGGAATGCGCACACTTGCACATTTACTGACCCAAGTATAGCCGGGTCATGTGAGGAAAGCAAGGCATTTCCGATTACAAAATCTTTACAGATTTTTTGTAAAATTCGCGTAAAAGTCGTACTATTTCGCCAATTTTAGCAAAATCTCCGCTTCCCGCCTCACTCTTCCACGGCTTTGTTGCCCGCCACGTTGGAGGGGCCAAAGCCGAAGGGCAGCAGCTCGTCCATGCTGCGCTCGATGAAATCATCGGGGGTCTTTGCCATGATGACATTCAGCTCCGGTCCACCGAACTCAAACAGCGCCTGACGGCAGACCCCGCAGGGTGAGGTGATCTGCTTGTTCACTTCACCGCGGCGAGAGCCCACCACGGCAATATCGGTGAATCGGGTCACGCCCTCGCTCACCGCCTTGAACAGGGCTGTACGCTCGGCGCAGCTGGTGGGGGTGAAAGCGGCGTTTTCCACATTGCAGCCGGTGAAGATGCGGCCATCTTCGGCCCGCAGGGCAGCACCCACCATGAAATCGGAGTAAGGCGCATAGGCCTGCTCCCGGGCTTCCAGTGCCATCCGGATCAGGGCTTTCTTTTCGTCTAAAGTCAGATTGGTCATAGGGACCTCCTTTTCATTCTAAAGTATAAACAAACGTTTCTGCGTCTTTCTGAACAAATCCTATACTTTCAAACATTTTGCGGGACTGCTTGTTGAAAGAATAAATTTCTGCATAGCATTGCGGATACTTCTTCTCTTTTGCCAGTGCAAGAATCTTCCCAATCACTGTTCTCCCAATGTGCCGATTCTGATACTCTTTACAGACCACAATCGAAATTTCTCCGCTTGTCTGCAAGCATACATCTCCGCACAGAATGCCCTTATATTCAATGTAGAACAAATCACCATGACTATCCAGATACTGGTACATTTTTTTCAGGATAGACAGGTCATAAATGCGATTCTGATTATCTACATGATGGCACAGTTCTGCGTCCTGATACCACGGAAGGGCAATTTCATAGGCTGGGTAATAAGGTACAAGGCAGATATCCTGATTTGGTTGAAAGTCGTCCATCTTTCATCCCCTCTTTTGCACTTCAATTATACGGCGTGTTCTCAAATTCTTCAAGAGATTTCTCGTTGTTCATTTATTATGTAATGAAAGTTCTTGCATTTTTCATTACAGACGCATATAATAGAATCAAGAAGGAGGTGTATTAGAATGGCAAATGCAGTCAATGTGAACTTCCGGATGGACCCAGACCTGAAACGCAGCATGGAAGAGGTTTGCGCCGAGATGGGACTTTCTATGACAACGGCATTCACGATTTTCGCCAAAAAGGTCTCCCGGGAGCACCGCATTCCCTTTGAGGTTTCCGCCGACCCGTTCTACTCGGAAAGCAACATCAATCATCTCCGCCAGATCGTCCACGACATCGATACCGGAAAAGCAAAGCTCACCGAGCACGATTTGATCGAGGTAGATTAAATGAGATTGCTTTGGGAAGAGGAAGCATGGGAGGACTACTGCCTTTGGCAGACGCGAGACAAAAAGCTGCTGAAGCGTATCAACACACTTCTGAAAGACATCCAGCGGAACACCTACGAGGGCATTGGAAAACCCGAGCCCCTAAAAGGTGATTTGAGTGGATGGTGGAGCCGCCGCATCGACGATACGCACCGCATTGTTTATAAAGAGCAGGACGGCAATATCATTATCGCATCCTGTTTCGGACATTATAGTGACACTTAAAACATAAAAGGGTTGTTGTCGTGTGACAACAACCCTTTTTGTGAATGCAAATCAGTACTCCACGCCCAGTGCGACCTTCATCATGTTGGTGAAGCTGGTCTGACGCTGCTCGGCAGTGGTGATCTCCGGGGAGACAAAGCTGTCGGAGATGGTCAGCAGGCAGGCGGCGTTCTTGCCCAGGACCTGAGCGTTGGCGAAGAGGGCAAAGCTCTCCATCTCCACACACAGGCAGCCGCGCTCATCCCGCAGCTTTTCCCAGTAGGTGGGCTTTTCATCGGAGGGCTGGCGATAGAACACATCGGAGGAATGGATGTTGCCCTCGATCAGGGGGATGCCCTGCTTTGCGGCAGAAGCACGCAGCTTGTCGTTCAGGGTCTGGCTGGGCAGGGTGAGATCCCCCTCAAAGCCGCTCTGGACCCGGGCATAATTGCTCTCGCTCACGGCACCGGCGGCCAGCACAACATCGAACAGCTTGGCTTTGTCGGTGTAGCTGCCGGCAGAACCGATGCGGATGATGTTGTCCACATCGTAGAACTTGTACAGCTCGTAGGAGTAGATGCCGATGGAGGGCATTCCCATGCCGCTGCCCATCACACTGATGGGGCGGCCCTCATAGGTGCCGGTAAAGCCCAGCATTCCACGGACACCGGTGACCTGGCGGACATCCTTGAGGAAGGTATCCGCGATGAACTTTGCCCGCAGCGGATCGCCGGGCATCAGGACGGTCTTTGCGAAATCGCCTTTTTCAGCGCTGATGTGGGGTGTTGCCATAATCATTCTCCTTTTTGTTTGTAAAATAAACCTCTCCGGCGCTTCACGCCAGCATACGAGTTGCGGCTCCCAGCGTCCACTTCGTGCAAAGTATTGCACTCGTGTCCTGCTGGCCGCTGCCCCAACAACGCCTCCCTTCATCCGCCACTGGCGGCGGTCGTCGTTGTTGCCTGATAGGGGAGCCAAGTTTATGCTTCCGCTCTCTTGCCTCTCCTATTAGGAAAGGTGGCAATGCGAAGCATTGACGGAGAGGTTCTGTTCTGATTTATCGCTTTCCGGAGAACACGCTCTGCGGTGCGATGTACGAGCCGTTGCGGCGGATCTCGAAGTGGCAGTGGTTGCCGGAAGAGCGGCCCGTGCTGCCCACATAGCCGATGAGCTGGCCCTGCCGCACGGTCTGGCCCGCACTGACCGCCAGAGACAGGCAGTGGGCATAGACCGTGGTATAGCCGCCGGAGTGGCTGATGATCACAGAATAACCATAGCCCGTACCGGCACCGGCCTTGTTATAACCCGCCTTGGTCACGGTGCCGCCCGCCGATGCATAGATGGGCGTACCGGCAGAGGCACAGATATCCACGCCCTTATGGCCGCTGCTATACCAGCGTGAGCAGTTGCGGTAGCCCGGCACAGGCCAGATGAACTGACCGCTGCCACCGATGTATGCCGCCGCACCGTACTTCGTGACCTTCTTGGTGCCAACGACCACCTTTTTGTTCACCGGCTCCCGGATGGTCTCGGTGGAAAGGATGGTCTGCTCCAGCAACACGCCATTGGTATCATAGACGTTCTGCATGGTGACGCGGCGCAGGCCGTTCTGGCCCTCCTGCAGGGTCTTGGTGGTACCCTTGGTGTACTCGTTGGACTGGGTGGTCTCGGTGCCGAAGGGGATTTCCTCCTCCCGCGTCTCCACCTTGGTGATGCGGACTTCCAGCAGAGCCTCCTGCTTGGTCACGATCAGCTGGTCGCCCTCCTGGATATTGGAGTTCTCGGTCAGGGGAGCACCCTTGAAATTCGTATTCAGGGCACACAGCTCCCGGAAGGTCAGGTCGTTCTTCTGGGCAATGTCCCACAGGGTATCGCCCGCCATGACCGTATAGATCTTCTCCTGCTGCTGCACGCCGGTCAGCATATTCTCAATGGAATTGTCATCCTCAAAGCTGTCGTTGAAGTAGATTCCATCTTCCAGCGTCACATTTTTGTTAAAGCCCACGCTGATATTCTCGTCCGTCTGATCCTCGTAGGGGGCCAGCAGGCTCTCCAGATAGCTGCGCAGGGTGTCACCATCGGAGCAGACTGCCGTCAGTTCCCCATCCAGATACAGGGCAGTGCCCTCACTGATCTGGTCACTGGCGCTCTGCAGAATGGCGTTTGCCGTCTCGCTCTCGTCCATGGTCTTGTGGGTCACGGAGATGGTATAGGTCGGCTCGATGGTCAGCTCGGTCTTGTCCGAACCGGCGTAGTTGATGCGCTGCATCACATCCTCTTTTGCGAGGTTGAACACTTCCTCATTGGCCACATAGCCAACGGTCTGGCCGTTCACCTGCACAGCCAGCGCATAGGGCTGGGCCATCGTCCTGTTCCAGACCGTGACGAACACGGCCAGCATACACAGGGGCAGGATGTACATTGCTGTCCGGGGCAGCAGGCTCAGGTTGCGCTTGAGCCCGCCCACAAAATAGCGCCCGGCCGCTTTTACGGAAGCACCAAAGCCCCGCTCCCGGCGCACGTCGTTGGCGTGGGCCGCCACAGCGCCGAGGCCCTTGAAGAACAGGTAAAGCGGTGCCAGCAGATCCTTGAACATCTGCGCCGCACCGGGAAAGGCTGTTGCAATGATGGTATGCAGGGCATTCCTGCACCAGCGGGCCAGTCTGCGGGCCACAGCAGCAATACCGCGCCCTGTGCGCACCACCATGTACTCTGCCGCAAAGCCCAGTGCATAAAATACCTCGCCAACTGCCAGCACCACGGCACTGGCCCGCAGCTTTTTGGCCACATCATTCATGTGCCGCTGCGTTTTGCGGCGGAAACGGTGCCGCCGCAGCAGGCCGGTGATCTGGACCTTTGCCCAGAAGCTTCGCAGTTTTTCTCTGCCCTTCACCGGCGCTGCAGGAGCCTGGCTCTGCGGCTCCTTTGTTTTTTCTTCGATCAAAAGGGGTTGCTCCTTCCTGACGTTTTAGGTCGAAAGTTACAAATTCATATCAATTATACACTCTGCCCGGGCCGATACAAGGCTTGTCACAAAATTTGGGCAGAGCTTTCACAGAGGTTTCACCGTATTTTCATATTTCAGCATCCAGCAATGCCCGCATATCCTCGGGCAGGGGGCTCTCCACTGCAACGGTGCGGGCGTGTTCCTCCACCGGCGTTTCCAGCCGGATGCCGCCGGGCACCTCGGTGTAAGCCGGCACCCGGAAACTCTGCCTGGCACAATGGAGCGCCTGCCGGGCAATGCGGTCACGGTGTCCGCCGTAAAGGTCGTCCCCGGCCAGCGGGTGGCCGATGGACGCAAAGTGCACCCGGATCTGATGGGTGCGGCCCGTCACGGGAACACAGGCGGCAAGGCTCAGGCCCTGCGCTGCCCTTAATATGGTATACTCGGTGCGGCTGGGCTTCCCCTCGGGGGCCACGCACCGCCCGATGATGCTGTCTCCTCTTCGGCCAATGGGGGCATCGATGACCCCGGGGCCAAGGGGCAGTTCGCCCTCCACGATGGCGTAATAGAGTTTCTCCACGCCCTCGGCCAGCAGGGGCGCGGCATAGCCGTTCTTTGCGGCCAGCACCAGCCCGCTGGTGTCTTTATCGATCCGGTTCACCGGGCGGAACACCGGGCTTTCGCCGTGGGCAGCCGCCCAGGCGGCATAGCCGTTGGCCAGGGTATCCCGGGGGTAGTTCAGGGTGGGGTGGACCGCCAGATGGGGCGGTTTTTCCAGCACCACGGCAAAAGCATCCTCGTAAACGACCCTGACCGGGATCTCAGGCTGCGGCTCCACGCCGGGGCCGTCGGCGGGCAGCGCAAAGCGGATGGTCTGCCCCGCCTGCACGCGGCGGTTGGCCAGAATGGGCACATCGTCCGCAAAAAAGCCGCTGCCATGGAATTTGACCGCCCGGGCCAGCTCCGTGGAGACGGCACACCGGCGCAGAAAGCCGCGCAGCAGCACGCCATCGGCTTCGGGCGGGACATTGAAAAGCAGCTGCATCCTTTGTCCCTCCCCAAAAATTTCACGCCATATTTAAATTTATTATACCAAATTTTATCGTCACTTGCAAATCTTGTTTTTTTATGGTATTATGGGGAACAGAAAACGAGTGGAACATACGGCGGCGGGGCGGCTTTGACCGCTCTGAGGAAAGTCCGGGCCTCACAGAGCACGGTAACTGCTAACGGCAGCCGAGGGTGACCTCAGGGAAAGTGCAACAGAAAGGAAACCGCCGCAGCAATGCGGTAAGGATGAAAGGGCGAGGTAAGAGCTCACCAGCGCATGGGTGACTATGCGGCTTTGTAAACCCTACCGGAAGCAACGCCTATATGGGACGTACAGCGCTGCTCGCGTGTCCCGAAGGCGGCACGAGCCTGTCAGCAATGGCAGGCCTAGACAGATCGTCGTTTAATACAGAACCCGGCTTACGGTCCATCTCGTTTTCCATTTGGTGTATCTGCAGGGGGTTGTTAGAACCCTTCTTTGCCCCGCCGTCAGGCGCAGAGGCAGAGAGGGTTGATAACAGCCCTCTTTTCGTTTTGGTCAGAGTGTGGTATACTATCCTCACCACGGGAGCACAGTTGTTCGCCGTGGGCAAACAAGAGAGACAGGATGTGAAATCCTCCGATGAAAGATGGTTTTTTGAAAGCAGCAGCCCTCTCGCCCGCGCTTCGGGTGGCGGACTGCGCCTACAACACCCGGCAGATCCTCACGGAGCTGCGTGCCGCCGCCGCCCGCGGCGTAAAGCTAGCCGTGTTCCCTGAGTTCTGCCTGACCGGCTATACCTGCGGCGACCTGTTTTTGCAGCGCACCCTGCAGCAGGGAGCCCTGACCGGCCTGCAGGAGCTGCTGGATGCCAGCCGGGAGCTGGACACTGTGGCCCTTGTGGGCCTGCCCCTGATGGTGCGGGGCAAGCTGTACAACTGCGCTGCCGTGTTCTGCCGCGGGCAGCTGCTGGGTCTGGTTCCCAAAACGTACCTGCCCAACTACGGCGAGTTTTATGAAAAGCGGCAGTTCACCCCCGGTTCCACCGAGGTGGAGTGGGTGAATGTCTGCGGGCAGGATGTCCCCTTCGGCACCTCCCTGCTCTTCCGCTGCCGCCAGATGCCCAGCTTTGTGCTGGGCGTGGAGCTCTGCGAGGACCTGTGGAGCGCGCTGCCGCCTTCCACCTTCCACGCACTGGCAGGCGCTACCGTCATCGCCAACCTTTCGGCCAGCGATGAAACGGTAGGCAAGGCTGAGTACCGCCGGGCACTGGTGGAAAACCAGTCTGCCCGCCTGCTCTGCGGCTACCTGTACGCCTCGGCAGGCCACGGCGAGAGCACCCAGGACATGGTGTTCGCAGGCCACGACCTGATCGCCGAGAACGGCACCCTGCTGGCCGAGGTGAAGCCCTTTGCAGGCGGCCTTGCCGAGACAGAGCTGGACTGCCAGCGGATGGAATCGGAGCGGGCGCGCAACACCAGCTTTGAGCCCAGCACCGAGGGCTACCAGACCGTGGAGTTCGACCTGGCCCTGACCGACACCGTGCTGACCCGCTGGGTAGACCCCACCCCCTTTATCCCCCACAACGAGCAGCTGCGTGCCGAGCGCTGTGAGCTGATTTTGAAGATGCAGGCCGACGGCCTGGCCAAGCGTCTTGAGCACGCCCGCGCCAAAACAGCCGTCATCGGCATCTCAGGCGGTCTGGACAGCTGCCTTGCGCTGCTGGTAGCCGTCCGCGCCATGAAGCAGCTGGGCCGTCCCACCAGCGACGTGCTGGCTGTCACCATGCCCTGCTTCGGCACCACTGACCGCACCAAATCCAACGCGGTCTTGCTGGCCGAGCGGCTGGGCTGCACCCTGCGTACCATCGACATCGGCAACGCGGTGAAGGTCCACTTTAAGGATATTGGCCAGAGCATGGAGGACCACAGCGTCACCTTTGAGAATGGTCAGGCCCGGGAGCGTACCCAGGTGCTTATGGACATCGCCAACCAGACCGGTGGTTTGGTCATTGGAACCGGCGACCTCAGTGAGCTGGCTCTGGGCTGGTGTACCTACAACGGCGACCATATGTCGATGTACGGCGTGAACGGCAGCATCCCGAAAACATTGGTCAAATACCTGGTCGAATGGGTTGCCAATCACAAGGTGGACGATGCCTCCCGCCTCACCTTGCTGGATATCGTCGACACGCCGATCAGCCCCGAACTGATCCCGGCAGACGAGAACGGCAACATCAAGCAAAAGACAGAGGACTTGGTCGGCCCGTACGAACTGCACGACTTCTTCCTCTACCATTTCCTGCGTTTCGGTTCCCATCCGTCCAAGATTTATTTCTTAGCGCAAAAAGCCTTCGCAGGCATCTACGACAATGCAACGGTCAAGAAATGGCTCTACACCTTCTTCCGCCGCTTCTTCCAACAACAATTCAAACGCAGTTGCCTGCCAGACGGCCCCAAGGTCGGCTCCGTCAGCCTCTCACCACGTGGTGACTGGCGTATGCCGAGCGATGCGGTGTCGCGACTCTGGTCGGAAGAGATAGAACGGATCAACATATAGATACCGAACCGATTCACCCGACAAAGATACGAAACCATAAAAAAGCAAAGTCGATTAGAGTCGATTAGAGTCGATTAAAATGACTGCTAAAACGATTTTTATTG
>OLZU01000895.1_pt1 | contig 15906 bp, 10 predicted proteins | sample 1674101 | NCBI WGS metagenome assembly OLZU01 (sample SAMEA103958143, study PRJEB25191) | human gut metagenome | biome: human-associated habitat [ENVO:00009003]; feature: intestine environment [ENVO:2100002]; material: feces | place: Germany | collected 2013/2015
GGCGCGTTCGAGGTGGGGGCAGTCGACCATGTACCCGTTGTAGGCCAGGCAGCGCAGCGTGTGCGCGATCATGTCGTGGATGGCGTTCAGGTCGCTATCCGACGAAGTGAACGTCGCCTCGGGCCGGTAGTCGGTGTGGATGGCGAGCGCCCGGAAATCCTCCCGGCGGGGCCTCTGCGCCAGTCCGCGCACCTCGGCGTAACGGAAAGCATGGTGGTTGAACTTGTTGCAGAACCGCTCCCGGCCGTCGCCGCGGGCGATGTAGGTGTCGCGCTGCCGCTGGTCGATGAGGTTGCCGTCGCCGTCCGTCTCGTCGCTGTATTCGATCTCGACGCGCGCCCCGTCCAGAAGCCCCGAGAAATGAGCCTCCAGCCAGCCGGTGACGACCTTGCCGAAGTCGATCTGCCATACGCCGGGTGCCGTCTCGTCCAGCACGCGGGCGGTCAGCCGCTCCTGGATGCGGTCGGGCTCGACCATTTGCGGCGTCGCCCGGTGCCCGGGCTTTCGGGCCGTGATTACCGGCTGCCATGCCAGCGCGTCCAGGTCGGAGGGGGACATCGAGCGCGGGTTGCGCCGGGCGTCGATCTCTTCGCCTCCGAAGTCGAGGGCGTTCCACGACCCCGTGTCGCGGTAGCCGCTCAGCGCGGCACGCCATGCGGTGTCCGTGCGGCAGGCGGTCTGCCAGGTGTTTGCGGTGCCTATGTCCAGCTGTGCCCGCACAAGCGGTTCGGTGTAGGGTTCGTCGGGCTGCCAGCGTCCGAACGTGCCGCGCTTGTACCAACCCTGCCCGAGCCAGATCACCAGCTCGTTGTCGCCTTCGAGCAGGTAGGGACGGACATCGTAGGTCACCCACAGCGAGCGTTTGTCGAGCTGCGAGAGGGCGGGGGCGAGGCAGGCGTCGCCGACTTTGCGGCCGTTGACCCATATTTCGTGGTATCCCAGCGAATTGACGAGCAGCAACGCTTCGTCTCCGCATGCCGGGAGGGTGAATGCCCGGCGCAGGAGCACGGCCGTGGCGCCCGATTTCGCGCAGCCGATGAATTCACCCGAGACGGATGCCGGGTCGGTCAGGCCGATGCCGAAGCGGGCGATGGGGGAGACGGCTTTCCGGTTGCCCTTTTCGGCGCGCGCGGTGACGCGCCACCAGCATTGCGTCCGGGCCGTCAGCGGAAGCCCCTCGTAGGCGACTCCCACCGAACGCTTCGACCGTACCCAGCCCGAGTCCCACAAGTCGGCGTCTCCGGCCAGCAGCCGCAGGCTGTCCGAGGCAACCTCGATCCGGTAGCTGCGCTGGGCATCGCCCCGGCGCCCGGAGCGGAGCTGCCACCCGAAGCGGGGTGTCGCCGTGTCGATGGCGAGCGGATCGGTCAGCCCTTCGCAGGTCAGCCGCCGCAGGCAGGGCTTCGCGCCGTGCCCGGCATTGCCGGCCGAACCGGCTGCCAGGAGGCAGGTGCCGGAAAGGAGCCCGGGCAGCAGGAGCAGGTATAGCAGGGTTCTTTTCATGGGTTCGAAATTTTGTGCTGTCGTTTTCAGCGGTTGTAAGCCTCGGCCCGAACCGTGTAGCGGTCGTCGGGAAGCAGGCTGGCATCGAATTCAAAGTCGATCTGCCGGCTTTCGCCCTGCAGGAGCGTGAAGTAGTTGTCGTCGGCCACGTAGGGCAGGATGCGCTCGCCGTCGGATCGGCGGTAGGGCTGCACGTGCACGGCGAAGGCCACCGAACGTCCGACGTTCCTGACTGTCGTGCGGATGACCTTGCGGCCGCCTGCGGCGGTCAGCTGCGAACGTACCTGCAGCCTGGCAGGGGCGAGCGTGTTGAGCGCCGTGTAGTCGCCGCGGCGGGTCGCACGCCAGTAGAAGTTGTCCGAGAGCAGGCGCCCGTCGCGGTCGGTGAGCTCCAGCCGGATGAAATGCACGGGCGAGAGTTTCGGCGCTTTCGCGTCGCGGCGGTAGACTTCCATTTCATAGAGCGAGTAGCCCCATTGCGTGGCACGCCGGAGTCCGAGCATTCTGACGTAGCGGGCCTGCTGCAACGGCAGCGGGATCGTCTGTTCGCCGCTCTGCGCGTCCTGCGTTTCATAGACGTCGCGCCACGTGCGGCCGTCGTCCGAGAGTTGCAGTTTGTAGGCTGCGGCGTGGGCGTCCTCCCAGCGGAGCACGACTTCGGTGAAGGCGCGGCGCTCGCCCAGGTCGACCTCGATCCACTGGTCGTCGCTGTACTCGCTCGCCCAGCGGCTCGAATCGTTGCCGTCGGTGAGAGCCCCGGCACCTGCGCCGTCGGGCGATGAGGAGGATGCTTTCACGGGCCGGTTGCGGGCCAGGTTGCCCTCCGAGAAATTCAGGTCGAACAGGCTGCGGGTCGTATTGGCCGCGAGCGAGACCCTGAGCTGCTGCGTGAATTGCGGCAGGAGCCGCCCGTCGAGGTCGTAGACCCGTGCTGTGGCCGTCGCTTCGAGCGGTTCGCGCGTCGTATTGACCGCCTTGACCGAATTGTCGGCATGGCTCCACTGGATATGCACCGGTTCGCACGCCTTGCGTATGCCCCAGTAGGCACCCGTCGGGTCGAGGTAATAGTCGTAGGTCTGCCATACGAGCGACGGGTAGGCCGGCTGGCTCATCCAGGTCATGATGCCCGTGGCGTCGTCCCACATGTGATGCTGCCAGCCCTCGTACATGGCTTTGTTGACCTCCAGGTTGAGCAGCTGCGCCTTGCGGCAGAAATCCTCGATCCCGTCTGCCTCGCCGTAGTTTTCGGCCACGGTCTCGAAATATTTGTCCGGGGCGGCGTTGGCCGCCGACTTGCCGAAGAAATGTTTGTCCCACATGTCGTTGCGGGGCCACCACGACTCCTCGGGCATGAATTTGCGAAAACTCTCGAACGTCGTGAATACCGCCGTGCCGATTTCGGTGCGGAAACCCCATGCCGGGCGGCCTTTGTAACCGTAGGGCATCGGGTAGGCGGTGAAGTACCAGCCGGGGTGGAAATTGGCCCACGGCCCGCTTCCCGAAAGTCCCTGCGCATTGGATATGGACTGGTAGAGGCGGTCGCCGCCGTCGTAGTGGGCGACGTCGCCGTGCAGCCAGTCGTCGAGCGGGGCCTGCGGTACGCCTTCGTTGTCGCCGCACCAGACGGCGATCGAAGGATGGTTGCGCAGCCGCTTGATCTTCTCCACGGCGTTCTGCTGGAAGGCCCCCAGGTCGTGCGGCAGGTTGGGGTGCGAGTTGAGCCAGAAGTCGTCCCATACCATGATGCCGTGGCGGTCGCAGGCATCGTAGAACTCTTCGTCGGTCGTCGAGCCGATCCAGTTGCGGATCATGTTGAAATGCATGTGCCGGTGGAGTGCGACGCGGGTGTCGTACTCCTCGCCGCGGCAGCGGAGCAGCCATTCGCTCATGCCCCAGTTGCCGCCCTTGACATAGACCGGTTCGCCGTTGATCTTCAGGCGGAAGATGCCGTCGTGCCACTCGTAGCCGTATTCGCGGATGCCGTGCGTCCGATTGCCGCCCGTCGGTTTCGAACGCCAGGCAGCAGGTGTACAACGCGGGGTCGCCCATGCCGTTGGGCCACCAGAGCTGCGGATGCTCTACGGCCAGACCGGGAACCTCGCGCTCCGTGAGCCGGATCGTCCGCCGCTCGCCCGCTTCGAGGCGGACGGGGTGCGAGAAGGCGATGCCTCCGGGGCGGATCTCGCCCCGCAGCACGCCCTCGCAGGCCTTGTCAGAGTGGTTCTCCACGTCGGTAAGGAGTTCGACCTTCGCATGTTCGCGGTCGGGAACCTTCGTGCGCACCCACGGTTCGACGAGGCGTACGTCGCCCGAGAGAGACAGGTAGACATCGTCGGTGATGCCGCTTAGCAACCCGGGGGCATAGGGCATCCAGTCCCACCCGGCGCTGGAGATATAGGTCGGGCTGCGGAAATTGGGCACGGGGTATCCCACCCATTCGACCTCGACTTCGAGGCGGTTCTCCCCGCCGGGTGCCACGAGCCGGGTGATGTCGTAGTCCCCCGGCTGCATGAAGCCGTCGAGGTGCCCCAACTGATGGCCGTTGAGGCGGACGGTACCCTTGCGGTTCACCCCTTCGAAGTGGAGCCACAGAGTGCGGCCTTCGCCGACCGAGGGCGTTGGGAAAAGCCCCGTGTAGCGGAAATTGCGGTCGTAGCGGCTCTTGTCCGTGCGGTAGGCGTTGTCGCCGAAATTGGGGTCTGCTTCCACGCCGGCCGCAACGTACGACGCGAAGACGCAGCCGGGCACGATGGCCGGGACGGCGGGCAGGGCGTCGCCTTCCGACGGCCGTACCTCCCAACGGATATGTCCGCTGCGGCTGTCGAGCGGGATGCGTTCCTGTGCGCTGACGCCGGCGGCGAGCAGCGAAAGGCAGAGTGCGAAAATTCGTTTTATCATGGCGTGCGTTTTTTTCGGAAGGGGGAGGGTGCGCACTCCGCTCCGGCGGGGGAACGGAGTGCGCGCGGATCGCTATTCCTCCGTTCCCGTGCCGGAATCGTCGTCCGAGTCGTAAACGTGTTCCCAGTTATATACGCGGAAGAAGTAGGGCCGGTAGAAATCGGCGCTGCCGACGCGGTTGAAATTGTCCCAGAAGTTGGCCGGGTCGCTGTTGGTCGAGAATACCAGCTCGCCCTGGCGCGAAAGCGCCGGGTGGAGGTTGATCATGTACCAGCGCTGGTGGTAGGGACTGCCCAGCTTGTCGAGCGTCGCGGGCAGCGTGAAGAGCAGCGTCCGGTCGGTGAAGGGGCCGTAAGGCGTCTGGCTGCGGAAGAGGTAGATGTCGCGGCCGAAGGGGAAGGCCTCCATGCACATGTAGTAGACGCCGTCTTTTTCGAAGACCCACGGCATCGAACCCGATTCGGCCGTGATGTAGGAACGTTCCATCTCCTCGTTGCTCGGCACGGAGCTCTGCCAATGGTAGTCGCCGCTCAGGTCGCGGATGTAGTACGACCACGGGCTGCCCAGGTCGAGCGTCTCTGTGCGGGCCACCAGCACGCGCGAAACGAGGTTCACCTGTTTGGTCGTATAGAGGTAGATATGTCCCCCTTCGGTGTCTTCGAACATGGTCGAGCCGTAACCCAGGCCGTCGGATTTGAAATTGTAGTCGGTCGAAAGCACCGACATGTACCGCCCGTCGCCCGGCTCGCCTTCGAGGCTGTACTCGCGCAGGCATCCGTCGATGTTTTTCAGCGATCCGGGTTCCACGCCCGTCCAGAGCATTTGCAGGATCTTTCCGTGCGCGGGGTCGTCATATACGACGGCATCGCCGGCCCAGTAGCAGTAGTCCTGGTCGATTTCGCCTTTCTGGATCTCGGCATCGGAGAGGGAGGCTTTCGGATGGCGGATGTGGGTGCGGGCCTGGTAGTAGCGTTCGCCCGAGGGGTTGTCCGTCTGCACGTAGTCGGCCAGCCATACCAGGTCGTCGTCGCTCTCCTGTCCGGAGGCGATCGTCGCCCCTTTCTGGATCATCAGGCTGTTGCGCGGGAAGCTGCAACTGCCCCGGGCGCGGGTCTTGCCGTCCACCACGCCGTAGAAACTGTCGTTGAACGACCAGAAGACATGGCCGCCGGGCAGTGCCGTGGTGAGCACGCCGTCGCCGCCGTTCCAGCCCAGCGTACGGGTGAAGAGGGCATCGTATTTCTTGTCCTTGTAGACGAAGACGCGGGGATTCTGCCCTCCCTCGTCGGGCATCTGTACCAAATTCCACGACGGGTCGATGGCGGGCGGAACGGGGGCCGGGGTAACTTCAGGCGCCTCGTCGTCGGGGATCGCCGGGTTGTCGAAGTCGTTGCACGCGGCCAGGGAGCCCGTACACAGGCAGAATATGCAGAATGCTATGATATTTCTTTTCATGGTTCGTTGCGATAAGGATTAGTATTGGGAGCGGGTCATCGTCTCGCGTACTTCGTGCCAGGTATTCCCGCTTTCGGTGGCGAGCTGGTAACGGTAGTAGAGGTAGAACGTGCCGGTCGCAGGGTCGTAGGTAGAGTCGTTGAGCGGCGAGGCCGAGACCCGGATGGCATCCTGGCTGTCGAGATAGGGGGTTATGGAGACTCGCTGCATGGGTACGACCTCGTCCGTGATTTCGCCTTCGACGTAGACGGGGACGTTCACCCACGATTCGGGGTCGACCGTCACGCGCAGGCTGTTGTTGCGGGTCGTCACCTTGTCGTTGGCGGCCGTGGCGCCCGGGAGGATGCGCACCGAGCGCTCACCCACGGGGATGACCAGCTTCGAGGAGTTGATCGCCTGGCGCCGGGTGTTTGAGCCGAAGATGTTGTCGACGATCCAGCCGGTCTGCGTGGTGCCGGTCATGGTGTAGTAGGTGCTGCTCTTGGTCGTGGCGTAGTTGTTCCTGCGCTGGATCTCGAAAAGTACGAAATTCTTGGTGGCCGAGGGCATACAGGACGATACGGACTCGATGCGCAGCGGAATGAAATAGGTCTGGTCGGGGAGCAGCTCGTCTACCCTGACGTTGATCGGGAGGCTCGCCGAACAGCTGCCGGCCTCCATCTCGACGCTCATGGGGTCGATCGTATAGTATTCGGCGGGAAGTTCCATCGCGTATTCCTCGAACTTCGTGTCGAAATTGCGTTTGTTGTACTCGCCGATCGCCTCGAAGTCCAGCCCGAGTTTGACGGTGACGTTCTGGTCGAGCCCCGTCGTGCCGCTGGCATAGATGGCCAGCTCTCCCTGGAAGCCCTTCTCGCCGTATTCGAACTCCTGCCCGAGGATGTTGTTTTCGCCGCTGACAATGAATATCTCCTTGCGGTAAAGCTCCTCCTTGTAATACTCCATTTCACAGGAGCAGAGGAAGGCGGCCGCAGCGGCGAGTATCGTTATTTTGCTGAATGCTTTCATCTTCTGAATTTTTTGGAATTGACTATTTCTCCCAGCCCGGGTTCTGATCCAGGCTCGGTACTTTGCGCAGCTCGTTGCGGTGCAGCGGCATGAACATGTACTTGGACTTGAATGTCCGTTCGCGGATCGTACGGTACGAGATGACCGTCGGGGCGTAGAATCCCTCCCATTTTCCGGCTTCGACGTTCAGGCCCGTCAGCGGCTCGCGTTCCAGTTCCTCGAAAATGCCCCAGCGGCAGATGTCGTAGTAGCGGCGGTTTTCGTGGAGGAACTCGACCATGCGTTCGCGCCGGATCAGCTCGTTGAAACTGGTGGCGTCCACCAGTTCGCCGGCGTCGGCGCCCGGGAGCCCGGCGCGGTAACGCACCTGGTTGAAAGCCCCGGCCATGGCGGTCAGGTCGCGCGAGTAGCTTTGGCCGTTGACCTCGTGGGTCTTGGTCAGGTTGTTGAGCGCCTCGGCGTAGGAGAGCAGGATTTCGGCGTAGCGGATCAGCGGGAAGGTCTTCTGAACCGTGCGGGCGTTGCTGCCCGTACGCGCGTCGCGCGGGTGGACGTACTTGTAGCAGGTGTATCCCGTCAGGTTGTAGATGTTGGTTACGCCCGCCTGGTTTTTACCGGCATTGGCGCCGTTGTAGTACTCGACGATCTTGTTCCGCATCTCTTCCGAGGTCGTAGACTGCATCTGCCACAGGGTACCCGAAAAACCGATGCTCGCGTAGAACCGCGGCTCGCGGTTGTCATAGGCCTTGTAGGTGCCGCCGGGCAGGGTGTAGTTCTTCGATATCTGCTTGTCGGCTGCGGTGACGCAGGTCTGGTCGTAGGGGCGATCCTCGTAGGGGTACTCGGCGCTCGCGTTGTTGATGTCGCGGCCGTCGGCCATGCGGTAGGCGTCGACGATGCGTTGCGGGATGCTGATCGAACTGTTGCCGCCCAACTTGAGCGGGAATACGACGTCCTGCTGGTCGGTGATGTTCTGCGTCGTGCCCCAGATCAGCTCCGGGTTGGTCACGTTCGTCGTTTCGCCGGTGAACATTTCCGAGTAGGAACGGAAGGGGTCGATGCCGCCCGCACCCGCTGGGAAGGGATCGGAGGGGACGTTCGAGGGCAGGGGCAGGGTGTATTCGTCGGCCGGAACCGTATGCAGGCGGTAGATGCCCAGGTCGATGACGCGCTTGGCCGCGGCGGCTGCCACGGCCCACTTGCTTTCGTCGTAGGTCTGGGAGATGTAGTGCACCCCGTCGGATTTACGCTTGAAAGCCCCGAAATAACGGCGTGCGGCGGCTCCGCCGTTGAAAAGCGGGCTCGCGGCCTGCAGGCGCAGGCGTGCGACCAGCGCCAGCGCGGCGCCTTTGGTCGGGCTGCCGAAGAGATCCAACGGCTGCTCGGTTTCGAGGCTTTCCGCAGCGGCTTCGAGCTCGGAGCAGATGTAATCCACGCATTCGTCGTAGGTGCTGCGCTCGGCCTGGTAATAGTCGGGCGTTTCGTTGGTGTTGAGAACCTGGTCGCCTACGAGGATCATGGGGCCCTGGTTCTGGAGTATCCAGTAGTAGGCATAAGCCCGCAGGAAACGTGCGCGTGCACGGAACTCCATTTTGTCGAAGGCGTTCATGTCGGGCACCTCGTCGATGTGGGGCAGGATGGTGTTCACCTTGCGGATGACCTTGTAGCAGTTGGGCCAGACATTGAAATTCCAGTCCCAGCCGCCCGTCTCGGTGTAGGTGATCTTGTCGGTGGTCAGCTCCGTGCCGGGGAAGGAGACGTCCAGGATGCCGTTGTAGAATGTCCCGCAACTGACGGCCTCGTCAGACCCGGTGGCGCCGGGGACGCTGCACCAGTAGTAGATGCGGCCCTCTTTGGGCAGCTGGTTCACCGCACCGTTGAAATAGCGCTCGATGTTGTATTGGCTCTCGAAGATACGCTCTTCGGAGAAGGTGTCCTCGAAATAGTCGTCCACGTTCAGGAAGTTGCACGACGCGGTGAGCAGGCCGACCAGCGCGAGGGGTATGATGAATGATTTTTTCATGGTAGTTTATGTTCTTAGGAGAGATTCGGGTTAGAAGTTCAGGTAAATCTGCAGCGAGAAGCGGCGCGGGATCGGGTAGGCGTGCCCGGTCTGCATGGCCTGCTCGGGGTCGAAAATCTCCACGCCGTCCCATACCGCGAGGTTCTCGCACATGATCTGGAAGTCGATGGATTGCAGGCCGAGCGCTTTGCGCAGTCCCGGCGTGTGCAGGTTGTAGTTCAGGCTCAGTTCCTGCAGGCGCAGATAGCGGGCATTGCCTTTCCAGAAGGTCGAGGGTTTGGTGTTGTTGGCGTTGTTGCCGTAGGAAAGGCGCGGGAACCGCGCATTGGGGTTCTCGGTCGCCCGGTTGCCCGAGTAGTCGGCCGAAGTCCAGCGGTTGGCCGGATTGTAGGCCAGGGCCAGTACGTTGCCCTTGTATCCGCCGTTGAAGGGAATGTAACCGTCGAATTTCGAGCCGTCCTTGTCCCCGTAGAGGAAATAGTTGTTGCCCGTACCTTTGAACAGGACGTTGAGCGTCCAGTTCTTGTAGCGGACTTCGGCGCCGAATCCGTACATGAACTGCGGGATGCCGGAATAGGCGAACAGGGGCACCTTGTCGTCGTCGGTGATCACGCCGTCGCCGTTCACGTCCTTGTACTTGATGTCGCCCGGGCGTACCGTGCCGAACTGCTCGGGGCTCATGTCCACGTCCTGCTGATCCCTGAAGAGTCCCAGGGAGATGAATCCCCGCTGCACGTCGTTCGAGAACCCGGTCTTGCTCAGGTAGGGATAAGGCTGCGTGGCCTCTTCCCAGTTGTTGATCTTGTTCTTCGAGAGCGTGAAGTTACCGCGCAGCGTGAAATGGAAGTTTTTGCCGAGGGGCTGGAAATATTCGAAGTTCCCGTCGCCGCCCCAGCTGGTCATGCTCCCGACGTTCCCGTAGGGCATGCTGATGACGCCCACGTAGTCCGGAATCTGGGCGCGTTCCTGGAAGATGCCCTCACGGCGGTCGCGGAAATAGTCCACCGTCATGGTGAAGCGGTCGCCGAAGAGGTGGAGATCCATACCGATGTCGAATTTCTTGGCTTTCTCCCACGCCAGGTTGTCGGCGCCCACGCGGTTCTCGGTCAGTACGCCCGAACCGCCCCACGGCGTGCCGTCGGTCTTCTCTTCGATGATCGTCAGGTAGGGGAAGCGCACGCTGGAAATCCGGTCGTTACCCACCATACCGTACGAGGCGCGGATCTTCATGAAGCCGATCCACTTGATCCGCTTCATGAATTCGTACTGCGTGGGAACCCAGCCCACGGCCACGGCCGGGAAGAATCCGTACTGCCGGCCGCTCTGGAAGTTCTCCGAACCGTTCAGGCCGAAGTTCACATCGAGGAAATAGGTATCCTTGAAGCCGTAGGTGAAGCGTCCCGAAAGGCTCTGGTAACGCCTTGCGATGGCGTTCATCGAACTGTCGGCACCCGATTCGGTCGTGCTTTCCAGGTAGTAGAACAACAAGCCGCCTACGCGGTGGTTCCCGAAGGTGCGGTCGTAGTTGACTTTGGCGTCGAAATAGAGTTTCCGCCAGTTCCATGCCTCGGAGTTATACTGCACCGAAGCCTCGGTGACCTGTTCCGAAAGGATCAGCTCGCCTTTCTGGTTGCGCTCGCGTGCCAGGTAGAGGGCCGGCATGGAGTAGCGGCTTTCGCCGTAGAGCGACTGGGAATCCCACGAACCGGTGGCCTCGATGTTCAGCCCTTCGGTGAGCATCGACAAATCCTGTTTTATGCCGATGTTGAAGAGCGTGCGGCTTTTGTTCTCCACGGTGTTGCCCGTGTAGTTGAGCAGTACGTGGGGCGGGATGTCGCTGTCCGAACCCGAGGCGGGCAGCTCGCCGCTCGAATAGCGCAGCGGGTACATCAGCGGGGTCGTCTTGGACTGCGAATCCCAGATCCAGTCGGTGAGCGACGTGTCGGTGCGGCTGTACTTCTTACCCATGCTCGGACGCTTGTTCACCGACATGAAGCCCATGGCACCCAGGTAGATCTGCGTCGTTTTGGTCAGGTTGATGTCGATGTTGGTGCGGAAATTATAGGTGTCGTAGCCGACACCCTTGTTGTATTTGCTGTCGTCCATGCTCTTGTAGGCCGACGATTCCTGCGACATGCCCAGGCTGGCGAAATAGCGGGCGATGTTGCCGCCGCCCTGTGCACTGACATACTGCGTGTGCTGGAACGAGGTGGGGTTGAGGATCACGTCCTGCCAGTCGATGTCGGGGTAGAGGTCGGGATCCAGCCCGTAGCGGATGATGTCCATCTGCGTGTCGTCGTAGATCGGGCTCATGCCCGAGGCTACGGCTGCTTCGTTCGCCATTTCGGCATACTGCGTGGCACCCACGTAGCGGGGCAGGCGGCGCAGTTCGGAGATGGTGTAGTTCGAGCGGAAGGTGATTTTGAGCTGCTCCTGTTTTCCGCGCTTGGTGGTCACGAGCACCACGCCGTTCGCACCGCGGCTGCCGTAGACGGCCGTTGCGGCGGCGTCCTTGAGCACCGAGAAGCTCTCGACGTCGGCCGGGTCGATCTGGCTCAGGTTGCCTTCCAGTCCGTCGATCAGCACCAGGGCGCCGCTGTTGGCGCCGAACGTGCCGATGCCGCGCACCCAGAATTCGGAGATGTTCCGCCCCGGCTCACCGCTCGACTGGATGGAAATCACGCCCGGGACGCGGCCGCCGAGCGTGTTGACGATATTCGTCGCGGGCAGTTCGAGGTCTTTGGTGTCGACCACCGCCACGGCGCCCGTCACGCTGACTTTGCGCTGCGTACCCATACCGATGACGACGACCTCTTCCATCTGGTTGCCTTCCCGGAGGGTGATCTTGACGTCGGCCGCCGAAGTGATGATCTGTTCGGCGGTTTCGTACCCCATGAACGATACGGCCAGCGTATTGTACAGTTTGGCGGTGAGTTTGAACCGGCCTTCCGAATTGGTGATGGAGCCGATGCCCGGCTCGTCCTTGATATAGACCGTGGCGCCGACGATGGGGACGTCGTCCGAATCCACGACCAGTCCGTTCACCTCGACCGGCTGCTGCTGTTGCTGTTTGCTCTGGGCACCTGCCTGCACCGCGAGGGCGAACAGGAAGGCGCATATCATTAGAATTCGCTTCATGTCTGTTTAGGATTGTTAGGTGAATAAACCCACTTATTCGATGGCTATGCGGCGGATGGCATAGTTCTCGCTGTCGCCGATGTAGAGGTTGCCTTCCGCGGTGATGGCCAGGCCGACCGGTTTGTTGAATTTGGCCGCGTCGGCAGGGCCGTTCACATAGCCGGACGATTTGGGCGTCCCCGCAAACGTGGAGACGTAGCCGTTCGAGAGCGTGATCTTACGGATACAGTGATTCTCCCTGTCCGTTACGTAGATGGCCTCGCCTTCGGGGTCTACGCACATCTGGCAGGGGTAGTTGAACTGCGCCTCGGCGAGCGGCCCGTCCAGATAGCCCGCCGTGTTTTTCCGCCCGGCCCACAATTCGATGGTACCAGCGGCGATGTCGTGCTTGTAGATGCAGTGCTGGCCCTGGTTGGCGAAATAGACGATGTTGGGGTCACGCGGATCGAAGACGACGCCCATGATGTCGCCCTGGGAGTCTATGAAGCGGCCGGGAGGTGTGAGATCCTCGCCCTTTCCGGTGGCGGGATCCCAGCGGGCCACGACGCCCTCGTTGGTGTAGAAGTAGAATTTATTGTCGGCCGGGCACATCGTGAAGGTCTGGATGGCACTCCACACGGGAGCGAAATTGCCGTCGGTATAGAACAGGTCGTGATCCCACTTGATGTCTCCCATGTTCGTGTTGGCGTAGTCGGCGACTGGGTCGAAATAACCGTATCCCTTGTTCCCGATGTTGGTGTGGTACCAATATACATTGCCTGTGGCCAGGTCGGTGCTCAGGAGGATACCCGTTACGAGGATGCCGAAATCGTTGAGGACTTTGATATTTCCGGCCTCCTCGTTCATCATGTAGACGCGGTGCTTGGCTCCGTCGTCTATGCTGAAGCGGACGTAGAGGTTGTCGTGCTTGTCGACGGCGATTCCCGATTCGGGCTTCGACGAGAAATACGACCCGATCAGCGAGGTGGTTCCTTCGGGCATGGTGGTGCCCTTCATGCCCCCGGCGATCGTGGAAACATTGGTCTGGATGATGTAGTCGAACAGTTCGTCGAACTGTACCTTGTTCTGCTCGTTCTCACCCACGGAGACCGAGATGACGCACTCTTCGCCCGGGAGCTTGGGTGCAAGGACGAGCATGCGGTCTCCCGTCGAGGAGATTACGGCCGCGCGTTTTTCGTTGAAAAAGACATTGAGGGCTTTGGCGTCGGTGCCGAAGTTCCTGCCCTTGATGATTACCTGGGTCGCTATCGGCCCGGTTTTAGGATAGAACGATTCGAGCTCGATGGGTTTGTCGGGCTGGTATCCCGAATTCCCCCCCCCTCATCGCCGTCAGAGCACGCTGACAGCCCGATTCCTGCCGTCAGGCAGGCGAGCCATAAGTGTAACCGGCATTTGCAGTAGAAGTTTTTCATGAATGTTGGTTTTAGTAGGGTGTATATTTAATAGGTTGATGCGTTGGTTGCGGCGGTTTTTATCCGGAATTCCCCGGGCGTGTCCCACGGTGCGGGAGATGCGGCCCGAACCCGATGCGGGACGGTCGGGGACAAAACGCACGGCGGCGACGGGACGGGTCGTCCCGCCGCCCGGGAAAGGGCGTAAGAGCTGCATCAACGGTTTCTCCGCAGGTTGGTAGGTCAGGTTCATTCGTTTCGCAAGTTCCGCAAATCCCGTCGGAGCATTCGTCCGCCGGGAGTTTTTTGTGCTCATACAAAATTACCTAATTGCGGGTGTAATTCAAGTCCACCGGGGTTGAAATGAGATGTATGTTAACTCGCACTGAAAATCAACATCTTGTTTTTCAGTGCGTTGAATATTCGGCTGTTTGCCGTTTTGGTAAACGGGAATTAGAGTTGCCTCTGGGTATGCGGATTCAATATCCGGCGTTTTGACGGCTTGCCCCGCCTGTGGGATTGGGAGGCTCGGACACTGATAGCTATTGTCCGGGCACCGGGGCGACCGCAATTTTAGCTTCTTGCCTGCGCAGCTTGGGGAAAGGAGTCGGGGTCAACTACAACCAGACCGTCAAAGCCATCCACACCAATTTCAACGACCGCCGTGCCGTGGCTTTACTGGCACGGCTGGAGAAATATACCCAGGAATTGACGCTCTTGTTTGGGCAGGTCGTCCGCCTGACCGAAGAATTCAATCGCAGATGGTCGGCCGAATAATAAAAATCCGGATGCGAATTGCATCCGGATTTTTCATTTAAACCCCTCGATCCTTTTAATATCGTTACAGTTACTACACGGCTTGGAGATTCGTTTTATGATTATCACCTTTGCCGCCATAGAAATCTAACGAACCTGATATGACTATAAAAACCTGCAAATTTCGTATTGGCGATGTCTATTTGTTCCATGCGACCGACCCCGGTTGCGAAAGCGGAACTTCGCTGTGGGGAATCGTCAACGACCGGGACGCCGATGGCCGCATCTGTCTGGAAACCTCCTCGGCGGATCTGAAAAAGTATAATCATTGGACTTTTCTGCCCGCCGAATACCTGTTTTGCAGACTTTCCACGCGCGAAGAATTAAGGGACTTCTCTTTTGGCCTGAACCGCAATTAATTGCGTAGATTTTAGTGAGCAATATCGCTCGAATAACTAAAATTATTTATTTTAGATTTTTGTCGGTTTGACTTAACCGATTGGGAAATAAACTTTTAGCGAATTATTTGAAAAATAGAGGTAACGATTTAGCAACTGTGCGAATTTCAGCGTTTTGCGTTGCTATGCTGTCAAATAACTCTTTCATTTGCAAATATAACATCTTTTTCCGAAAGTACGAACTTTCGGCGGCAATTTTATAAAATCAACTTGCGGAAAAAGAAAAAAAGTTATCGTGAATGGTCTAATTTAATGTACCAGTTCCACTTAATAGGTTTATACAGCGTGGTGTCGTTGTACGTCCTGCGGTAGATCTCATTCAGGTCGCCGTGTTCGGTGATATGGATGTTCCGATGGCTTCTCAATCCGGGATCGTAAACGAAACTCTTGGATGTTCCGGCGTCCACGATGCCGTGGGAATAGTACGGCATAACGAGGCTCACATATACCGAATCCGCCGTTTCCCATTCCCTGCGGTCAACAAGGACAAGACCGCATCCAATCTCTGACAACAAGGAGTCAAGCAGGAGTCGGTCTGGCTTCAGCAACCCATAAACCGGGATGTCTTGTTCGTCATTCGTTTCATGGGATGTATCGCTTTGTTCTGTTGAATCAAGTATAATGACCCCGTCAGGAGAAAGTGACGGGTAGTGAAAGCTCCCTTCTGAACTCTCTGCCATGATTTCGTACACCTTGCGGAACGTTGCCTCGTGCGTAGCGAAGTGGCGTATCATTTCCTCGTCCGACGGCGGCATAGGTGGCTCCCCGCAACTTGCGGCAAATACGGTCGCCAAAAGTATGATTATGATAGGTGTTCTCATTTTCTAATGTTTTGCAGCTAATGTGTTTCAGCTAACTGCGTTTAGCAGTTTAGGTGATTGTTACCAATGTTTTCTAAAATTAATTGATGGATTCTTTCTACCAAATCCCATTGTTGATCAACAAACTCTTGTTTCACTGGTAGATCAGAGAACGACCCCATGCCTGTAAGTGAAGCATCAACTTCATGGAGGTTTTGATAAAAGGATGCGCAGCCTTCTTCACTTTCTTTTATTAGTTTCAACTTATTCTCATACCAAACCGCTTGTTTATGCCAACCTGTCTGATGTAGGAATTCTATAGTTTTCTCCAATTCATCAATTAATTTATTTTTCATTTTTAATTTTCTATTATTGGAATGCCTGGCGGATAATCGACCTTTTTATGGGCGATTTACCCGTTTGTTACTGACTTTTCTCTGAATTATTAAGTTCAACAAAAGATTGTGCCATTCTAT
>OLZU01000911.1_pt1 | contig 15725 bp, 7 predicted proteins | sample 1674101 | NCBI WGS metagenome assembly OLZU01 (sample SAMEA103958143, study PRJEB25191) | human gut metagenome | biome: human-associated habitat [ENVO:00009003]; feature: intestine environment [ENVO:2100002]; material: feces | place: Germany | collected 2013/2015
CATCGCCAAAGTGTTGGAAGCCGTAAAAGTCATCCCTACCATCGCAAGCAGGCAGAAAATCAGTATCTCGTAAATCCAAAAATTACAATCCAGGAAAAATGCCACAGAAAGTAATATAGAAATAAATAACATGCCATGATTACCTACATGTAAAGCCCGTTCCATTGTAGAGAAACGAACAGCCAAAGCGGAAGATATCACCATGGCAACGGCATTAACCCCGAAACAGAAACTGAACAACATCGGTGAAAGACCATAATATTGCTGCATGATGAAAGGAGCGGAAGCTATATTGGTAAACAAAACTCCCATCGTAAAGCCATACTGCAATATGTAACGTACGTACTGACGGTTATGCAAGACAATACCAAAACGGCGATACATATCTCCCCACCTTATATTCTGCCTCTGTCCGCCCGGCAAAGACTCTCTAAAACGCATACTTCCGATAATCAAAAGAACGCCTACTATAAATAAGAACCAGAAGATACCATGCCAGCCGCCAAAATCAGCCAGTACCCCGCCACCTATCGGAGCAACCACCGTAGCGATCCCATTAATAGCGCCGATAGTGGCAAGCATCCCCGCAAGTTCGTGAGCAGAATATTTATCGGCGGCAATAGACCGGGATATCACAACTCCTCCGGCTCCGGCAATTCCCTGTACAAAACGTAACGCGACGAATTGTGATATATTTTGAGAAAAAATACAGCCGACGGTAGAAATCAGGAACAAGGCCATAGCTATCAATAAAGGAGAACGACGGCCATACTTATCACTTAACGGACCAAAAATCAGCTGGCCTGTCGCTAAGCCTACCATACTTGTAGTAAGCCCCAACTGCACTCTTGAAGATGTGGTTTGGAAGAAATCCGACATTGCCGGTAAAGTAGGCAGGTACATATCCATGACAAACGGGCCAAAAGCGCTCAACATTCCCAGAAATACCAATATAAAACCTTTTGAATTTTGTTTACCTGTCATTACCTATTCCTCTTTTATAAATCGGCGGCAAAATTACCCCATATTTACAAGATAAGCTATGGCTTATCTTGTACAAAACGTTTCATTTTAGGAACAATATACGATATTATCATAGAATATAGCTACATTTGTTGCGTAAAAAAGAACTATATTCACATGTACGAACCGTTATCACCCGATACTTCCAGCATCAGATATGAGGAAACTGATTTATCGTATCTGAAACAGCGTCCATACCGTTTTAAATGCGGTATATACTTAATCTGTACACAGGGGCAAAGTATCATCTCCACAGGAGTACAACAATATACCTTTAATGAACAGACCGAACTGATTTTTCTTACAGGAAGCCTTATCCAGGTAATACAAGCCTCAGCAGATTTTAACGTACGCATGCTCCTATTCCCCAAAGATATTCTCTTAAAAGCCATATTGCCAATTGACACACCCTATTTCAACTATACCCATGAACACCCGCACTATCATCACACAGCAGATGAGAGAAGCCAGAAAACATGGCGGGAAATAGTATTATGGATGGATATAGCGCAAATGCTTTTCAAAGACAATACGCTCCAGTTCAGAAAGCAACAAGAATTCAATTTCCTGCAAAGCTTATTAATGTGGCTGTTCAACACTATTCCGGAGAAGCTGGCCGCCAACAAGCAATACAGCAGAAAACAGATGCTTTGCCACCAATTCATGCAACTGATACGTGAGCACAGCACCTGCGAACATCAGGTTCCGTTTTATACAGAGCAACTGTGCATTACTTCTCGCTATCTATACGAAATCACTACTCAATACATGAATGGAAAAACTCCCAAGCAACTGATAGACGAGCAGCTGATAGCAGAAGCCAAAGTTCTTTTAAATGAGCCGCAACTATCCGTTACCGAAATCGCGGAACAGTTGCACTTTGCCGATCAGTCTTATCTGAGTCGCTTTTTTAAGAAGAATACCGGTATCTCTCCTAAGGAATTCCGCCTGCAGAAACTGTTACAATAAGTTTCGTCAAAATAAATTAAATCCGTTCGTTTTAACCGTCATTTTATTAACTTTGTTAGCATAACCAAAATCGAGTCGCCATGAAATATAAATTATTAGTTCTTGACGTGGACGGAACGCTTCTCAACGACGCAAAAGAAATCAGCAAACGCACTCTTGCATCTTTACTCAAAGCGCAGCAAATGGGAGTACGTATCGCATTGGCTTCCGGCAGACCGACTTATGGCCTCATGCCACTGGCCAAAACTCTTGAGCTGGGGCATTATGGGGGCTTTATTGTTTCCTATAACGGTTGTCAGATTATCAATGTTCAAAACGGAGAAATCCTGTTTGAGAGGCGAATCAACCCGGAAATGCTGCCTTATCTGGAAAAGAAGGCGCGCAAGAATGGCTTCTCCATATTCACTTATCATGATGACACTATCCTGACAGACAGTCCCGACAATGAACATATCCGCGCCGAAGCCGAATTGAATAATCTGAAAGTTATTAAGGAGGAAGAATTCTCCACGGCTGTAAACTTCGCACCATGCAAATGCATGTTGGTCAGCGATGATGAAGAAGCACTGGCCGGACTGGAAGAACATTGGAAAAAACGTCTGGACGGAACTTTGGATGTCTTTCGTTCGGAACCTTATTTTTTGGAAGTCGTACCTTGCGGAATCGATAAAGCCAATACCTTAGGCGCTTTATTGTCGCATCTGGACATAACTCGTGAAGAAGTAATCGCCATCGGAGACGGCGTATGCGATGTCAATATGCTCCAGATTGCCGGTTTAGGCATAGCCATGGGGCATTCACAAGATTCCGTAAAGGTTTGCGCCGACTACGTAACGGCTTCCAATGAAGAAGACGGCGTTGCCCAAGCCGTCGAAAAAATGATTTTAGCCGAAGTTCATGCCGCTGAAATTCCTCTTGACCTGTTAAACGCACGGGCACATCATGCATTAATGGGCAATTTAGGTATCCAATACACTTACGCCTCGGAAAATCGCATAGAAGCAACCATGCCCGTAGACCACCGTACCCGCCAGCCTTTTGGTATTCTGCACGGCGGCGCAACCCTCGCACTTGCCGAAACCGTCGCCGGGCTCGGCTCCATGATAACTTGTCAACCCGATGAGATAGTCGTAGGTATGCAAGTCAGCGGAAACCATATATCTTCCGCACATGAAGGAGATACCGTGCGGGCTGTGGCAACCATCGTACATAAAGGACGCTCATCCCATGTGTGGAATGTAGATGTATTCACTTCCACTAACAAGCTCGTGTCTTCCATCAGGGTGGTGAACAGTGTATTGAAGAAAAGATAAATGAAAAAAAGTTCGATGCAGATACATAACCAATTCAAGTTATAGAACTATTTATTATATTGAACATATGTCAATATGGAGCAAGCTCATAGGAAGCAAGAAAACCGAGGATAGGAATAATATCATCAGCAATAAAACTACCTCTGTACCATGTAGTATCCAAAATTATGCCATAGTAGATGTTGAAGTAGGTTTGAAAGATCATAAAATCCATGATATAGGAGCACTCAAACATAATGACACGACATTCCACAAAACGTCAAAAGAGGAGCTATTTATTTTCTTAAACGACATAGACTATATCTGTGGCCACAATATCATTCACCATGACGCCAAATATCTGTTCACGGATAAGACATGCCGCTGGATTTTAGTCGATACACTTTATATTTCGCCTTTGTTATTCCCGGAACACCCTTACCATAAGCTTGTGAAAGATGACAAGTTGATTAGCGAACAGATGAACAATCCGGTGAATGATTGTAAGAAAGCAAAAGATTTATTACTGGATGAAATAGCACGCTGGAATTCATTGCCAAAGGAAAAGCGTATATTATTCGCATCGCTACTGAAAGACAAGAAAGAATTTACCGGATTTCTCAGCATGGTAAGTGCGGAGTATACCCATGAAGGAATATCCGAACTCATCAAAGAACTTTATACAGGAAAGATTTGCCAACATGCCGACCTTGACATGCTCATCAAACAATACCCATGCGGATTGGCATACGCATTGGCTCTGATTGACACCACGGATTACCGTTCCATCACTCCCGGATGGGTACTTTACAATTATCCGGAAGTGGAATTTATTGTAAAACTCCTACGCCACACCAATTGCCGGGAAGGTTGCGACTACTGCCATACGCAATTGGATGTGCTCCATAATCTAAAAGTCTTTTTCGGATATGAACGTTTCCGAACATACGAAGGCGAGCCGCTGCAAGAACAAGCAGCCCAGGCAGCGGTGAAAGGTAAATCGTTACTGGCGATATTTCCTACCGGTGGCGGCAAATCACTTACCTTCCAATTGCCGGCACTCATGGCAGGACACGCCATGCACGGGCTCACGGTTGTTATCTCTCCTCTGCAATCTTTAATGAAAGACCAGGTAGACAATCTTGCCGACAGAGGTATCACGGACGCTGTAACCATAAATGGAATGTTAGACCCCATCACAAGGTCACTGTCCATACAAAGAGTGCAAGACGGAGAAGCCTCACTGCTGTATATATCCCCCGAAATGCTTCGCTCAAAAACGATTGAGAAAATATTGATAGCCCGGCACGTCGTAAGGTTTGTGATAGACGAAGCGCATTGTTTCTCTTCATGGGGGCAGGATTTCAGAGTTGACTACCTTTACATCGGCAAATTCATCCGGCAATACCAGCAAAAGAAACAATGCAAGAGTCCGATACCCGTATCCTGCTTTACGGCCACAGCAAAGCAGAAAGTAATACAAGACATCTGCGACTATTTCAAACAAACCTTGAATTTGGACTTGGAGTTATTCGCATCAACGGCTTCAAGAACAAATCTACATTATTCCGTCATACATTTAGAAAGCGACAATGATAAATACTTAAAGTTAAGAGAACTCGTAGCTGAATCCGATTGCCCGACAATTGTTTATGTATCACGTACCAAACGAACCAAAGAGCTGGCGGCCAAATTGACTCGCGACGGTTATAAGGCACTCCCTTTCAATGGCAAAATGGAAGCTGATGAAAAAATAGCCAACCAAGACGCCTTCATGAACGATCAGGTACACATCATTGTGGCTACATCCGCATTCGGCATGGGAGTCGATAAAAAAGATGTCGGCCTTGTGGTACATTATGACATTTCCGATTCACTGGAGAATTATGTTCAGGAAGCAGGTAGAGCAGGGCGTGACCCAGGCCTCAGCGCACGTTGTTATGTGCTTTATAGCGACAATGATTTGGACAAGCATTTTATATTGTTAAACCAAACAAAACTAAGCATCAGCGAAATACAACAGGTATGGAAAGTCGTCAAAAACCTTACCAGACAACGCATGAAAGTCAACTGTTCCGCATTGGAAATCGCCCGGCAAGCGGGATGGGATGATTCGGTATCCGACATCGAAACCCGCGTACGAACAGCATTAGCGGCTTTGGAACAAAGCGGATATCTGGTAAGAGGAAACAATGTACCTCATGTATATGCCACGGGAATCACAGTGAAGGATATGGACGAAGCAAGACAACGCATATCAGCCTCACTACTTTTTGGCAGTGACGAAATAGAAAAAGCAGTCCGCATCATCAAGTCGTTGATATCTCAAAAGTACATCGCCAAGGCACAGGATGCGGAAGCGGAATCACGAATCGACTATCTGGCAGATATATTGGGACTAAGTAAAAGAGAGGTTATATCTGTAGTGGAACGCATGCGGCAGGAAGGCATATTGGCAGACAGCAAAGATATATCCGCCTATTTGCAGGATGCAGGTGATTCGGAACGAAAGTCGCAAATGCTTCTCGAACGCTTTGCAAAACTCGAACAATACATCCTCAAACATATTCCCGATGAGTCTTTACGAATCTCATGCAAACAACTGAATGAAAATGCCGTGAACGACGGAATCAATACATCCAAAGAAAAAGACATTCGGACGCTGCTCTATTTCCTTACCGTCAAGGGATATATACGTAAGAAAGAGGATGCGGCCCATAATATGGAAATAAGGCGCCAAGCAGACTTGGAATCTACCATCAGGCGCTTTGAGAAACGATTGGAAATAAGCCGTTTTACCGTGGAATGGCTATACAAATCAGCTTCAGATGCAGAAAAGGAAAATGTACCGGGCAAAGCTATTCAGTTCTCCGTAGTAGAACTTTTAGACCGGATAAAATCAAGTTCTCAATCCCTATTCGGAGGACTTGACGACATTCAGCTGGAAGACGTGGAAGAAGCGCTTCTGTACTTGTCCAAAATTGGCGCGCTAAAACTTGAAGGTGGTTTCTTGGTACTTTATAATGCCATGAATATCCAAAGAATAAAGGACAACAAATCGCGATATAAGCAAGACGACTACCGGATGCTCAACGAATTCTACAAGTTGAAAATCCAGCAAGTGCATATTGTAGGCGAATATGCCAATCTGATGGTGAGAAATTACCATGCGGCCTTACAATATGTTCAAGACTATTTCCAAATGGACTACAAGAAGTTTGTCACAAAATACTTCAAAGGAGACAGAGTAAGCGAGATACAACGCAACTTAACGCCACAGAAATACAATCAATTGTTTGGGCGATTATCCAAACGACAGATGGAAATTATTTCCGATAAGGACTCACGTTGCATTGTGGTGGCAGCCGGTCCCGGTAGTGGAAAAACACGGGTATTGGCCCACAAACTGGCCTCGCTTCTGCTACTTGAAGATGTAAAACACGAACAGCTTCTGATGCTGACGTTTTCAAGAGCAGCCGCAACGGAATTCAAACAAAGGCTCATGGAGTTGATAGGCAACGCCGCCCATTTTGTCGAAATAAAAACATTCCATTCCTATTGTTTCGACCTTCTGGGACGGATAGGAAATCTTGAAGAATCCAAAAATGTCGTTGCAAAAGCTGCCGAGATGATATACCAAGGAGAAGTAGAACCAAATAAAATCGGCAAGACAGTGCTGGTCATAGACGAGGCTCAGGATATGGGAACCGAAGAACACGCACTTGTAAAGGCTCTGATGGCTAACAACGAGGAAATGCGTGTGATAGCGGTGGGAGACGATGACCAAAACATCTATGAATTCCGCGGCTCCGATTCAAGTTATATGTATCGGCTGGCACAAGAAAACGGAAGTACATTTGTCGAAATGACCGAGAATTACCGCAGTGCGCACCACCCGGTGAATTTTGCCAACGAATTTCTAAAAAACATTGACAAACGGATAAAAAGTACGCCCATCATCTCCATGAGAGAAGAGGAAGGCCGGGTGGAAGTGACACGCCATCAATCAAAGTATATGTACCAGCCGCTTGTCGAAAACTTACTCCGACACAAAGACAAAGGCACATCGTGTATACTCACCCAAACAAACGAAGAGGCTGTTATCCTAATGGGGCTCTTACGAAAGCAAGGTGTGAGCAGCAAACTTATACAATCAATGGACGGCCTCCGCTTTTGGAACATGGCTGAAATGAGATTTTTCCTGAGGTATATAAACAAACGGATCAACACACCGCTAATTACAGAAGAACTGTGGGAGGAAGCCAAATGTGCAACCTTCTCCGCTTATGACAGAAGTCAAAGTTTGATGTATGTAAAGCAGTGTGTGGAGCAGTTTGAACAAACCAACAAGACAAAATATTTCAGTGACTTCAAAGAATTTGTATTTGAGTCGTCAGTGGAAGACTTTTGCGACATATCAGGAGCCGATGTCGTGGTATCGACCATTCATAAAGCCAAAGGCAGAGAGTTTGACGACGTGTATATGCTCGTATCCGACGGTTATATAAAGGACTCCCATCTGATGCGTCGATATTATGTAGGAATAACCCGCGCGAAAAACCGGCTGTTTATACATACGAATGACGATTACTTCAATCATTTAAGTACAGACCGATATTTTATCGACCAACAACAATATGATATGCCTGAAGAAATCGTATTACAGCTCTCTCATAAAGATGTCTATTTGGACTTCTTCAAAGAACGAAAACAAGAGGTCTTGGCATTGAGAGGGGGAGATTCATTGACTTACAGTAATTTCTTTTTGTACAGCTCATTGACCGATAGACCTGTGGCAAAGCTATCATCAAAAATGCAGGGCATATTGTCTGAGTGGGAAGAAAGAGGTTATAAAGTAAAATCCGCATCCGTGCGATTTGTAATGGCATGGAAACCCAAAGACGCAGAAAAGAATGAACCGGAAACAGCTGTCCTTTTAGCAGACTTGGGGCTTTCTTTGTAGAGAATAAAAATAGGGTGTAACTCAGCGAGCTACACCCTATATTCCTATTTGTAGTTATCGTTGTTTATCGCAACTTACTTCACTTCCTCAAAGATAATTCATACTGAATACCAGCATGAGCAACAACAATACCAACAACAAAGAGAAAAGGAAGAAGATGCAAAGTTAAATGCCATCCTGAGATACGAGATACATTTAAACGTTTTGACTTGGACGAAACAGAGAATGACCAAATTTGCGAATCTGTTCACTATTTTGTAACTAACCGCCAAGTGCTTTCTGTGACCGAAATTCATATCAAGAAGCGCACCTTCCCCACTCAAATCTCTTTGAAAAACTTTGCTTAGAATATTGCTTTCCAAATATAATATAGGTAGAGATATGACCACCTCATTTGTAATGGCTACATTTGCCGAATGGTATACCAACTCCACATTTGACACCGTTAGAAAGAATCTGCGTACAACCACAGGAAAGCATAAGATTGAAATCGACAAGAATATCTTATCGAAATACCTCAGCTATGAAAAATAAATGAAATAAAATTACTATCTTCGCTCATTATAAAAGGATGATATGAAAGATATAAACAGACTGAAGATCGTCTTATGCGAAAAGAAACGAACAAGTAATTGATTATCAGAGTAACTGAATGTAAATCCATCAACTGTTTCAAAATGGTGCACCAATACTTCGCAACCAAACTTGGCTTGCCTTTTAAAGATTTCAGACTTACTTGAATTCGATATAAAAAAATTGATAGTCCGTGAATACAAGACATTCATGTTGTCTCAACAATAAATAGTCCCATAAACACGAATGACGAATAATGCTATTAACTTCTGATAATACAAAAATATAGGAATATATGACACCTGAAGAAAAAGCGAGAATAAAGATTGACCAATGGTTTGCCGATGCAGGTTGGAAGGTGGTTGATAGAGAAGACTACGAACCAACTTGTACAGCAGTTGCTATAAGAGAGGGGCTACTAAAAGGTAATCTTGAAGCTGATTATTTTCTGTTTGTTAACGGAAAGGCAGTTGGGGTACTTGAAGCAAAAAGGGAAGATATAGACGCTTTCTCCAATAAAGTATGTGAACAGGCTACCTTATATGCCCGAAATATTCCTAATATCTATCAAACTTATCAAAAGCCATTGCCTTTCATTTTTACTTCAAATGGTAAAGATTTATATTTTTGCGATTTCCGTGAACAAGATTCATATTTCAAGCAGATAATGTCTATCCCTACGCCACATGAGTTGGTTAAGAAGTTAGGAATTGAAGATACATTTGCAGGACTACCGACATTGAAAAAGAAAGGGCTTCGTGATTGTCAATACGAGGCGGTAACAGAACTTGAAAAGAGCTTCCGTAGTGGGCAAAATCGAGCATTGATGGTTCTTGCCACCGGAGCAGGTAAAACATATACAGCTTGTCTCACTGCCTACCGAATGCTTTCTTATACTTCAATGCGCAGAGTGTTATTCCTTGTTGACCGAAATAATCTGGGCAAGCAAGCTGAAGGGGAGTTCGGTACTTTTCGATTGACCGAAAACGGAGATGCTTTCAATACTATTTTTACGGTCAATCGCCTTCGCTCTTCTTACATTCCTTCTGATAGTAACGTAGTTATTTCGACAATACAACGTCTGTTCTCCTTTTTGAAAGGAGAAGATATTGGGGATAATGAGGATGATGACGAGAACGAACCGATAGAAGAAGTAACCTTGCCACCCAATCCGAACTTACCACACGACTACTTTGATATGATTATCATAGATGAATGTCACCGTTCTATTTATGGAAATTGGCGTAAAGTACTGGAATATTTCGATACGGCAAGATTGGTCGGTTTGACTGCAACCCCGATTGAAGAGACAAAGAAATTCTTCAACTACAATATTATTGTTAACTATACATTGGAAAAGAGTATCGTCGACGGCGTGAATGTGGATTGTCGGGTGTACAGAATAAAAACACAGGTTACAGAAACAGGTGGTGCTATATTAGAGGGTGAGAAATTCAAAGAAGAAACGCGATACACCGGTGAGGTTAAGATGGTGAGTAGCAAAGAAACCAAAACCTACACAAACAAAGAACTTAATCGGAGTGTCATCAATCCGGCACAGATAAAGTTAATTCTTTCAACTTATCGAGATGCTGTTTACACCGAATTGTTCAACGATCCACAACGTGAGCCGAATATTGATTATTTGCCCAAAACATTGATATTTGCTCTCAATGAAGCCCATGCTACCAATATAGTGCAGATTGCTAAAGAGGTATTTGGGAGAACTGACGATCGCTTCGTACAGAAAATTACTTATTCGGCAGGTGATAGCAATGAACTGATACGCCAATTCCGCAATGACAAAGATTTCCGCATTGCCGTGACTTGTACGCTGGTTGCTACCGGAACAGATGTGAAACCGTTGGAAGTAGTAATGTTCATGCGTGATGTGGAATCATTGCCTTTGTATATTCAGATGAAAGGGCGTGGAGTGCGTACTATTGGCGATGAGCAATTGCGTAATGTCACTCCGAATGCCTTCAGTAAAGATTGTTTCTATTTGGTTGATGCAGTAGGTGTAACGGAAAGTATGAAAACGGTGAAACCCATAGATGACGATCCAACAACAAAGACTATCACTCTAAAGGAACTTTTAGAGCGTATCAGTCATGGTTATATTCCTGACGAATATCTCAAACGGCTTGCAGCTACGCTTGCCCGAATCTACAATAAAGCGGATGACTCGCAGCGAAAAGAATTTACTCGTTTGTCTCATGATGATATGAAAGAACTTTCTGCCAGAATATACGATGCGCTTGAAAAAAGTACTCTTCCACCGTTTGTTAACACCGAAGAACCTAATTTGGAGCGCAAAGGATTGGTTTCCCCACTTGCTAATCATGCCGATGCACGGAGGTTTTTACTCATTCTTGCAGCTGGATTTGTCAATACGCTAATGCCAGGAGAAGATACGCTTATATCAAAAGGGTTCTCCATTGAGGATGCTAAAAACACGACAGAGGCATTTGAGGAGTTTTGTAAAGAATACTACGATGAGATAGAGGCTCTTCGTATCATCTATAACAATGAAGGCGAACCGATAACTTATTCAATGTTGAAAGATTTGGAACATAAACTCAAAATGGCAAACAATCATTTTGCTCCAAAACAAATTTGGAATTCGTATGCCATTCTTTCTCCGGGCAAAGTAAAGCGTTCTACAACAAAAGAAGAAAGTGATGCTTTGACAAACATCATACAACTGGTACGCTTTGCTTTCCGCCAAATTGAGAGGTTGGACAGTGTAGTCACTACATCCAAGCAATATTTCAATCTATGGCTAGGGCAAAATCAACGTGAAATAACCGACAAGCAGCGTGAAGTAATCAGTCGTATAGTGGATTACATAGCTTCTAACGGAGCTTGTACCGTCAGAGATATTCGTGAAGATGATGCTACCCATGCAGCCCAAATGATTCGGGCGTTTGGTAATATGCAGAAAGCAGATGAAGCACTTCGGTCGCTTTATACATTTGTAGTATTAAGAAAAGCAGCATAAATTATGGTAACAAATAACGCAACAGAGCAATCGCTCACCAAAAAAGTCTGGAATCTGGCAACAACTCTTGCCGGACAAGGTGTTGGATTTACCGATTATATCACCCAACTGACCTATCTTTTGTTTTTGAAGATGGATACCGAGAATGTAGAAATGTTCGGAGAGGAATCGGCAATTCCAACTGGGTATCAATGGAACGATTTGATTTTTCTTGATGGATTAGAACTAGTCAGGCAATACGAAGAAACACTTAAACTGCTTAGCGAGCAGGACAATTTAATAGGCACTATTTACACCAAAGCACAAAACAAGATAGACAAGCCTGTTTATCTGAAAAAGGTTATCACTATGATAAATGAAGAGCAATGGCTCATCATGGATGGTGATGTGAAAGGTGCTATCTACGAGAGTATTCTTGAAAAGAACGGACAAGACAAGAAAGGTGGTGCCGGACAATATTTTACGCCACGTCCGCTAATCCAAGCGATGGTGGATTGCATCAATCCGCAAATGGGCGAAACCGTTTGTGACCCCGCTTGCGGTACAGGTGGATTCCTGCTTACTGCTTATGATTATATGAAAGGGCAGTCTGCAAGTAAAGAAAAGCGTGATTTTTTGCGTGACAAAGCTTTGCATGGTGTGGATAATACGCCTTTAGTAGTAACACTTGCTTCCATGAATCTCTATTTACATGGTATAGGCACAGACCGTAGTCCGATTGTGTGTGAGGACTCTTTGGAAAAAGAGCCATCAACCCTTGTTGATGTGATACTCGCCAATCCACCTTTTGGAACTCGCCCTGCTGGTTCTGTGGACATCAACCGTCCGGATTTCTATGTAGAAACCAAGAACAACCAGTTGAACTTCCTCCAGCACATGATGCTTATGCTCAAAACCGGAGGACGTGCTGCCGTGGTGCTTCCTGACAATGTTCTCTTTGAAGCTGGAGCTGGTGAAACAATCCGTAAACGCTTATTGCAAGATTTCAATCTGCATACTATATTACGTTTACCCACAGGCATCTTCTATGCCCAAGGTGTAAAAGCCAATGTGCTGTTTTTCAGCAAAGGGCAACCTACCAAAGAAATATGGTTTTATGATTATCGTACCGATGTAAAGCACACGCTTGCCACCAATAAACTGGAACGCCATCATTTAGATGATTTTGTCTCCTGCTACAATAATCGGGTAGAAACCTACGATGCAGAAAATAATCCGCAAGGGCGTTGGCGCAAATACTCGGTAGATGAGATCATTGCCAGAGACAAAACAAGCCTCGACGACCGTTCATTGGCAGAATTGATGGTAGACATTAAAAATAAAAGCCAAACGATAAGTGTGGCTGTAGCTGAACTTGAAAAATTGCTCGCAAACATAAATGAAGATTGAGTGCATGGAAAACAATAAGATAATCATATCAATGGAACAGCAATTTGGAGAAGTTATAGACATCATTCTCCAACATAAAGGTCGTGCTTCAAGAGCCGTAAATAACGAACTATTGTTTACAGCGTGGTATGTTGGTGGATATGTATCAGCCAAATTGAAAAGCGAGGAATGGGGAAGCAAGGTTGTAACGCAGTTATCCGAATATATCCGTTCCCAGCGTCCAGACATCAAGGGCTATAGTCGGAGAAGCATTTACAATATGGTGATGTTCTATGATGAATATTCATCGGAAACATTCAGTTCCACTGTAGAGAAGTATTTGAACGCTGAATTTGTGCAGCCAAGAACTGCACAAATAAAAGCAAGCCAACCTACACAAGAGGTGGCTGTAATTGTGCAGCCAACATCTGCCCAAATTATCCATTCAACATTTGGACAGATGCCCAAAATATTGGAGTTGACCACATTGACCAATCATATAGAGATTCTTTGCCGATGCCAAAGTAATGAAGAGCGGATGTTCTATATACTCTATGCCAATAAAGAACATTTAGTGAAGCGAGAACTTCAGCGTTGTATATCGAATCAAACATATACAGCTTTATTGAGCAGTAAAGACAATATGTCGAAAGGCTTACTTGGTGCTTACCCCAATGCCCCTATAATGTTTAAGGACACATTGTTCGTTGATTTCTTGAACTTGCCTAAGAAACATAGCGAATCCAAACTTAGAAAAGGCTTGGTAGAACACATGAAGCAGTTTATTCTTGAACTTGGAAAGGACTTTATCTTTATGGACCAAGAGTATCGTCTCAATATAGGTGCATCTACATTTAAGGCTGATTTGCTGTTCTTCCATCGTGGCTTACAAGCATTGGTAGCTGTAGAATTGAAAAAGACAAAATTCCATCCGCACGACCTCGGTCAGTTGGAATTTTATTTGGAAGCACTCGACAGAGATGTAAAGCGTTCTAACGAAAACCCTTCTATCGGCATTATCCTTTGCCCGGAAGCCGACAAGGTAGTGGTGGAATACGCAATGAGCAGAAGCATGAGTCCAACAATGATAGCAGAATACAAACGTATCCTCATTCCACAGGAGCGTATGCAACAACAACTAAATGAGTTTTGCAACCTTTTCTTAGATAAAGACTAATCGGTATGGATACAAAGAAATTACGTCAAAAGATACTCGACCTCGCTATTCGTGGCAAACTCGTTCCGCAAGACCCAAACGATGAGCCTGCATCTGTATTGCTTGAACGAATCAAGGCTGAAAAAGGACGATTGATAAAAGAGGGGAAAATTAAAAAGAGTAAGAAATCGGTAAAAACTTCCGATACGCCCCATTATCCCTACTTGCTACCTAATAGATGGTGTTTGTCTACTTTAGGTGAGGTGTTTACGCTTCAAGCAGGAAAAAACATAACAGCAAAAGATATTAAGGATACCACCACAGAATTACATCCTTACAAATGTTATGGCGGCAATGGCGTTAGGGGATTTGTTGCATCATATAACAGAGAAGGAGATTTCTCAATCATCGGAAGGCAAGGAGCACTTTGTGGAAATATCAATATTGCTAAAGGAAAGTTTTACGCAACAGAACATGCTGTTGTTGTGGAAAGATATTGTGATGTAGATTTAATGTGGGCATATTACACATTGACAGCTTTAAACTTAAATCAATATGCCACCGCTACTGCCCAACCTGGACTTTCTGTTGCTGTTATTAATGATGTTTGTATTCCGATACCTCCACAAAAAGAGCAAGAGAGAATATCAAAAGAAATAGAACATTGGTTTGCTTTAATAGACCAAATAGAACAAGGAAAAGCCGATTTACAGACTATAATAAAACAAGCCAAAGCCAAAATCCTTGACCTCGCCATTCACGGCAAGCTCGTACCGCAAGACCCGAATGACGAACCAGCCATTGAACTGCTGAAACGTATAAACCCCGACTTCATACCTTGTGATAACGGGCATAGTGAGAAGTTGCCTCAAAATTGGGTTTGGGTAAAAGGAAAGAATATCTTTCTCCCTATGAAATCGACAAAACCCAAGTACAACGAATTTCAATATATCGATATTGATTCCATTGATAATAAACAGCAAATAATAAACGAAATTAAAACAATAAAAACGGCAAATGCACCAAGTAGAGCCAGCCGTTATACTCAAAAGAATGACGTTATATTTTCGATGGTTCGTCCTTATTTGCGCAATATAGCAAAGGTCGTTACTGATAATTGTATAGCATCGACAGGATTTTACGTGTGTAGTGCTATTCCACAAATTCTAAATTCTAATTATTGCTATTATCTTATGGTTTCAGACTATGTGGTAAATGGATTAAACCAATTTATGAAAGGAGATAATTCTCCCTCTATTAGTAAAGGGCATATTGATGAATGGTTATTTCCATTGCCTCCATTGACAGAACAACAACGCATTGTTCAAAAGATAGAAGAACTATTCTCTGTTCTTGATAACATTCAAAATGCCTTAGAAG
>OLZU01001006.1_pt1 | contig 14723 bp, 12 predicted proteins | sample 1674101 | NCBI WGS metagenome assembly OLZU01 (sample SAMEA103958143, study PRJEB25191) | human gut metagenome | biome: human-associated habitat [ENVO:00009003]; feature: intestine environment [ENVO:2100002]; material: feces | place: Germany | collected 2013/2015
GAATTTCGCTACCTTAGGACCGTTATAGTTACGGCCGCCGTTCACTGGGGCTTCGGATCACTGCTTCAGATCGCTCTTAACAGATCCTCTTAACCTTCCAGCACCGGGCAGGTGTCACCCCCTATACTTCGTCTTGCGACTTCGCAGAGAGCTGTGTTTTAGTTAAACAGTCGCTTGGGCCTCTTCACTGCGGCTTAATTGCTTAAGCACTCCTTCTCGCTAACTTACGGAGTCATTTTGCCGAGTTCCTTGGCAACAGTTCTCTCGCTCACCTCGGGATTCTCTCCCTGCCCACCTGTGTCGGTTTTGGTACGGGCCGCATATGCATTGCCAGAAGCTTTTCCTGGAAGCCGTCATCATGTGCTTCGCTACTTTCCTAAGATTTCGCTTACCTGTCACGCTCTAGCCTTATGGTTACCGGATTTGCCTGGTAACCAGCCGCTTCGCTTCGCCCTCAATCCATTAAGAGGGTCACACTATCCGTCTCCGTCACTCCTTCGCTCCATATACGGGTGCAGGAATCTTTCGCCTGCTTTCCATCCACTACGCCTTTCGGCCTCGCGTTAGGTCCCGACTTACCCAGGGCGGACGAACCTTCCCCTGGAATCCTTGGGCTTTCGGTGTGTAGGATTCTCACCTACATCTCGCTACTCACACCGGCATTCTCACTTCTATACAATCCACCGCTCCTCACGGTACGGCTTCTGCTCGTATACAACGCTCCCCTACCACTATAGTTTCCTACAATCCGCAGTTTCGGTATCAGGCTTAGCCCCGGTACATTTTCGGCGCAGGGTCACTCGACTAGTGAGCTGTTACGCACTCTTTAAAGGATGGCTGCTTCTGAGCCAACCTCCTAGTTGTCTGGGCATCCCCACATCCTTTTCCACTTAGCCTGTATTTTGGGACCTTAACTGGCGGTCTGGGCTGTTTCCCTCTTGACCATGGACCTTATCACTCACAGTCTGACTGCCGGACATCCTTAATGACATTCGCAGTTTGATTGTATTCAGTACCCCGGGATGGGGCCATCACACATTCAGTGCTCTACCTTCACTAAGGTTCTTTCCGACGCTAGCCCTAAAGCTATTTCGGGGAGAACCAGCTATCTCCGGGTTCGATTGGAATTTCTCCCCTAGCCACAAGTCATCCGCTAACTTTTCAACGGTAGTCGGTTCGGTCCTCCATTGAGTTTCACCTCAACTTCAACCTGCTCATGGCTAGATCACCCGGTTTCGGGTCTGCAACATCCTACTTTCGCCCTCTTAAGACTCGCTTTCGCTTCGGCTCCGGTCTTTCCTCCTTAACCTCGCAGTCTGTCGCAACTCGCCGGTTCATTCTACAAAAGGCACGCCATCACCCCTTAACGGGCTCTGACTTCTTGTAGGCATACGGTTTCAGGTTCTCTTTCACTCCGCTCCCGCGGTTCTTTTCACCTTTCCCTCACGGTACTGGTTCACTATCGCTCACTCGTTTATATTTAGCCTTGGCGGATGGTCCCGCCTGCTTCCGACAAGATTTCTCGTGTCTCGCCGTACTCAGGATCCCATTAGGCTTTGCTCGGATTTCGGTTACAGGGCTTTCACCTTCTTCGGCCGGGCTTTCGATCCCGTTCTCCTATCCTCGTTCTTGCCATGTCATGGTCCTTCAACCCCGGTCCTTCAACCGGTTTGGGCTTCTCCCCTTTCGCTCGCCGCTACTCAGGGAATCACTGTTGTTTTCTTTTCCTCCGGCTACTTAGATGTTTCAGTTCGCCGGGTACCTCTCTTGCAGGCCATGTATTCACCTGCAGATGACAGCTCATGTCTGCTGCCGGGTTCCCCCATTCGGACACCTCCGCTTCTTCGCTTCCTTACAGCTTCACGGAGCTTTTCGCAGTTTGGCGCGTCCTTCTTCAGTTTCGAGTGGCAAGGCATTCGCCGTACGCCCTTCCTTACTTAATCAGTGGTTCTCGTGTGTTTCGAGATGTTCTTTTTCAAGAACTGTTTTTTACTGTTTTCTCAGTTTATCTTACAACTTACGTTTTAGACCTTTTCTGTTATGTCTTTTCTTCTTAGTTGCTCAGTTTTCAAAGATCGATTCCTCTGAGAAGTCTATGACCTCTCAAAACTAAACAGGATGTTTTACTCCCTTTTCCTTCAATTTCCACGTTTCTTCTTTCTCCTTAGAAAGGAGGTGATCCATCCCCACGTTCCCGTAGGGATACCTTGTTACGACTTAACCCCAGTCATCGGTCCTGCCTTCGACGGCTCACTCCCCGAAGGGTTATGCCACCGGCTTCGGGCATTACCAACTCCCATGGTTTGACGGGCGGTGTGTACAAGGCCCGAGAACGTATTCACCGCGACATGCTGATTCGCGATTACTAGCGATTCCAGCTTCATGAAGTCGGGTTGCAGACTTCAATCCGAACTGAGACGTCCTTTATGAGATTCGCTTGCCTTCACAGGCTTGCCGCTCTTTGTAGACGCCATTGTAGTACGTGTGTAGCCCAGGCCATAAGGGGCATGATGATTTGACGTCATCCCCACCTTCCTCCGGTTTATCACCGGCAGTCTGATATGAGTCCTCAACTCAATGTTAGTAACATATCACAAGGGTTGCGCTCGTTGCGGGACTTAACCCAACATCTCACGACACGAGCTGACGACAACCATGCACCACCTGTCTCCTTGATAACCTCGGATATATCTCTATACCTCTGCAAGGGATGTCAAGGCCTGGTAAGGTTCTTCGCGTTGCTTCGAATTAAACCACATACTCCACCGCTTGTGCGGGCCCCCGTCAATTCCTTTGAGTTTCACACTTGCGTGCATACTCCCCAGGCGGAGAACTTACTGCGTTAACTGCGGCACTGAGTTATTCCCCCAACACCTAGTTCTCATCGTTTACGGCGTGGACTACTAGGGTATCTAATCCTATTTGCTCCCCACGCTTTCGTGCTTCAGTGTCAGAATCCAGACCAGACGGCCGCCTTCGCCACCGGTGTTCTTCCATATATCTACGCATTTTACCGCTACACATGGAGTTCCGCCGTCCTCTTCTGTTCTCTAGCTGATCAGTTTCCAGAGCCAGTACGGGTTGAGCCCATACCTTTTACTCCAGACTTGATCTGCCACCTACGCACCCTTTACGCCCAATCATTCCGGATAACGCTCGCCACCTACGTATTACCGCGGCTGCTGGCACGTAGTTAGCCGTGACTTTCTGGTAAGATACCATCACTCACTCATCATTCCCTATGAGTGCCGTTTTTCTCTTACAACAGAGCTTTACGATCCGAAGACCTTCCTCACTCACGCGGCATTGCTCGTTCAGGGTTCCCCCCATTGACGAAAATTCCCTACTGCTGCCTCCCGTAGGAGTTTGGGCCGTGTCTCAGTCCCAATGTGGCCGTCCGCCCTCTCAGGCCGGCTATGCATCGTCGCCTTGGTGGGCCGTTACCTCACCAACCAGCTAATGCACCGCAGGTCCATCCATGTTCATGGCCAAGGCCACTTTAATAGCAGTCAAATGCTTGTCTGCTACCTATCCGGTTTTAGCATCCGTTTCCAGAAGTTATCCCGGGCACATGGGCAGGTTACCTACGTGTTACTCACCCGTTCGCCACTAGATTCAGAAAAGCAAGCTTTCCTTCCTCTCGTTCGACTTGCATGTATTAGGCATGCCGCCAGCGTTCATCCTGAGCCAGGATCAAACTCTCCATTTGATTTAGCTCTTTGATGTCTCTGACATCTTTCTTTACAATTGTTTGTTTCGAAATTGACGTTTTAGTTTGTATTTTTATTTCCTGTTCAGTTTTCAAAGATCATCTGCACCTCAGCAGTGCTCATCTATATTACCAAATACTTCTCACTTCGTCAAATGTTTTTTTAATTTTTTTAAAAATTTGTGAATTTATTTAAATAAATCATTAACACAGTGTTTACACACAAGTCATATAATGCTGACTTGAAACACATAAAAGGCTATAAATAAAGGAATATTCGATATTCAATCCAACACGAATCGTCTCAACGTTTACAATTAAACGACAACTCATTTTATTTACTTTTCTCAAAGAAAGAAAATTTCGGGCTACTTTCATATATCCAAAAATATAATTTAATTTAAAAAAGGAGCCTACGCTCCTTAATCGATAACTAGATTCTTTATACCATTTTGTTTTGCACAATCATAGAACTCTTGCATCTTTTCACTAGAATACATTTTTGGATTTTCTTTAAAACAATACTCCATATCTAAATACGCATATTTAGATTGGGCCAGAGGATTATAATTCAAGATTTCATAATGAACATCTTCATAACAAGAAACTAAAAACTTTGAAATCGAAGAAATATTCTCTAAAGAAGCCGTCATAGTCGGAATTAAAGGCGTACGCACGATCACGTGTTCTTTTTTATTACTCTGAAGTAAATACGCAATATTCTTTAATACTTTTTCATTTGAAACACCCGTATATTGTTTATGCAAATTTTCATCATACAATTTACAATCACAATAAATCTGATCCAAGTAAGGTAACGCCTTTTGTACATTCTCTAGATCTGTATATAGACTTGTTTCAATAGCCGTATGAATTCCTTTTTCCTTACAAACCTTTAATAAATCAATCAAGAAATCACTTTGTAAAAAGGGTTCTCCCCCTGAGAAAGTAACTCCACCTTCTCTTTTAAAGAATAATTCATCCTTTAAAATTTCCTGAACACATTCCTCTACCGTATATTCTTTGGCATCCATACTCAAAGCTAAAGTAGGACATACATCACAAATCGCATCCCAATCTTCTTTTGCGTTTCTTGAAACACTAATTTTATGATTTACACACTTAACGCCACCCTGTTTTGATGCATGTACACAACTAAGACAATGCATACACTTGGATTCCATATACAAGACTTGTGGTAAATATGACAATCCTTCTGGATTTTGACACCACTTACAGCGAAGTGGACACCCCTTAAAAAACACCGTTGTACGAATTCCTTTTCCATCGTGTGTCGCAAAACGCTTTATATCAAATATATATCCTTTAGATGTTGTCATAACTTGTCCTTGCGATAATTTCATCCTGCAACTCTCCAGCAAGCTCTGTAAAATATGCAGTATAACCAGCAACACGAACCGTCAAAGAACGATATTGATCTGGATGTATTTTGGCATTTAATAAATCTTCTTTACGAACCACATTAAACTGAATATGTGGAATCTCTAAGTCAACAAATGTACGCATAAAATTCGCAAACTTATCAATACCTGATTCCGTCTTAAAGAATTCTGGTAGAAACTTCATATTTAATAAGCCACCATTTGTTGTACAAGAATTATCTAAATGCGATACTGATTTTAAGACAGCTGTAGGCCCCTTTAAATCACGACCATACACAGCCGATAATCCACCATCAGCCAAAGGCGTTTGGGCAAGTCTTCCATCGCAGCTAGCCCCTACATTTTCTCCCATAGGAACATGGGCACTCACCGTATACATTCCTGTATGATATTCTCCATTACGATAGTTTGTATATTTTCTTAATTTATTTCTAAAATTCAATGCCCATTTTGCACCAATCTCATCCACCCATTCCACATCATTTCCATACTTAGGTGCACGATTAAGTAACATCTGGCGCATGACTTCATTGTTTGAAAAATTTTCTTTCAAAGCTTTTTCTAAATCAGCTGCATCAATTTTCTTTTCATCATATACAAGCTTTTTTAAGGCCGCCAAACTATCTGCAAGGTTTGCCACTTGAATCATTTGAATACCCGACAAATTATAATGCGCACCACCACGCGTTACATCCATTCCTTTTTCCATGCAATCATCAATGACGCTTGATAAGAAGGCTGTTGGTAAAATATCAATATGTGCTTTTTCCACTTCTTCTAAACATGGAATCATTTTATCAATAAAATAATCCATCATTTTTTCAAAGGCAGATTCTAAATCAGAAAATGAAGTATATGTGCTTAACGATCCATAATCAGGCCCCATTTGTTTTCCCGTCAACAAACAACGACCATGATTCAAAGTAAGTTCTAACACCTTATTCATATTAAACATGCCCGAATCCGACCAACCCAAATTATTGCCTTGTGTTGTAAGTTCCACACAACCAACAATCGCATAATCCATGGCATCAAAATGTGATATACCTAAATCTTCCATCGCCTTAATAATTGCCTTATCATTGAAAAATTGTGGCATTCCACTTCCTTTTGAAACAACTCGAATCGCATGTTTTAACAGTTCATCATTCGTATGTTCATGAAGTCGAACGGATAAGTTGGGTTGTGGAAGACCAATATCTTCTTGTGCATTTAAAAACAAATGACTCAATTCATTACTAAAATCGTTTCCATTTTGATCTTGTCCACCAACACAAATATTGAATCCAATTGGAAAACCTGCAAAATATTTAGCACTATGCGCATTTCTTAGATATACAATCTCATTGAATTTCAACCATAAACATTCAATCAATTCTAAAGCTTCACTTTCTTTTAACATACCTGAATCTATATCTTGTTTATAGTAAGAATATAAAGTTTCATCTAAACGACCCGGAGAAAAACTAGATGCATTACTTTCCATGTGTAATACGACAAATAAAAACCATAATGACTGCAACGCTTCATGAAATGTTACGGCAGGTTTATAAGCCAGATTTTTACAAATCTTTGCGACAGCTTTTTTATTCATTTCCAAAGCTAAATCATGATAGCGAAGCATAAACTTCTGTACACCTTGCATGACTAAAATAACACATTCATAGAATTCTTTTTTTGATTCAGAACATGTTTTTAAATGATTTCTAGCTAAATCAATATAGCCTTGTGGACCAAGTTCTAACCATTCCTTTACATTTGGACAAATATGCCCCTGAGCATGATCGGTTTGATTAACTTTTACTACTTTAGAAATTGCACTAATTTCATTACCAAAACGATTCTTAATAACATCCTCTAAACTTTTACCTTTCCAATATGGAACAATCACTTTACGAAAAGTCTCAATGTCTTCAGGACGAACATTAAACTTATCTTGAGGACGTGTTGGAATCGTTTCAAATTCACGATCCACCCAAGAAATTCCACTTTCTGGAAATACAACACCATAACGAACACCTTTTGTTCGATTTCCCACAATCAACTCTTCAGGTTCCATACCAATTTCAATTTCATTTAACGCGTTATACAAAGAAAGTGCACGCTTATAAGGAATCGATTTATCTTCATTTTCTTGATATGTTCGTGTAATAATCAAAGCTTGCTCAATACTTACAAAGCGAGGTTGAGACAACATTTTATCTTTCAGAATAGAAATACGATTTAACATAGTAAGTCCTCCATCTACAATTAGATTATAAAAAGAACTATGATCAAAATCAATAGTTCCTTATTACTTTTTATTATTTTTTATTGTTTGTAGAATTCCATAAAACGCATCCACTTTGGCATATTCATAATTGCCCATTTGATAAAATTTGTCCGAATCCGCCAACATATATGCTTTTTTAGACTGATTTAATACAATGCGCTTTGTTTGACCATCATTCGGCATATAGGTCATAACACTTCCAGATTCTAAATCTATACCAACCACACCTAAAAAAGATAAATCAAAATGAAATCGTTGAAGAAATTCATCGCACATATTACCCACAAAACCATTTCTTGCATAATCAAATTCTCCACCAATGAAAATAGAATGAATTTGACTTGTAGAAAGAATCTGAATTACATCCAACATATTCGTAACGACTGTAATACCTGAAATAGGTCTTAACACTAATAATTTAGCTAATTCAATATTCGTAGTCGAAATATCCAAAAAGACTGTCATATTTGGTTCAATCAAATCATAAGCCATTTGCGCTATTTTTTGTTTCTCCTTACTATTCACACTCTTTCTAGAATTGGCATCCTCTAAATGAACATTTAAACGATTCAAAATCGCTCCACCATAAATCTTTTTACATTTCCCTTTCGATTCTAAAAAAGCTAAATCTTTACGAATTAAATCGGGTGTTACACCAAAACGTGTACTTAAATCTTTTACCAACACTTTACCATTCTCTTGTAAATCTTCTAAAATTAAATTTTGTCTTTCTTCTACAAACATACTCATCACCTGTTTAAATATTATATCATTTTTGTGATATACTAAGAAACATCGAGGTACTACAAATGAATAAAAACGGAAATTTTAAAAGTACGGTAGGATTTGTGCTTGCCTGTGTAGGTTCTGCCGTGGGAATGGGAAACATATGGATGTTTCCATATCGTTTAGGACAATATGGAGGAGCTGCCTTTCTGATTCCATATTTAATTTTTATCGCCTTATTTGGTCTTGTTGGTTTATCGGCTGAATTTGCGCTAGGAAGAATGGCAAAAACCGGAACGTTAGGTGCTTATACATATTGTTGGAAGAATAAATTTGGTAAATATATTGGATGGCTTCCATTACTTGGATCTCTTGGAATTGCGATTGGATACAGTGTCATTTTAGGATGGGTATTTCGCAGCATTCAAGGTGTAGTCACAAACGAACTACTCACGAATAGTATTCCAGCTTTCTTTACGAATATGACACAATCCTTTTCAAATGTACCATGTCACTTTTTAGTCTTGTTTATTACTTGTTTATTGTTATTCACAAGTGCTACAAATGCCATTGAAAAAGTCAACAAAGTATTGATGCCAGCCTTCTTTATTTTATTTATATTCCTTGCCATTCGTGTCAGCTTATTTGACGGTGCTATCGAAGGTTATAAATTTTTGTTTGTTCCTAAATGGGAATGTTTACTCAACAAAGAAACATGGATCATGGCCATGGGACAAGCTTTTTTCTCCTTATCCATTACTGGTTCTGGAATGATTGTATATGGAGCATATTTAAAGGATGATGTGGATATTCCAAAGGCAAGTGTGCAGACGGCTGTATTTGATACAATTGCTGCTATGCTAGCGGCACTTGCCATTATGCCTGCCGTATTTTCTTTTGGCATCGATCCCGTTAGTGGTCCTAGTTTAATGTTTTTAACCCTTCCTGAAGTATTTAAACAAATGCCACTCGGCAATCTCTTTGCCCTATTCTTCTTTATTTCAGTAGCTTTCGCCGGAATCACAAGTTTAATCAACATGCTTGAAGCTGTGTGTGAGTCTTGGCAAAATCGCTTTCACATTTCTAGAAAAAAAGCGGTTTTACTTTGTGGCATTATCACATTCGCCATATCTGTATGTATTGAAAATGGAGATATTGTAGGTAAATGGATGGATGTTGTCACAATCTATATTATTCCTTTTGCAGCACTACTTGGAGCCATAACTATTTACTATGTTTTAGGATGGAATGCTTTAAAACAAGAATTAGACAAAGGAAGAAAAAAGCCGGTTGGACCGACTTTTAAATTCTTAGGTAAATATGTTTATGTATTTCTTGCCATCATTATTTTGATTTTGGGAATTCTTTATAACGGTATTGGCTAAGCGTTTCTAAATCTTTCCAAGTAAATACACAGTCCTCTAGTATCATATAGCTATGAGGGCTGTTTTCTTTTGGAATTGAAACAGAGCCTGGATTCATATAAATAATACCATCTCGATCTTCAATTGCAGGAACATGGGTATGTCCACATAGTAATAAAGATCCAGGCTTTAGCTTAACAGGTTCTAAATGTCCATGTGTACAATAGATAAAAAGCCCGTTTATATCCAACACAGAATAATCTGCTAAACATGGAAAATTCAATACCATTTGATCGACTTCACAATCACAATTTCCACGAACACATAAAATCGAGTCTGATATGGAATTCAACATCTCAATCACTTTTTTAGGTGCATACTCTTTTGGTAAATCATTTCTAGGTCCATGATATAAAATATCCCCCAATAAGATCAATCGATCTGGTTTTTCGTATTTGTAAGCATCCATTAGTTTTTGACAATAATAACTTGAACCATGGATGTCACTTGCGATCATATACTTCATTAAATTTCACTCCCCTTTAAGAAAAAAGAATGCCGAAGCATTCTTTTATTTATTATTCACCTTTTTCTAAAGCTAATGTACGAGTTGTTAAATCACATACTTCAGTTGGTCCATAATATTGGATTGCTCCTGGATAAGTATATGCAGTTTCAACAGCCCATGTATCACGGTTTGCTTCGAAGAATTTGAATGGTTTTCCATCTAATTCAACCAATGCTTTTTTGATAACTGGTTTATCTTCACCGTTACGACGTTCAATATTCATCATCTTAGTGATTGGCATACCACCAGCAACCCATTCTTCAGCTGGTTTAGATAAGTTAGATACTTTTGATAAATATCCATTATATCCGTATTGGATCAACATGAATGCGTTGTATCCTAATGAGTAGCAATAGTCAGCATCAAAGTTTGATGGGAATGCACAACGTCCTTCGTATCCGAAGAAGTGGTGTAATGCATTGAATTTACCTGTAAATCCTCTTTCAGTTAATTTATCTTTAACTAAGGCTGAGAACAATTTTTCTGATTCAATTAAAGATACCTGTACGTTTCCGTGTGGATCTCTTTCTAAGAATAATTGTTGTTGGATAGTTTGAGGTAAGATTGCGAATACAGCCATTGATTCAGCAGTTAAACCTTTTTCAATGAATGCATATTTTTCTTCCCAGCTACCTAATGCGTTAAATTCTTCTGTTTTGTTTCCAGCTAATAATTCGTTGATTTCAGCAATCAATGCTTTAAATTCTGGAACAAATTCAACTACACCTTCAGGGATGATTGCAACACCGAAGTTGTTTCCATTTGCAGAACGTTTTTCAACAGCATCTGCAATGTAGTCAGCGATTTCAGATAAAGATTGTTTTTTAGCAGCAACTTCTTCTGAAATTAAACAAATGTTTGGTTGAGTTTCTAAAGCACATTCCAAAGCTACGTGACTTGCACTACGTCCCATAACTTTTACAAAGTGCCAGTATTTTTTAGCAGAGTTTGCATCACGTTCGATGTTTCCGATTAATTCACTATATGTTTTAGTTGCAGTATCGAATCCAAATGAACATTCGATGTCTTCGTTTTTCAAGTCACCATCGATAGTTTTTGGACAACCGATAACTTGAACACCTGTATTGTGAGCAGCAAAGTATTCAGCTAATACAGCAGCGTTTGTATTTGAGTCATCACCACCGATAATTACGATAGCAGTGATTCCATGTTTTTCACAAACTTTTGCAGCAACTGCGAATTGTTCTTCAGTTTCTAATTTTGTACGTCCAGATCCGATAATATCAAATCCACCCGTATTTCTGTATGCATCGATATATGCATCATCGAATTCTACATAGTTGTCTTCTAATAATCCAATAGGACCATTTTTAAATCCGTAAAGAACGTTTTCTTTACTAGTAGCTTTTAATGCATCGTATAGACCACAAATAACATTGTGTCCACCAGGTGCTTGTCCACCAGATAAGATTACACCTACAACTTGTTTTTTAGCTGCAGAAGTATTTTCTCCTTTTTCGAATGTGATTTCTTTTTCTCCGTAAGTGTTAGGGAATAAAGCCGCGATTTTTTCTTGGTCTGCAACACTTTGAGTTGCGTTTCCTTCCTTAACACAGATTTCTGAAATACCATTTCTTAACATTCCAGGCAATTTTGGACTGTATTGGTATCTAGCTTTTTGAAGTGGTGATTGATTCATTTTTATATCTCCTTTTCAATTTATACCTACATTAAAAATTTTATAACACTTTGCCCAAAAAGTAAATACGACGCCTTTATTCAAGGTGTGATTTTAAACATTCATATTTCCGATAATCAAACACATCCTCTCTATCTAGTAATTGCGACCATCTTGCCGATAATAATTTCGCATATTTAAAATCTTCCAATCCATACGAACCCAAAGCATATGCATCATTACACTCAATTAATAAGGTTTTTCCATCTTTTGTAACACCAATATCAATCGAACATGCCATAGGTCTTTGTTTCCAGCCCAAGAAACTAATCATAATCGCATCCAATACATTCGCATCATAGTTGTAGTGCCAATCCCCTTTGTATGGACGAACATCAATAATTTCATCATAATAGACAAAACAACGCCATTCACGTACAAACTCCACAGGCTCACTGCATAATACTTCAAGATTTTCATTATAAGCACCACAACCAATCAAATCCTTAATACTTGAAATAACTTTACCTGTAAACACCTTACTATCCACTGGCTTTACAAACCATCCGGCTGACCACTTACTTTCATCTGTCGAAATCGAATTGATAGTATCTTTCCATATCTTTCTTCCTAAGAATTTCTTTAAGCATACTGGATAATCATCCACATGTGGATTAAGCACACCAAACTTTGCGAAAACATTATCACACTGCTTTATATAATCCACAACAATATCTTCTCGAGTAATTTCATCATATACATCATCCAATGAATAATATGGGACAACTTCACAAGCCAATTCATTAAAACCAGAAATAGCCTTCTGCATATTCTGACTATGACCTACCACAAGACCTGAATTATAATCTTTCTTAACCTTAACATACACCTTCATATACTTATCCTCATGTATTACTTTCTATATATTTATTACTTACCATCCATATTGACATTATTCATGTCTATTACTTAAAATTAAATAAAAAAGGGGACATACACACTTATTATGTCCACCCTCTTAAATATTTCACCTTTATTATAACCTAAATGCAACTGCAGCAGCTTCTTCTGTAGCTTTATGGTGTGATTTTAAACATTCAACACTCATTTCTTCCTGTAAGTATTCAAAGAACAATCCAATATGATACCCATCGGCTACGGCATGCGCAATTGTGATATTTACAGGCATCTGATAATTATCATCATATTTTCCAGCTGTGATGATTGGAAAGAAGGCAGCACCCCCATTGACCATACGACTTGAAACCGCTGTAAATGCAGTCCAGGGCGTACATGAAACACAATAAAAGTTTGCAGGTTGGCCTTTCTTTACTTTGATTCCCCTTTTTGTTTTACCTAATTCCATATCAGAAGTAATATTTTTGTAGAAAGAATCAAAATCATCCGTAAAATCGGTCCAACAATCCGAAAATGTATGATCTTCTTCGTGGAAGATTGTATAGTTAGGAACTAAAGAATCCCACACACATAAATCTCCATTTTTATCTTTAAACATGCGAAAGTTGGATAAAATTTATATCCATTTGTATGACAAAAAGTTAATAACTCACTCACATCAATATTAGCCGTCATATTCACTTCAACATTTAAACTGTTTGTATAATACAGATAATGCTCTTTACGGCACCAATTTTCTAAATCAATCTTCTTATATCCACACATAAAATCTCCTATATTATTGCCATTATAACAGTACCTACTGTAATTAAAATTAAACCTAACAATGCCTTCATTGATAACTTTTCATGAAATACAACACGCGAAAAAACAATTGTTACAAGTATACTCAATTTATCAATGGGAACCACCACACTTGCAAGTCCATCCTGTAAAGCACGATAGAAACATAGCCAAGATCCTCCTGTCGCAAAACCAGATAAGATGATAAACAAGAGTTCTTTTCGATCGACTTCTTTTATTTGAGACTGCTTATTTTTCACAAAGACCATTAGCCAAGCCATAACTAAGACAACACTTGTACGAATGGCCGTACCTAAATTAGAATCAATTCCAGAAATACCAATCTTACCTAAAATTGATGTAAGGCTCGCAAATACAGCTGACAAAATCGCATAAATCAACCAGCTTTTATCTGAAGTATTAGATTCAACATCCTCTTTTCTGTTCATCATCAACATTGTACCTACACCAATCATGCATACACAGTCAATTTTAGCTAAAGACAAGCCTTCATGAAAAAAATCAAAGCCAAAAGAATCGATAAAATCGTACTGGATTTATCAATAGGTACAACTTTATTCACATCCCCGTTTTGTAGAGCTTTAAAATAACATAGCCAACTAGCTCCTGTTGCGATGCCAGATAAGACTAGAAACAACAAAGTTTTTCCACTGATATCCGTGATACCCGCTTTAGTTCCAGTCATTAACACCATTACCCACGAAAATACTAAAACCACGATGGTACGTATGGCGGTTGCCACATCAGAATCTGTTTTTGAAATCCCACATTTTGCGAGTACAGAAGTAATGCCCGCAAAAAAGGCAGAACCTGTCGCATAAGTAAATTTTCTCCTTCTCTAATTAAACAGTTGGAGATAAACTCCTCTAAGAACCGTACGTGCAGTTTTCCCGCATACGGCTCCCCACTGTTACTTTTAAACATTCTTGTTATATATGACTTTGTCACCGCTCCAAATATCAACATGGATATAAGGGTGAATGATTCGGTCATTCCATATATCATAGAACCTTTCCAATTTAAAACTTCTTCTTTGACTCCTTCGGTTTAACCATTTGAACGTTACATATAGTGAATGTTGCCAAAGGTTTCTGACCTCTTTTATCATTCCACTCAAACTGTAGTAGTTAAAACTACCAGTAAGTTTCTTGTTCAACGCCTTCATGAATTCGTCAAATTGAGTGTTTCTATTTTCTTTGACCCATTTCTTTAAGTTTGACTTAAATTGCTTCTTCTTTTTACGACTTATCTTATGTCCTACAGAATAGTAGCCTTTTCTTGTCTTACTGTTGAAATGTGTAAAGCCTAGAAAATCAAACG
>OLZU01001020.1_pt1 | contig 14478 bp, 9 predicted proteins | sample 1674101 | NCBI WGS metagenome assembly OLZU01 (sample SAMEA103958143, study PRJEB25191) | human gut metagenome | biome: human-associated habitat [ENVO:00009003]; feature: intestine environment [ENVO:2100002]; material: feces | place: Germany | collected 2013/2015
ATTTGATCTTTATGCCATAAGTACGTTAACGATTTTCTATTTACGATTAAAATAAGAGCCTGCTTAAAATATTTTCCTCCTTAAAGTTTCTACCTGCTCAATTAAAGATTGTTTTTATATACAGACCAAAGAACAACTACTAACCGGTATTTTCAATTATAAACGGTCAGAAATCGTCCAATTGTCTAATTTATTATTTATGCTTGTGCCATCGCCACTACAATAATAGAAGCGATAAGAACGGCTAATCCCGATATCAGTACGCCTATTGTACGAGAGCCGCATCCCTTCCATTCTTTCAGCAGGATTCCCCAAACATTACTGAATGTAACATTCAGTGACATCAGTATACTCCAAGAGAATGCAAGCAATATCGGACTGCCGCCTAAGAAACTTTTACCCATCTCCAGACCAAAGAATTGCGAATACCATAATACTCCGGCAAGAGCGCAAAACAAAATATTATTCACAAGGATATTGCCTTTGGCCGACAAGTATTCCTTACCTGTCTTATTCTTTATATTTTGCTGAATGCAATAAGCCGCATTCGTACAAAACCCGCCCAAAGTCACCAGAAAGATAACAGGAAGTCCGGCATACAACGGGGCCACACCACCGGCCAATGCCGCTTCTTTAATAGGCGTTCCGGCATCCAGGCCGAGAGCAAAACAGGCACTCATCACACCTGCCAGTAAAGCGACCAACAGTCCTTTTGTCAACGCAAAATCTTTCACGGCAGCCTTTTTTTCTTCCTCACTCATATTTTTGGAGCGCAGACTGCCTGCATAACCGATAATGGCAATTCCCGCCAAAGTAATGCAAACACCAATAAGGAGCATCAAGCCATCGCCATGTAATAAGTCTTTCCCTGCAAACAGAGCCGGAAACAAAGTTCCAAAGCCGGCACAAGTACCCAAAGCTATACTCTGTCCTAAGGCAACACCCAAATAGCGCATACTCAATCCAAATGTCAAACCGCCGACACCCCAAAGGACACCGTAAACAATAGCCGGCAATGCACCGCCGGCTCCCCAAAGTTCTATCAGGTTGCCATCAGCAGGAATGGCAAGTAAAGCGCCAAGCAACGGAAAGACGAGCCAGGCAAAAATCCCTTGTACCAGCCAAAAGTTTTCCCATGACCAACCTTTAACTTTATTGATAGGTACATACGAACTGCTCTGCCCAAAGCTTCCCACAGCGATAATTAATAATCCTATTAGTGTATTCATGATAATCAATGGTTAATATTCTACGAGTAATGAAAGTAGCGGGCAAAGATACGCTTTCCCCGCTAAACACTATCATTAACTCTGATTAACTTAGTTACGTTTTGATGTAACCTCAGCTTCGTATTTCTCTATTTCAGCGATGAACTCTTCACCTACCGGCACATTATTCTTCAAGCAGAACATATCCCAAACGGCATTCCAAGGCAAAGCTTTGGCCTCTTCCAACAAAGCAAGACGTTGGAAACCTTGACCGGCAGCCTCATACTCGCGAAGTTTAGCCAGCGGTTCCAATAACGCACGCAACATACATTTCTGCGCAGCACGGGTACCGATGACATAAGCGCCTATACGGTTGATAGAAGCATCGAAATAGTCAAGACCGATATGTACACGGTCTAAAGCATTGCAGCGAACAATTTCCTGGAAAAGTTCGAGAGTCGGGTCGTCCATGATAGTCACATGGTCGGAATCCCAACGAATCGGACGGCTTACATGAAGCATCAATTCCGGCACGAATAACAACATAGACGAAACTTTATCCGCAGCGCTTTCCGTCGGGTGGAAGTGTCCCGTATCGATTGTTATCAGTTTCTGGTGTTGCACGCTGTAACCTACACAGAACTCATTAGAGCCTACCGTATAGCTTTCCAGACCGATACCGAACACCTTGGACTCCAGGCAGTCTTTCATATTCTTATACTCCGTAGCAAAAATTTGGTCGAGAGAGTCCTTAAACAACTCACGATATTTCATACGGTTTACAGTCACATCCTTACTACCGTCGTGTACCCAAAGATTCATGATACAAGGATCACCCTGACGGCGTCCCATCTCTTCTGCAATGGCACGGCAACGTTTGGTATGTTCAATCCAGAAATCACGGATGCTCTTATCCGGATTAGATAAAGATAAGTTACCGCTTTTCGGATGCGAGAAAGAGGTTGAATTGAAATCCAGTTTCATTCCGTTTTCAGCGGCCCACTGCATCCAGCTCTCGAAATGCTTCACTTCCACTTGGTCACGGTCAACAAAGGTACCGCCAAAATCACCGTAAATTTCATGCAGGTTCAAACGGTGCTTACCGGGGATATAAGAAGCGGCCTTTAAAATATCGCCGCGTAATTCTTCCATATTACGAGCCTTACCGGGATAATTACCTGTAGTCTGGATACCGCCGGTCAACGAGCTGCCCGACTCAAAACCGAGGACATCATCAGCCTGCCAGCAGTGCATGGAAATCGCAACCTTCTGAAGTTGTTCCATTACCTTTTCTACATCTACCCCAAGAGCAGCATAACGTTCCTTAGCTACTTCATAAGCCTTTGTTATTAGTTCTTCTTTCATGATACTGATTTATTTTATATGATTGTTAAACATTAATGATTCATTGTCACCTGTTTGAAATGTAAATATGCGGTATCCCACACTTCCGCATCTTCCGGATAGAAAGTTTCCAAAGAAATAGAGCGATTGATTAATTGACGCATGGAAGCAATATCTTTTGCCGTTCCTGCCGCCAACGCCTGAATCATAATATTACCAATTGCCGTAGCCTCAGACGGGCCTGCCACAACAGGAATACCGACAGCATCGGCTGTCCATTGATTCAATAAATCATTACGGCTTCCACCGCCGATAACATGAAGTGTATCTATCGGATGAGGAGAAAGAGTGCGAAGATTATCCAAAACCTGACGATAGCGCAGGGCAAGACTCTCAAAGATACAACGAACAATTTGACCTCGTGTCTGCGGAACAGGCTGGTGAGAATCCGAACAGTACGTCTTTATAGCCTGTTCCATATCGGCAGGATTGGCAAACAGAGCATCATCAGGATTAATCAGACTACGGAACGGTTCACTGGCATTCGCTTCGGATATCAGCTCCGGATACGAAGTCTCTCCCCATGCCGCACGACAGCGTTCCAACAGCCACATTCCACAAATATTTTTCAATAAACGGATAGTGCCATTCACGCCGCCTTCATTCGTAAAATTCAAAGATTCGGTTTCTTCTGTAATAACCGGGCTTTCTGTTTCCACTCCCATTAAAGACCAAGTCCCACTACTCAGATATGCAAAATCAGGATTCATTGCAGGAACTGAAGCCACAGCAGAAGCCGTGTCGTGCCCGGCAACCGCAATTACAGGTATCTCTCCCAATCCGGTCATACGCTGTACTTCTTTTGTCAATGTTCCTATTTTCTCACCGGGGTAAACAAAGCGGCCAAAATTATTCTCCGTCAGTCCGAGCTCGCGCAGCAAAGCATTTTCCAGTTTACGGGTTTTCGCATTTACCAGCTGCGCCGTGCTGGCAATGGTGTACTCCGTTACCTTTTCCCCGGTCAGCATATAACTTAAAGCATCAGGTATAAAAAGCAGTTTATCGGCAGCGGCCAATGCACTGTCACCATTCCGTCTCAATGTATCGAGCTGGAACAAAGAATTGAAGTTCATTACCTGAATACCCGTCCACTCATAGACTTGTTTACGGGCTACTTTTTCAAAGAAAGCGTCAGGCGCTCCGGCAGTATGGGGATCGCGGTACGAATAAGGTTGACGAAGAAATCCACCATCTTCACCCACGCAAACAAAATCCACTCCCCATGTATCGATACCAATGGAAGTAATTTCAACATCTCCTTTTTGAGCGACTATTTTCAATCCTTCGATAATATGCCGGTAAAGTTCATATATATCCCAGTAAAAATGTCCGCCGGTTTCAATCAAACGATTCGGGAAGCGATTCACATCTTCCATTTCCAATCCTTCCGGTGTGAAGGTTCCCAAGATAGTACGGCCACTGGTAGCACCCAAATCGACCGCAAAAAAACATTGTTTCATGGTAATTAGTTTTAGTCGCTATTTCATGATACAAAAATAGGGGAATCATCCCCTATTCTTTGTACTTATTTTGACTGAAAGGGTGTCAGATTTGACAATCCATTTCGTCCGCTATTACCACATCCGGCTTCTTATTTCATATCCTCACAAAAACGGGTAACAACTTGCTCGCCTTCCGTATTGCGGATAGTTACATTCTTCATCGTAACAGCCTTGCTATAAATAAATTCGGCGCCCAATCGTGAAGTAATATCAATATCTTCCAACACGACATTCTCAATCGGCATTTCAGGAATACCGTTGAAGAATAATGCGCGACGGGCTCCTGCACATATCAGATTCTTCACATGAATATTCCGGAAACAAGGAGTTGTTTCGTCCACAGGAAGCGGTTCGACTTTAGCCGGAACCTTTTCACCGCTTTCCAACACTTCAACGGCAGATTTTCCACCATAATAAAGATTGAAAGTAATCGGTTCGGTAGGAATATCCATCATGGAAACATTGGTAATCCAGATATTTTCAACAATACCGCCACGGCCGCGCTTACTTTTAAAGCGCAATCCCACATCCGTTCCCAAGAACTGACAATTGCTGACAGACACGTTGCGTACCCCGCCGCTCATCTCACTGCCGACAACAAAACCTCCATGTCCTTTAAATACCGTACAGCCATCTACCACTACATTTTCACAAGGACGTGCACGACGGCGGCCATCTTCATCCTTACCGCTTTTCAGGCAGATTCCGTCATCTCCCACATCAAAAGTAGAATTCACAATCAGCGCGTTTTTACAAGATTCCAAATCCAGTCCGTCACCATTCTGCGCATAGCTCGGATTACGCACCTGCACGTCTTCAACCAGTACATTCTCACACATCAGCGGATGTAAGTTCCATGCCGGAGAGTTCTGGAATATCACTCCTTGCAACCATACATTCTTACATTCTATCAAGCTCACCATTACCGGACGAAGGAAATGACGGACACTTTGCCACTCTTCTTCCGTTTGCAGATTCTGAGGGACATTCATATTACTGATAGTATCTCCTTTCAAAGTTTCAGGATAAGGGAACCAGTAAGTAGGACGTTTATATACGCCACCACGGGCTGTCGTCTGCTTCCAAACACTCTCCGTGACTTTCTCACGCTTCAGCGGGCGCCAGTAATGACCGTTTCCGTCGATAGCTCCCTCGCCTGTTATCGCCACATTCTCCAAATTACGACCGGAAATAGGCGACTGGCAACGACGGGTATCCAAACCCTCAAATACAGTTTCCACCAAAGGATAGAGATCTACATCGGGAGAGAAAAGGATAACGGCTCCTTTTTCCAAATGCAAATCGATATTACTTTTCAACACAATAGGTCCTGTCAGCCAAACACCGGCAGGAACAACGAGATGCCCTCCCCCTTGTTCGGAAAGGGTATTGATTGCATCGGCAAAAGCCGATGTACATAGAGTTTCTCCATTACCGACAGCATTGAACTCTGCCAGATTAACCGTACGGTCGGGAAATCTCGGCGCTTCCACACGAGGCATGTCAAAAGGCAGGTTACGATAAACAGCTTCATACTTATAGTCCGCAGACTGGCAAGCACTGAATAGCCATAAACAAATAGCAGCGATTACATACAATGGTTTTGTCATTCTTAATAGCGTTTTAAAGTTAGCAAACGTACCGGAACATATTTTCCGATACATACATTAATTATCTCCTAAATAAAAAGACGGTACAGGCGCCTGAGGATACCCCATACTACGATGAGCTACATAGCTACGGTACAAAGCGTCCTGCATCAACGTTACCCTACGGTCTGTCGCAGGAATATTGGTGCGATAGATACGCAGTTCGCCGGGTAAAGCCGTTATCAATTCCTCGCGCCAATCACCTTCCATATCAGCCATCAGCAATATATCCCCTTTGATATTTTCCGTTAATATCTCACCTTTCCATTTCCAGATACTCTGGTCACGTCCACCGGAAGAGGAACCTGCGCCCCAACGGTTATCGTCTCCTTTGAATGTCTCACGCAACAAATCGGCATCCCACCATATCCAGTTACGGCAACCGGGTATCTCATCTTGAGATACTTGCAGTTTCTTTCCGTCGGCAGTAAGCAAATATCTGTCGGTGCTTCCTCCTTTACGGTCTTCGCTGGCAAAACACTCCAATCCGGGATGAGCAGGGTCAAAATCCGCTACCATGCCGTCGCCTACATGATAGGTCGTATGTCCGATACCCCATATCAATTTACCCGTAGCAGCATCCACTACCGAAACGCCACGGCCGTCTTCCTTTTTCGGTTCACTTACCATAAACACCTGCATGCCCTCCATATCGGGACGCAACTTGCAAAGATACGCTTTGTCGCTGTGTCCCAATCCCGAGGACCACAAAAGCGTTCCGTTATCATCGAGCATACAAGAGCCTAACATAACCTCATCGCGGCCGTCACCGTCTACATCGGCAGTAACCATGCTATGCGCGCCCATACTACGGACAATAGGATTTTCCTCATCACCATCCCAACGCCACACACGTTCCAATTTACCGTTTTTCAACATCCAGGCATCCACAACCATCAACTTATAAGTACCGCGTGCCGCCAGTATGAACGGTGTCTTTCCGTCTAAATAGGCAACTCCCATCTGATTACGATTCTGTCGAATCAGATTTCCGTAACGGTCATTGCGTTCAGGCCAATCCACACGGTCTATCTCCTTCCCGGTCATTCCATCGAGCACCGAAAGATATTCACTGCCTCCGCAGACACGTCCTTTTTCGTTTTTCACAAAATCGGTACCGGCAGTCTTGATCGCTACCTCCGCCTTGCCGTCGCCGTTGAAGTCATAGACTATGAAGGGGGAATACCAGATACCCGGTTCGATGCCGGGTCCCATATCGTATGTCCACAGATAAGTGCCGTCACTCAAATAAGCGGATATTTTATAAGTTTTTCCGGTAGTGTCACCCGGCATGCCCGGGTCGACATTTGTTTCGGGAGTACGGATGATATAATCATAAGCCCCGTCACCGTTCAGGTCGGCCAGCGCTATCTTTCCGGCTTTTGCGTTATCTTTCAGGCGGATAGATGTATAAGGTTTCAAATCGGCCGATACAACCTTCCGTTTTTCCGATACAACCGGTTTCTGTCCTTTTACAACAGCCTCCACCCAATAAACGGCTTGTTCATGAGGGGTGGCATCCACAAAGTCGCAAGTACGGGAAACGGCTTTTTTCGTCAAGCGACGAGTCTTTCCGTCTACTTCACGATATACATGGAAAGCCGTGGCAGGAGCATCCGATGCCAGCAAACGCCAGCTGAGATACACGGATTTGCCGTCCCGGGAAGGAGCGACCGCCAGTCCGCGGTTTAATTTCTCAGTAATCCGTTCTTGAGCGAATCCCTCTACCAACGGTTTAGGTTCGTGCTTAGGGTCAAGAATCTCATAGAAATAGTTTCGTTCACGCGGGTCTTGAGCGTGTAAGGAGCAGAAAGCGCAAACAAACGCTACCCCGGCCCAACTGATTTTCTTCATTGCATTTCGTTTTTAGTTATCTTCAGCGGTATAATACGTACAGGGCCTAACAAACCGCTCGGTACAGGTTCCCAACCGGCATAAGTCCCTTTTTTATAACCAAGCGCCGCAATATTTATATCTTTGAAGATACGCCACTTCACTCCACGGCGATCCATATCGGCTATGCGGTTGGCAGGAAGATTGGTCACTTCTATTTCCAGAATATTCTTTCCCGGACGCAAGTATTGCCCGATGGGGCAACAATAGGGTACAGCCCACAAAGTGGCAACCTCCCTGCCATTGATACGTACACGGGCACTTTCACGAACGTCACCGAGTGAGAGCTGCCAATCCTGAGCAGAGGCGGGATTTTCAATCACAAAAGCGGTTGTATAGCAACCTGTTCCCATAGTTGTTCCGGCACCTTCAAAGGATAAATCCGTCCATGAGCCCAAAGAAACGGAATCCGGTACACTATGTACCGCAGGAGCGCTTTCCACAAACCGCAGGCTCCATAAACCGGACAGTTCGACAGTTCCCTGCGCAACAGTCTGATACTTCCATTCCGGAACCTGTACATCAGCTTCCGTGAAAGTCTTCAATATGGCTGATTCCCCGGAAGCCAATTGTAAATAAACTTCCGTCTTGCCATCCTTCTGGCGCAGAAGAGCCTTACCGGAAGATCCGTTCATCGGATTATAAAGCATAACCGAACGTGCAGGTACAGCCAACGGTATCCAACTTTCCGTATCTTTCCCGGTCAGTGCGGATATGAAATAATGGTAGCCCTCCGTGTTTTTGCGACGAATACAACTCAAATCAAAAGATGTCTTCATCGCCTCCGGTATGGCAGCGGTCTGTGCCAGCGTACGGGCATAATCCGTACCGAAGAACACCGTTTGGCCTTTACCACGTTCATTCCCTAACTTCTTTATCTGCTCCAAAGTACGTTTAAATTCCGTGCGGCGCCGTTCCAATCCGGCATATCCCGGAACATCTTCCGGATATTGATCCAAAAATACAACAGTCGCCCCCTCTTTCGCCAAATCAAGAAGCTTGGCAAGTACATCCGCAGGCATCAAACGCGCCCCGGGAACCACCAATGCCTTATACGTTGTTCCGCCGGACGTTACGATTCTCTTATCGCGACAAGCAGCCGTACGGATGAAATTATCGGAAATATAATCCATATCGTAACCGGCATCATTGATACGGTGCACCGCCTCTATAAAGCCCGGAGCACGCTGTGCCATTTTATGAATATCGAACATCAGCAGTCGTCCGTCCTGCTCCTGCCACATATCATACAACGGCAGATACACAAGAAAGTCATTATCCGGCTGTCCCATTTGCAAGAAGCTCTGACAACGGGATATATACTGGAAGAATGCGGGCGCATCCCGCCATATACTGTTCGTCGGGCTCATATCCACCGTAGCATAAAACTTCCAACCGGGCCAGGCAGCCTCGGCGGGAGAATAGGTCGTGCCATGGAAAAACGTATGATTGACGCCGGAAACGAACATGAGGTCGATATCCGGCTTACATTGCGACAAAGACGTACGGAAATGCTCCGTCAGCCAAGTAAAAGTCTCCGAAGAAGTATAAGGTTTGCCGGCGATATGAGCGCCCGAAGAAGCGTATTTCAGCATGGAGAGGTCGGAGTCATTGGGACGCGTCAGCGAATCCTTACGCAATCCCCGTATACCGAAATCGGATAGGCCGAAGCCTTCGCACTCAGGAATATCCACCGTAGCATAAAGGTCTATCAGATTTCCCGGCGAGCCATGAGCCTGGTTTCTGGTCTTAGACCCGTGCAGATGCGCCCACTCCGTCCACTGACGGGTAAAGTTCTCCTGCAATAATTCACTGAGAGTTTCACGATAATCGGAGATGATGCGTCGGGTTTTGTCCGAACGCTCCCCTGTCGCCAGAAACTCCGGCAGATGTTCTTCCAGTTTATAACCGCGACGTGCCAGAAACTCATCAAAAAGTCCTTCCGACCAGTCCGCCCCGTAAACCTCATAGGAGTCGTTAAAGAAATTATGAGGATAAGCGGTAGCGCTGCCGGACGTATCCTTGAACCGTCCATCGAAAGCGCGTTCAAAACGTCCGAGATAGTTTTTCACGGCACGGGCCGAGAAATAATTCATCACATACCCCTCACCGCCGGGAGCCGCACGTTTCACTTTCTGCAAAGTCTTGCCGCAAAAGGCGGCAATCAAACGCCAATTGCCTTTCGGAGCTTTCCAGCATAGCATTCCGTCTTCCACCTTATTCGTCAAATCCAGACACTTTCCCTTATCGGAAAAAGCCATCAGACGTTCCAATTCGGCATAAGGCCGCTGTTTTCTATCGGCGACTTCTATCTTTTTGTCGAGCGTATTCCCGCCCTCCAACCGGTATTCCGTGACAAACAGTTTGCAGGCTGCGTCTTCTATTCCCACTTCAGGACCGCCGAACGGCCAGCCGGTACCGGTATTCATATCAATCTGCATTCCCAAACGGGACGCTTCACTTTCCGTATATTGCAGCATCTGCATCCATCGGGAAGAGAGAAACGGAATATCCTTCGCGTCGTTTCCCTGCACGCCATAAATCGGAGTAATCTCCATCGTACCCATTCCCGCCGCAGCATACGCTTCCAAATTACAGGTCAGGTTTTCCTTATCCACTGCGCTTCCCATCCACCACCAGCGGGCAGCCGGCTTGGCATCCAAACTAATCTCCGGCCACGAAACATCTTGTGCGGACAAAGCCCCTGCGCAAAATGCAAACATGGCAATACAAAACAACCGATTCATACCTGTCTTATTTTTCCAGTTCCAAACATCCCATAATGAACGGACCTGTTGCCTTGGCATCGTTATCCCTCATCTTCTCACCTATATAATATTCAAAGCTTCCGTCACGATACGGATGACCGCCCAAGCCGCCAACCTGGCAGCAACGGGTCAAAGTCAAAGTACCGTCCTGTTTCTCCACCAATAGCTTGTCTTTCAGACCTTGCAGAGCCTTTTCCGCCACAGCGCGATATTTTGCATCGATATATCCTTTATTCACCGCTTTTGCATAAGCATACATACATTGGGTGGTTACGGATGCCTCGGGGAAATTCCCCTTGCGCTTGGGCTGGTCGATAACCTGGTACCAAAGTCCGGCCTTATCCTGATATTTCGGCAATGTTTCCGCCAATCCGCGAATATAGCCGAGCATATCAGCGCGTCCCGGATGATTTTCCGGTATAAAGTCCAAGGCGTCCACCAGCGCCATAAACCACCAGCCTATACTGCGTCCCCAGAAGTTGGGGGAATGTCCGGTCGCCGGATCGGCCCAACGCTGGCTCTTGCTCTCGTCCCACGCATGATGGTACAATCCTGTCTTGGCATCATAGGTATGTTTATGGCAGAGACGGAATTGCTTCACCGCCTCATCGATCCATTCCGGCCGGTTGAATTCCGCGCCATACTGCGCCATAAACGGAGAAGCCATATACAGCCCGTCCAACCACATCTGATGCTGATAAATCAGTTTATGCCAGAAGCCGCCCTCCAAAGTACGAGGCTGGTTTTTCAATTGTCTGATAAGAATATCCATTGCCGCCTTATATCTCTGATCGCCGGTTTCACGATAGAGGTCGAACAGCACCTTTCCCGAGTTGATGAAATCCAAGTTGTAAGTAGACTTATCATACAGATGAATTTCTCCTTTTTCATTAATCAGAGAGTCGGCCCACTGCTTCACGTAGTCATAGTAACGACGTTCGCCCGTAGTCTTCCACATCTGCAACATGGCGCAACAGCCTACTCCCTGGGCATAGCCGAAAAACAAACGCTTACCGTGGTCCAACTGATAAGCCTGCGGGAAACGCATCATCTCAGAGTCGGCAAACCAACGTGCATACGAGCCTTGTTCCCATGTATCCGTACGGAAAGGCACTGCGGGTAAACCGGACTTATTATAGAGATTCACACGGAAGAAGTTACAAAAACCGTAGCGTACGGCAACCGGTTCCGCCACCTGCGGAGCGGAAACCTCCAACCGGCTGCCTTTTATCACAGCCACCGCCGGATAAAAACGACGGTCGGCCCCTGCAACCAGAAAACCCTTGACCGGAGCATCTTCCGGTGTCATCAATCCGTCTTCGGCATATTCAAAACTCAATACGGCCTTATTGCCACTGACCTTCATCGTTTTAAAGAGCGGACCGGAATAAGCCACATCCTTACCATATTGTTTGGCAAGCGCCCATAAAGCCATGCGCTCACCGGCCACCCGCTTATTACGCGGATGAATATCCGTAGAATCCGCCGCATCCGTAACGACCGCCATACCCACGTTCTTCAGCCCGCTCTGCCATGTTTTGAGCTGCGCTTCACGAATACCGGCCGGTTGCCCTTTATGCGGAGCAATCTGCATGAAATAGAAAGGCATATCGGGTTGTTTCCATTCTTTCCGCCAACTGTTGATCATATTGGTAAATACCTGCTGATATTTTTCATGGCGAATGGCATTGGATTCTCCCTGATACCAAATATTTCCCTTCACCGTATATCCCAGAATAGGATGAATCATTCCGTTCCAAAGCGTGGAAGGAACCTTGCAATATCCTTTTTCCTGCTTCACGTTCTTCAGGGCGAAATCTTCGAGTACGTCCGTATAAAGCGGATTATTCTTCATGACACCCATTTTCGTCCACGACTCCGCATGCGTGCCGCCCCAGGTAGACTGTATCATACCTACCGGCACATTCAGTTCTTTATGCAATCTGCGTCCGAAAACGAATCCCACCGCCGAGAAATCATACAGGTTTTTCGGCGTGCACACCAGCCACCGGCCTTGGCAATCATCCATTTCACCCTCGGGAGCCAACTGATGTTCCACCCGGAACAAACGCAGCTCCGGATAATCCGCATCTTTCATTTCCTCGGCTTCCGTTATCATACCGGTCATCCATTTTTTATCGGGATGCTTGGAAACCGGATATTCCATATTGGATTGTCCGGTACAAAGCCATACTTCACCTATCAACACATTATTAATAGTAATCGAATTTTCACCGCTCACCGTAACGGACTGCCCCTTTGCGGCCGCAGGCGTTTTCAACTTCACGGTCCATTTACCGTCAGCCGCAGCTTTGGTCGTTACGGCTTTATCCGTCCATGATGTTTTTACCGAAACGCGTTCACCGGGCGTCGCCTTTCCCCACAGATTGACTTGCGCATTTTGCTGCAAAACCATATTATCGGAAAAGATGGCCGGAAGTACCACTTTGGCAGAAACGGAACCTGCCAATACTAAAAGAAAGGAAATAAATCCAAGTAGTTTTTTCATGTGCCTTTGATAGTTTTAATAGAATTAAGAAACGAACTTTATTCTGCATTGCAAAAATAAGAGCTTCACGGCAAACGAGTTCTGAGTCTTTTGGCGGTTCTCTTATTGTTTTTGTCGTTTATCTCCTTTACAAAGGCCAGAAGCTGTCTTATTTTTACAAACCTTATACTATCCGCCGTTCAAAGCAACGAACGGCACAAAAGTCTTACCTTGACACACTTACGTACAAAGAGAATCAATCGCCGAATTTCACCAGCTCTACCCTTTCGCCCAAGACACGGCAATATTTGCCGTTTTCCTTACGGCGTTCGGGGATAAACTGCACGCGGACAGCTTTCACTTGCTCCGTACTGACCTCTTCGGGTGTATCCACTCCGTTTCCCGCGCAGCTCAATTTGTAGTAGAAAGAGCCAAGCCCGTCCAGATGGACACTGTTGCCGTTCTCCATAAAGAATGACATGACTTCCGGCAACGAACGGATTACCGCATGCACATCCGCGGGCGTAACCGTACACTTCCGGCTGATGGCTTCTCCCAAATCCTGCGTATTGACTGTGTGTTTGTTGACACATGCACGGGGAAACCATTTGTATTTCCCGCCTACTTTGGCACGACTCTTTTTATAAAACATACCGACTTTATTTTAAAAGGTGAATAACTTCCTCAGGCTGCCTGCCTGAGGTTACCGCAAAGATACGATTAAAAGCCTTCTAATATGCTATTAAAAGGCTTTTAATTATATATTGTAAGCCTTTTAATCATACCTCGGTCATAGGCTCATCACGGGTAACCCTACGGACAAGCCCGCCATCCCCGCCAAAAAACAGCCCCAAGCATGCATACATATACCGTTGTTTTTACAATTATTGCATATAAAGAATAAAAAAATTCTCATTTCTGTATATTCTTTCCAAAATATTCCCTACTTTTGCGCCGTTCTAAGAATAATTATACAGAAAGATGAAAAAGAAAGCTAATCGGTTAGATGCCATCAAGATGATAATCTCAAGCAAAGACATCAGTTCTCAGGAAGAATTGTTGCAGGCTTTGGGGAAAGAGGGCTTTGAACTGACGCAAGCCACCTTGTCGCGCGACTTAAAGCAACTGAAAGTAGCCAAAGCGGCCAATATGAACGGGAAATATGTATATGTACTGCCTAACAACATCATGTACAAACGCAGCAACGACCAAAGCGCCAGCGAAATGCTGATGACCAGCGGGTTCGTTTCACTTCATTTCTCCAAGAATATCGCCGTCATCCGCACCCGTCCGGGCTATGCCAGCAGCATGGCCTACGACATCGACAACCGCGAATGTCCCGCCGTACTGGGCACTATCGCCGGGGACGATACGATAATGATGGTTCTGCACGAGGCTGCATCCCATGAAGAGGTGCGTGTTTTTCTGTCACAAATCATTCCTAACATGAAGTAAGTCAGTATAACTATAATATAACGAAATAAAAGAAATGGATTCGAAACAAATTGATGTGATGGTGGCTGATGCCTCACATGAAGTTTACGTGGATAAGATTTTGGATACCAT
>OLZU01001041.1_pt1 | contig 14249 bp, 9 predicted proteins | sample 1674101 | NCBI WGS metagenome assembly OLZU01 (sample SAMEA103958143, study PRJEB25191) | human gut metagenome | biome: human-associated habitat [ENVO:00009003]; feature: intestine environment [ENVO:2100002]; material: feces | place: Germany | collected 2013/2015
TTTCATGCCACAAAGATAGTGTTTTTAACTAATTCCCCCAAGTTTTCAAACTGAGTCCTTATTGCTATATAAACAAAATTGGTATCTTTATCTTGTATCATAATGTTTGTCTCATATTACTAATATTAATTTGCAAGTATTTGAAGGTATTACAAAAAACGAATGTTATCGTAATGTATTTCCAATGCTTCTTGCTTCTTGTAAAATAGCCCTCACTCTAATTCTCGGAAGCTCATCCAAACCATGGAATCCTGTCGAATATAGATCTAAATTCTCTCCATAAAATATATAAGTGTAGTATAATGTATTCTTTAAGAAAATTATAGTGATAAGTGAACGATCTTCCATATATCTTTTTTTCAGAAACGAAATACAAGCCATTAGTTTAGTATGTATAATCTTTTTTGCATGAAAATTTGTAGGTTTCAGTTATTTTACTTTCTCTTGAAGAATAGCCGCCAAGCGTCCGATATTACTTCAGTAAATCTTTTTCAGCTGTTCTGTAAATCGCAACATCAACCTCCCTTCCTCTCAACAAACTATTGTTGGATGCATTAACTATATCATCGACATTAAAATGTGTGATATCGCCAACCACTACTTGTATTACTTTCAACGTATCTTTCATAAATTAATTTTTATCCTTACTGCTTACACTTTGATTATTTCCATCTCCAAAATTTCACCATTAGTACGATAGTTACCTATTTTGTCTCCTCTGTAGACAACTTTTGATTCGAGAATTTCTCCTCTTCTTAAATGTTCTACAAAAAGAATGTCATCTGCTTTCAAACTACTGTTGGTTGCTTCGATTACTTTAAGAGCTTGAATCCCTTTAAATGTGATAACTTGAAATATAATCGTGCGATTCAAGTACTTAATCTTAATAGTAGAGCCTAAATGTAAATCTTGAACATATACTGTATCATCAGAATAATTCCACTCACTATCTAAACGAAAGGCTCCATACATGTCATTCCAACACTGAAACCCCATATACATTGCTACAGTATTCAATGTATATTCATTCGTTTTTCGGTCATCTACTATATATCCCATTAGCCGCTTAATAGTATTAACGCCTATGGTTCTATTTGTTGATGAAAATATTTTATCACATAAGATATCATAGTCCTTTGCCTTGTCAAAACATAGTCCTGACTTTTTCTTTATTGCATCAATTATCAGACTGTTTAGAATCATAATATCTACTTGATTTTAACTAATTTCTTTGTAAAATCTATCCGTTTCATATCTACTTCCATACTTGAACCGTAAACAAGATAAACGTTTTCTTCATCGATATCTTGTTTGATTAAATAGGCGTTTCTTACAAGATTACATGCAGGGAATTTATCAATGCTTGATAGTCCATATGAGCAGTCACCTTTTTTGATAAGCACTGCACCATTATGTATAGATTCTATACTTTCCCACATTGGCCATGTGTATCGTTCATCAATAGGCATCAAATTGCTTGTGTCGATTATTGTCAATCCAATAACTTGTTTGTGAAGATCGACATTCCTATAGCTGCGTTTTACGACTGCGAAAATCCTATCTTTGTCTCGAAATAAGTATGGTGCTGCATCGACATAACAATCTGACTCAAAACCGTCTTGGGTTGAGATATAACATTCTGGTAAGACTCCATCATACTTAAAACCAATCATAATTCCAGTGCTTTCGAACAAATATATTGTGTCAAAATAGCGAGAATGTATACCTGGCTGACTAACTTTTATGTATTCTCCCATGACAGTCAATGTTCGGCCCTGCCACATAGAATATTTCTCATCAAAATCATCTGTGGTCATGACTTTGTCACATTTAATTCTCATAACAATATGTATATAAATGAGTGATTGTCCGTAAAACTATCATTTTTTTTCTCTATGTCAAGTTTATCCATGCGGATTGATTCTATTAAATAATCAATAGGATATTCATTATACATACCATCCGTACATATTAGAATTTCGTCCCCAAAGTATAATTCGAGGTTATCATGATCAACCTTGTCGTCAGCATTGCCCATGATAGAGCGTGTTATTATATGCTTGTACCGTTTTTTTTCGTCAAAAGTGAGTTTTCTTACACGGCTTAATTCATTCAATAATGAGTGATCTTCTGTTTGATATAAAAGATGTTTATCCCTAAAGACATATACTCTTGAATCTCCAGCCCAAAAAATTGAAGCTTGTAAACCATTCAGGAATACAGCAGCAACAGTGCTCCCCATCTTGGAGACGCCTAAGTTCCTGCATTCTGTTTGAATATTTCTTGAAATCTCCTTAGTCACTTCATCTATAGACAGATTATTGACTAATCCATGAATATAACTTTCACATACTATCTTTGAGGCTATCTCTCCACAGTCATATCCACCTATACCATCTGCTACAATATGAATACTTTTATCATGATCGAACGACAATGATGCGAGACAGTCTTGATTTATTTCACGACATCCTATATTACTATATTTAATTATTTCCATTATACAGCTTTAATTGTATCACCTCCATGTTTGGTCACTCTTGGTCTTGTACTTATTTTCATAGGACGGCTCGTTACTCCTTTGTCGGTAGATTTAGTTGCCCATAAATAAGCTTCTCCTGGCATTAATGTAGCCATATCTGAAGATGATAATGTTTGTAGTTGGGTTATAGATTTTTGTACATGTTTAACCCATTGAGGGCTATTGAACTTGTGCATCAGCATTATCGACGAAAGTTCAATTATCTCTGTTGGTAGGCTCATTGGATCCTGACTTGCTATCATCATTGACACTCCTTTATGTCTCATTTCTCGTATAGCAGTGACAATAGTACTTGTCAACTCCTTGTTGTCCATGTATTTATGAGCTTCATCAAAAACAATGAATTTATTGAATCTTATTCCTTGATATTCCTTAACACCAGCGAATATATTCAACATTATTACGAAAAGGCCAAGGGCATCATCTTTGTCAATAAACTCATCTCTCAAATCCACAATAATCAAGCGACCTGGACGGAGTAAAGAACCCAGTTTTCGACTATCATCAATATATTCTTCAGCAAAAGATAAACGTTGTTGTGCTAATGCTTTTTGTGAAGCAGAAAGTAATGGAGACGCATCAACACTCTGCTTTAAGCTATTAAGGTTGAGATTTTTTCGGTTCGCTCTCATTATAGCACGAAGCTGATTTATATAAGTGGACTCATTTCCAACAGCTTTCAGTAGGAACATCCAATCTTGAACATTTAAGTCTGTAGAGTGGAATGCAATAGGATGAATTTCTATTGAAGGATACTCTTCTTGCCTTTCCTCTAATTTGTCAATAGGACAAAGCATAATGACATCATTAATATTATCAGGCTCTGCTCCATAAATATCCTTAAGCTTCTTCAACTGACCAGCTTCGTCATTCGGATAAATCATCGAGGTAAATTCAGGTGCATAATCCATACTTTCGCTGTAGTGGAAGATGACACTGGCCATAGGTGCCGGCAAGAGGTTTATATTGGGGACCTGCTTTAGGGTCATCTCCGTGATAGTTCCGATTGTATAGCTTTTACCTCCACCTTGAACACCAAAAAGACTTATCGTATTCGTCTCACTCAGATCAATAGCAATTTTCTTGTGACCATTAATACTTTCACCAAGAATACCATATTGTTCACTTCCGCTAGTCTTACCGATGAGAATATCGTAGACTGGTGCCTTATAATCAGCTATCTCTTCTTGTTTTGAAGTTGTTTTTGCATTATTGCATTGTTCTTTTTCGTTACTATCAGAATCTATTTTTTCTGAATCTGAAGGATTTACATTAACTATATTTTCTCCGAAGTTAAACTCATCCTTTAGTTCCTCATGTTCTGAAGAATCAATAATATCTCCTTGTGATTTTTCAGAAGGCCCTACATTATCTGTCTCTTCAGATGGTAATTCTTCTTCGTGATGGCTCAATTTAAAGGATTCTTCGCGTATCAATCGATCAGATGTCTCAAAAGCTGTGCGAAAATCCTCATCAGCATTCATCATTTCCAAATCAATTGTCTTGACGGACATGTCTTTGTCGAGAATACGCTCAATCATAGGCTTTCCCATGATATAGTATAATATCTCGTTCATGTCATCTTTCCGTTGATATTCAGTACTGCCAAATTGATATATTAATCCGAGCCTCTTGAATCTGATTGTGTAATTACCTTGAATCAAAGAAAGGATAAACTTCTCATATTCATCAGCTGTTTCTTCATTGAGATATTGATACCTTGCTGCACGTTTGGAATAAAATATGAGCAGAGACTGCAATTCAAGTGTCATCAGCTCCCGGTCCAGTCGATCTGGAGTTTGAAAATCAATGTCAAAACGTTTTCTTAGAGCTAAAATAGTGTTGTCTATTTGGTGACGCATTTTTTCCTGTAATGCTAAAAGTTCATCATCAGATAAGTTTTGACGACATTTGATTTCAATTACTGTGAAAACAATCTCTCTCTTATTTGTATGAAAATCAACTAACAGGTTATCTGCACGCTCGTGTGATTCTGCATCCATATCTCGGAATAACTCCTGGTGAAGGTCTATAGGAATTATAAATGAATCAGAAAGAAGGTCTTTTTTCCGTAACATTCGTTTCATCAAGGTTGTACCCAAGACTTCAAAAGCCTTGTTTCTAGTGCTTCCTAGTTGCATTATCATACTACTTGAAACAGAACGAATATCAGCTAAAAGTTCAAAAAAAGACTCTTTATCACTCAGGTTTATACCAAAGTTCTTAAAATAAGGCACTAATAATCCTTCTATTTCTGATGTCGGTCTGCAAGTCAGGAATGATGATATACCATTTAACTCCACACTCGGAAGATAATCTAAAAGATACGGAGTTTCACCTTCTTTGCATGGAATATCATAGAATTCCGGTCCCATGTTTTTATCAAAAGTTATTACCCAGTCACTAATATCATGCACATATGACAGTAGGATGGAGTTTTTATCTTTGATGTTTAGCGTAAGCGATGGTACAGATACTTCATGATCTGTAGTCATAGAGTTTGCAACTATCCACTGAAGAGTTGAAAAAAGTTCCTGAGTTTCATTAGAAAAATTTGATACAGGATTTGCTAATGGTGCTTCAGAGATATATCTATGCCACATGTAACCCTTTTCCGCTTTTTCTACTTGAATTATCGGACGGGTGATAACGCCATTTAAGAAAAATGACTGTTGCCGTGTGTTTGAGCGTTTAAGCGATGCTTTTGTTGGAAATGGATTTACCAAAAAAGACAGATGAGCAGGATATTTATTAGGGTTATTGGTAAATTCATCCACGCTATTGACCGAAAAACGCAATTTTGGGAATAGCCTGTTATCATCTGGCTGAGAAAAATTCTCAGCTTCTTCTGATACTTGGGTATCCGGATTTAATAAGTCTCTTAATGCTTCTCCTTGCGGAAAGCGCTTATCATCGCAAAACATCCTGATTTCGTAATGAATATCAAAAGGTGTATTTGCGGTATCACGTTCAAGCATAACAAGGTTGTCAGCGAAAACAGCTGCATCGCCGGCATTGAATATATTGATAATAAGCTTGTTTGTATAAGGATGCTGTGTTATATACCTCCAAATCAGACGGTAAACCATCTGCTTGTTTACATCAGAATCTATACGATACTGAACACCAATATTAAGTAATTGGGACACATATGCTTTTAGCTGGCGAAATCCTGTCGAGAAGGTGTCATCACCAGACTGCTGAGGATTAACATAGAATCCCCAGCCAAAACAGAGTTCACCAACATATTGGAGATAGTCTTCATTATGAATGTCGCGCATAACTAATGGAGCAACATCCTGAAGTAAATCTCCATAGAACAAGTTGTCCAGCTTCTTATACCAAACATCAGGCTTTCTGAAGCGAGGATCTTCTGCAGTTTTGGCTTCCCATTCTTCATATTGCTCATATATATTGACTAACCATCCCAGTCTGATAGGATGTAGAGGTGTCAGCAGTTTTGTATGAGCAATTCTGCCATCTGGCATCTCTATTTGAAGAGAAACCGTATCAATACTTTGTATGAGAACGGCTAATGACTGACTTATATTCTTTTCATCAAGAGATTTTAGCCATACATGATACTCATGAATATACTCCTTTATGTCACCGATGTGGTTAAATACTTCGTAAGTCTCAATTACTCCAGTCCTATCTGGTGCTGATTTTAGAATGCTTTCAAATAAAGACACTCTTTTCTCAATAAGAGATTGAGGTATTTGTAAATCATCTATTTCTCTCAGAATTATTGATTTGAGGGTCTCATCTGTATAGTTATCTGATATTATAGCATCAATATAACCCAGCTTTTTGCTGTTTTTTAGAATCGTCTCTTCCAATTCAAGAAGCTTGATTGAGAGTGGAATCTGATAGTTGTTGTTTGTATCATATCGTAATTGAAATGTTTTTATATGCGTTGCAAACTGCCAACTCTTATATTCATCGTCAGATGTTTTCCCTGATTTGTCATTTATTGCTTGTCTTTGAGGAGTAGTAAGTTCCTGCCCTTTTCGATTGAGTTCGATACGATAGCGGAAATAAGCTTGAAGGACATTATTTATTTTCATACGAGTACCTGTTTCTTCCGGCTCATCCGTAGCGTTTACGACTTGCAAGAAGAACGTATCACTATCAGAGGTCAGCAGTCGTCTGGTCTGCTGTTGAAACTCTTCCTTACTTATATTACCGCTTGTTTTAACCTTTTCCCATTCATGTTGAATAGCTTCATCCCTAAATACATCTGATACATTTAACTCAGTACCATCATTGTTTTCTGCATATACATGGAAAAAATATGTTCCGTTCTCAAAGGCGTTATTCAGCGAAAATGTTATGTCACGATAATCCTTGTTGTTTTCTGATATTTTTTTAGTTACAACATCAGTCTCTTTATAGAAGCCATCGCCATTCATGATGGCAATCTTTACTTTCTTTAATTCGGTATAAGCACTGGGCTTGGGGGAGAAGTAGATTCGTAGTTTGACTTTGGCACCTTTACTTGGTTCCATTTTAAGTTTTATGTCTTCACCGTCAAGATGAAAGACTTTACTACCTAATTCTACTTTTGTTACATGTAGTACACCTAATTCTGTAATGTTCTTTAGATAGCTATACCAATTAGAAAAATTCAACTGAGGATAGTTCTCCAAAACTTGTGCGCATAAGTCCTTTCTGTTAATTAGTGAGTTGTTCTCACGCAAAAATTTTGCTACATCTTGTTGAATTGTTCCTGGTTTTACAGGAATTGCACTAATTCTATCTGCAATTGCCATTGAATAATCAGCCATTACAGATATACATTCATCGTTTTTGACAAGAAACTGAGGAATATACTCTTTTTTTGAAACTAAAGAGGAGTCAGGAAGCAAGTTTAGCAAATATAACCCGTTTCCAATTGCTTCGTCTGTTTCCCCATTTAAGATAACATACAACAGGTATTTGATCTTATCCTGGAGTGTACAGTCAAGATCTTTTCCTGCATAATTTAATGCCTCTTTTATGGCTTGTTTGCCAGATAATTGTGTTTGAAGTTTCTTATATAGTATTTCATCAAAGTCTGAAATGCTTAACTCCCTAAAAGTAGCATTACCATAAGAGTCCTCAGCCGATGTTGAGCTATTAACAGGTATGAGCACTAAAATGGATTTTGTTAAATCATTCCGGAGTTCAATCAACTTTGTAGGTGTTATATACTCTACTCCCGTCATATCGGGATCTTCTGTTAGTATATAGAATAGAGTTTCGGTGTTAAGCAGAGACAAACGAGCATACAAGTCACGTAATATGTCTAAAGACAGACTTGTGACTTTCATGCAATTACCTGGTTGTGCAGACTCTATGCTTTTGCCATATACCTCCATGAATATGTCAAGGATATGGTCGTAGTATGCTTTTATTATATTCATTGTTTCTTTTATTAATGGTTGAACTTATACCTCGGACGAATCTTCTGTAAAGAAGAAGCATCACTTAAATCCGTGTAGAAACCAATTTGCCGCAATTTGTTTTTGAGTGCGTTCATGTTTTCTTTAAATGCCAGATGTGTCTTAATGTCGGCGTCCTTAAATCGAAGTTCATCTGTGCCATCAATTATTAAACCATATCTGTCCCGTATTTCTTTTGCAAGTTGGCGAATACTTAGGGGTCTTGATTCTAATCCTCCTGAAGGAGTTTGGTCTATGACTAGCAATTGTACCAATACTTCTAATAATTTTGATCCAATAGCTCCACGTCTTCTATGTTTACGGCTTCTTCCATCTATGATGAATGCTGACGCTTCATTTTTCATAGAAGCTTTATCAATGAAATCTCGTGAATACCTTAATTGATACGCAGCACCAACTTTCATTAAACATTGTACATATTTATCAAGAGGAGTCTCTTCAAATTGAAGATATTCTTGCAGTTCCTTTACATTTTGTTCTGCTTCCTGCTGTTCTTCTGCCGTTTTTACATTAGCATAATATTTATTGAATATATTACGTAGATTGGCATTTATATCAGCGTTGATTTCAAGAGCTGGATTCTTTATCATTGAAAGAGCTGTTGCTACAGAAGCGTGAGGAGTCACTATTCGTCGCATAACTTTTATGGAATATGAGGCTTTGATATAATCAATTAACCCATTAAATGTTTTATCCATATCTGCACATGCTATAGGAGTAACGCCGCTTTCAAGCTTATCTGTCAAATCTACCACCTGACTCCAATCATCCACAACATCAACTGTTCCTTCTTTAACCATTTTAGGCAACAGGTATATGAGCTTTTGGAAATACAGAGACAGATGAAATCCAACTAGTATCCGCAGGTAGTCAATAAATACTGAACGTGGAATACTATGTTGATATGCCAAAAGACGCATTATGTCATCACAGAAAAGATTGGACTGCTTTTCTAATAGTGGTTTAATAACTATTTGAGACGATGATGCTTTTGTATCAATATCAATAAGTTTAATTAAATGAAGAATACCAGCAGTATCAACATCTAAAGTCGAATTATCCACCAATTTTCGGCTGGAATTGTCCCAACCGATTGAAAGATAATCTTTGAGAGCTTTCATGACTTCTGGACGCTGACTTAACATGATAAATAACTGATCTGCAGAATTATAATCTTTTGTGTGTTTAATATTCCTAATTCTGTAGCTCTCCAAATGTAGTGGGCGCATAGATGCGACATTTTCTTTCGCCTTGCCACGATACACCATGTTCACAAGGCTACTTCTAAGCCAACTTTCAATAGCTTCTTGATTATCTGAATAGCCAGATACACAATGCTCCTTTTCTAAAATCATGAAATATTCCTTTAGCGATCTAATGTCATGAAATTTACCAGATTTTAACATTAGCTTGATACGTGCTCCATTATTACGCATGAGCATGAATAGATTTACTAAAACATTGTCAATTGTAATAGCTTTTACATCTGAAGCAAATATATATGGATCGCGGAAGGCTTTTTCTTCTTTGTCAATAATAGGCATTTGCATGGCTTATTCCTCCTCTTTTTTTAATGAGTCAACTATCAGTTGCATAGTTTTTCTATCTAAAGAAATCTTGTAATAAGATTTCTCATTGTTCGTCACAATGACCTCAGTGTAGGTTTCGCTTGCAAGTAAGTTCTTAAATACCTGCAACTCGATAAAACGACCTCTGAGATCGCTTAATGACGGACTAAATCCGTTCTTGATATAGTACAACATCTCATACAAATCAAGTGACACTGTAAGTTGAACAGAATGGTTCTTTTTGTACCTGAATATAAAATTATCATGTTCGTGTTCAAGAAACTCTGTAAGGCGTTCATTTGTGTCTACCATCAAGTCAAAGTCTTCAAGCGGGAATCTTCGATAGCTCTTTCCACTTGGATCATTTACTCTTGAAGAAGATAGGAGCAGGTGTTGAGTTGAAATTCCCGGATTCCAACATCCTTCACTGCATGAGATGGCATAAGCCAAACGTTTCTTTTCAGCTAGCCAGTTTGTATCATTACTGTTAAGAATCTCATAGAAATCTTTGATAGATTGATATGGCATTCGTTGCATGAAATCGACTTTTCCCTCAAAGTACTGATGTCTGATAAAGGTTTGATGGCGTATCTTTAAGAACTCTATCTCCTTAGGTGACATATCATAACTTGGCTTAATTGTTAGCAATGAATTGAATTCATCTAACAATGATATCGTAGAACGAGAGGCAAAAGCCAAATAATCAAGTTCGTTTTTGTCACGATAATACAAATCTCTATCCTTATCTGGAATTGCAACATTTGCAATATCTGTTTCTCGCAACAATTTAATGATTCTATCCTCAGATCGTAAATGAGGGAAATAAGCACTTTCTGGTGCTGTTACATTAAAATATAACCTAAGCCACTCTTCAAGGCGTATCTGTTCGTATTCTTGCTGTAATACAGCCTTTGTATAAGTATCTGAAGCTTCTTCAAGTTTAGATCTTATGTCTTCTTCTCTTTGAATGAGGGCTGGTATTTGGTCACAAGTATAATCGCGAGTCAGCATCCACGCTATCATGGAGCGCAAGTCTCGCATAGTAATGTGAACTTCTCGTATAAACTATGGTTCTTACAATCCATTCGAGACGAGTGATAATTTCGTTTCCTACGGCAGAATCATTAAAAGAGCTAACGTTAAAGTTAATAAAACATTTGCTCGCTAATGGGCAAGTTCTACATTTGCTCCACAGATGAGGAGACGTCAAAGCCTTGATTTGTTTACGTAGTAATGAGTTGCCATTATTGTCCTTTGCTGTTACAGAACGAAGATTCAAATTGATAATCATTACGCCATCAGGAAGTTTGGCGATTCCACCTTTATAAAAGTATTCATCAATAGCATCATAAAGGAATTTATGTTCAGGAGATCCTTCAAGAAAGTCCATTAATCTACCTTCATTGATAGCAATAATACGGCCTTCTGATGCTTGATTGAAATCGGCATTTAATCCTTCAAATGGTTTGAAAAAATCGGTTAGAACATCGCTGTTCTTCATATTTTTTTCATCCTGAGAACCATCATAATTAGTCTGATATACAATCCCATTCAAGAGAATACGGGCTCCATTATGAGTGTCGTCAAAATACTTAATCTCATCGCTACATTGTTCTACCTGACGTATAAATGCCGTTTTACCATCACCGGCATTTCCTGTAATGATCAGAAGACGATATTTTCCTTCCTTAATTGCAGAAAGCAGGTCGGTATCTAACTTTGTCTTTGTATATGTCTCTTTATCCAATATGTTATTGCCTTTCCATCCTGCACGTGTTCCAGCATTTCCTCCTTGGCTTTGGCTATAAAGGCTATTGATATAATCAACTATTTGCAACTCTTGTCCGTTATAGTCAAGGACAGCGACTTCTGTTTTCTTAGCTATTCCAGATTCTCCAATAGCCTCTAAAGACTCCAACATCTCTTTTGCTGTCTTGAAGCGATTCTCATGTCGTGTATTGATTGCCTTCATGACGAATGTTCCAAAGTCTGGGCTTATTAAAGAATTTAACGACATAATATCTGTTGGCACCTTATCTAAGATAGGTATTCTTTTGCCGGGCCAAGGATAGCTGTGTGTCAATAACTCATATAATGTTATGCCCAACGCAAATGTGTCTGCACTATCTTCCCATTGCATGGTCTGCCCATTCATTAAATCAGGGGCTAAATACGGCCATGTTCCAACTTTGTCAAGATCATGAACATTACTTGTAGCGATATTGAAGTCTATAAGAACAAACTTTCCAATTTTCTCAAAGATAATATTCTCAGGCTTGATGTCACGATGCCTGAGTTTCCTGGCATGAAGATACACGAGAGCTGAAGCCATCTCATGAATGAACTTATATATTATAGGAAGAGTAAAATACTTATCTCCAAGGCAGTATTCTCTTATATCCTTACCGTTGATGAACTCCATTAAGGTGTAGAATAATCCACCGTAGGTTGTACCATTGAATTTAAAACGGACAATATTCGGATGATTAACATCCTTTAGTGCGTTAAATTCATCTATTGTAGATTGTGGACTAACTCCTTCCTTGAATATTTTGACTGCAAACATTGCTCCAGGCTGAAGGGTATGGATAGCTTGAAAAACCTTCGAGAATCCACCTTCACCCAACTCCTTGTATAGTGATATTTCAGGAGTTATCATATCTCCATTTTTCAATTCACTCCAGTCTTTGGCTTCAGGATGTTTTTCCTGTTGACCGTATTTCTTCTTAATAGCCTCTTCAAAAATATAGTCACAGATTTCCTCAATATTAGACCATCGATGGCTTGCATCTTCTACTATAATTCTACTACATACAATGTCAACCCAAGGATCTACATTAGGGTTTCGTTTACTCGGCATCATGTCTTCAGTTAATGAGCCTCCTTTTGCTTTAAGTTGCAAGTAATTTGAGAACGGTAATTCACCAACCATAAGCTCATAGACAATAACTCCAAAAGAGTAAACATCTGAAGATGGCGAATAATCTCCAATGAGTACATCCTCTGAAGTATATGGATCACGATCGAACGCATCCATACTTAAAGATATATTTTGTTTGTCAGGCTCATGCAGCACATTATATGATAGGCCAAAATTGGCTAAAGCAGCATGTCTATCAACTTGAATATAGATATTCTCAGGACACACATTACGATGAATGATACCATTTTCATGAGCCAAAACAAGAGCTTTACCCAAGTCGAGGATAATCATAACTTTATCTTTATCTGTAAAAGTATTCCTTTGCATGGCACTGCGCAATGAATGTTCTTCCAGATAATCAGTAATAACATAGTAATGATTCCCGTCTTCACTAGTTTGGCAACGGCTTTTGATGATAAGAGGAGAGGCCGGTAATAACTCTTCACTCATCTCAGCATTATGCACCAACTTATTGTGCCTATCGAGTTGTATAGGTGACAAGCCCTCTTTATCAAGAGCATAATCACGAACTTTATGCTTTTTATCCTGTAAAAACTTGCTATGACACAAATATTCTACATAGTCATCATTTGCTTCTAATATTTCATCAATAATATAATTGCAGACCTCTGTCTTTTTCTTCTTTTTGGACTCACTGCTACCGACAAGATATTCCATAATTGACAATTGAAGATGGCTGATAGCATTTGCAGACTTATGAAGGCGGTCATAATCCATAAGATAATCAACAAGTTCTTCATTCAAGAGGAATGTTTTGTTATCGCAATACGAACCGCTTTCAAAACCAGATTTGTTTTGTCCAAAAGAACTAAGAGTTACAATAGCATCAACCCAGGCCAAACCAAAGCGATGATCTTTCTTTTTTAGATAGCTGGCTAATAATTTGCTTTTGAATGTAGCTGATTTTATCGGATTTGGCTTCTCTGTATCATTTATAAACCACGAGGTATCATTTGCTTCTATTCGTCCTTTATAATCTTTATTCTCTATGGCGTAGATAGCATGAGGAGCTATGACTATGCAATCATATTCCCAATATTGAACTGCACCCTGTGCATTCATACTCGGATATTCTCCATTTGGAACCAGATAGTAATTATCAGGTAGCTTTAGCTCCAAGAACTTAAGGAGTCTTTCTTCTCTTGCATTAACAGGGCCTCCAGAAAATTTGGGTACATATATTTTTGCCATATTTATCTATACTTTAAGTTCTTCTTTTATTTTTTATTCCAGCTTTCTATTTCTTGTTCAACTTCTTTTATCGCTGTTTCTTCTTCAACAAAAGCTTTATATGTGTATTCCATATATCGCCGAACTAAAGAAGTTATTTCTTCGCTTATCTTAACTGTAGGCTGTACGACGGGAATAGATTCAATATGAAAAGGCTCAACACGCTCAATGACCGAACCATATTTCATAGATTGAATGTAGTCATAAACAAAAGGTAATTGGAGATATATAAATAGATACTCTTTGGTAAAGAGATTATTGGTTGTTTCTATTCGAATTATATCTTGTGAACCTAAAGCTTCTTTATCATCATACTCTTTGGTTATTAACTTTATATTCCCAACTGACCCTGCACAGGTTACTAATATTTGACCTTCATGCAGTAGCATTTCATTAACAAATGGTGTATTTTTTCTTGATAAATATGAGCAACGGACAAAAGGATTGACATTAAAAATATCAGAACCTTTTATGTAAGGATAGCCATTACTTACATAGCATCTTTTAAATATTCCAGGTCG
>OLZU01001051.1_pt1 | contig 14111 bp, 8 predicted proteins | sample 1674101 | NCBI WGS metagenome assembly OLZU01 (sample SAMEA103958143, study PRJEB25191) | human gut metagenome | biome: human-associated habitat [ENVO:00009003]; feature: intestine environment [ENVO:2100002]; material: feces | place: Germany | collected 2013/2015
AGCGCTCCGATAACAGACAATATCCTCATCATTTTTTCTTCTGATTAAACAGCCACTCCATAAAACCAGGATAGTTGAAAGCCGGATTCCAACTACCATGATTACAACCAGGAAATTCAATATATTCCACATCGGCACCAATAGCTTTCAAGGCCCGATATGCTGCACGCGATCCTTCAGGAGTTACTACATTATCCGCATCTCCATGAAAAATACGAAACTTGACCGATTTGCCAGCCTTCAACCGTGCCGGATTCACTGTTCCACAAATAGGTATTGCTGCCGCAAAAATCTCCGGATAGCGGACAGCCATGTCAAATGTACCCATTCCTCCCATAGAAAGTCCCATAACATAGATACGGTCTTTGTCTATCTGCGGCATGGCCAGATAGAAATCCAACAACTCTTTCAACGTACGGAAAATAGGAGAAACAGGCACTTCCAACGGCATATCTGCCGGAGCAAAAGATGAAGGGCGCTCCGTATATGCCCAATATCCGGTTTCAGGACACTGCGGAGCCAAAATAAACGCCGGATACTTTTCGCGGTTTACAGGATTAAGCCACATCTGCCCACCATGAACCAATTGTTTCTCATTATCATTGCCACGCTCTCCGGCACCATGCAGGAAAAGCACCAAAGGATACTTTTCATCAGGTTTCATCACCTCTGGACGCAACAAACGATACAACAATGTATCTCCACGGGAAGAGATATAAGTTTCCTTTTGAAAGGTTTCTTGTGCAAACGAAAACAAGAAAAAGAATAATCCACAAAGGATGCCGATTATACGTTTCATCTTATTATTTATTTTACATGTTTAACTTCCGAACGTAAAGATACACCATTTTCATTGAAAGCCTCCACACAAAAATAATAATCCTGATCAGCAGTAAGGGTTTTCATCAATAAATCAGTCTTATCATAGACCATCCAAGAGCTGTAAAGTTTGTCCGGTGCAATGCCCCAAAGTATGTTGTAACCTTGTGCACCTTTCACAGCCTCCCAACGGATGGAGATGTCACGACGGTCTGCTTGGCGGTCAAGTACCAACTTTTTGGGTTGTTGCGGTGCCTTCCCCGTACCCAATCCAAAGACGCGAAGTTCAGATATAGCCAGATTCGGTGTCGGTATATCTATATTTTTATAACGGATATAACGGGCAGACTTGGGTAATGCCAGTTCAACATAATCATTCGGAGTATCCCTATAACTTTCCTTACGGTCCACCAATATATCCCAATTCTCACCATCAAGAGAACCTTCGATGAGATAACGGTGATGGAGTCCTTCGTAGCGACCGTACATATTACTTTGATAATCGTGATAGTTTATCTGAACAGCATACACATCAGCAGGTTTCTCTAAATCAATCATCACCCACTGCCGTTCGTCATTAGCCTCGGCAAGCCAAAAAGTTTTAGTCAGTTCATCCGTTAGGGCATCTGCCTTAAATTCGTCTTTTGTAGTAAAAGCCGTCACCGGCTTGCCATACGAGAGCAACATCCAGCCACGGAACTGTCCAGCCTTGCCCGGTACGGCAGGTGCATAACGGGGATAGTCTCCGAAACGGGTATCTACATACATAATGCCATCTTTATCAAACCCTGCCGGAAACATACAAAGGCGACGTTCCCAATTCACATTGATAGAGAGTGACATCGAAGCAAAATGCCAATACTGCCCCCCAGGACCAAGCACGGTACTTCCATGTCCGGCACCGTTCATATAACCACCCGGCTTGTAGGACACCGGATTATGCTTTTGGTAAGTATAAGGCCCCATCGGATAATCGGCCACATAAACACCATCGGCATAGACATTGAATTCCGTTCCCGGAGCACCGTATTGCATATAGTATTTCCCATTATGCTTCGTCAGCCAAGGCCCCTCAATATATCCGCCCAATACAGTATCCGTATGGTTTTCACCGAAACGTTCCCAGCCATGTTTAGGCATATCCAAATTGAAGAGTTCTTTCGTTTCTCCCTTCTTGATGAAACGCCGGTTCTTGTCCAGTTCCATTCCCCTGATAGGATACACATTGGAAGAACCCCAGAACATATACGCTTTACCGTCATCGTCAATAAACAAATCGGGATCTTGCAGATTATGCAAAATTGCCGGAACAGCTTCCCAGTTTCCTGAAGCCGGATTATCCGTATAAAGGATACTCATGGAACCGGAAGGATCACCGGTCACATAAAGTACCGAATCTTTGTAATTATGTGCCGCCGGAGCATTACACCCTTGCGGATACCAGTTCCTGCCCGGACGTACAAACTCCCAGTTCAGCAAATCCCTGGAACGCCAATAACCGTGTGAACGGGTGACAAACATATAATATTCACCCCGAAACTCCACCACGGCAGGATCGGCACCGGAACGGTAGGAGATACTCTTATCCGAATTATAAATCATATACGTGTAATCGATATTCAAAGGATTACAATAAGTATCCATACGCATGTCCTGTGCAGAAAGGAAATTCGCCAAACACAACAGCAGCACCAGACCACTTAATCTTTTCATCATATTATCCACATTTATATTTCTAAATATTCATTTATACATCACGAAATATGCACTATTATTTGCACAGAGATTCAGGAACATCATATTCTTCCTGCAGGCGGGCAAGTTCCGCTTTCAATTCTGCAGCAACCTTCTCCATCCCTTTTTCACCATACAAATTATGCATTTCTGCCGGGTCCTCCTTCAAATCATAAAGTTCCCACTTGTCATCCACATAAAAATGCATCAATTTATAGCGCTCCATCTTGACACCGTAATGTGCACGGACACTATGAAAACCGGGGAATTCATAATAGTGATAGTAAAGTGACTTCCTCCAGTTTCGTGGAGTATTTTCTCCCTCTACCAACCGACGAAATGACACTCCCTGCATGTCTTCAGGAATCTCAATTCCACACATATCGAGAAAAGTGGGAGCGAAATCAATATTTTGAGTTAATCCTGTTACCTGCGTTCCAGGCTTAATATGTCCCGGCCAGCTCATTACCATCGGCATACCGAAAGACTCCTCGTACATAAAACGTTTATCAAACCAACCGTGCTCGCCCAGATAGAACCCCTGGTCTGTAGTATAAACGACAATCGTATTTTTATCCAATCCGGTACGCTTCAAATAATCCAATATTTCTCCTACACTCTCGTCCACGCTTGCCACACAAGCCATATAATCCTGCAAATAACGCTGATATTTCCATTCTGCCACCTCTTTGAAAGTACGCTGTTTCGAATAAAATTCATTGTTCCGTTCACGATAGGCATCCATAAAACGGCGGCGCTCATCCGGCTCCATCGTACCAAGAAAAGCATGAGGCCACGGGTCGAATAGCAGACTGTCGCTATTCATACCCGCAACCATCTTCAAGTCGTGACCTTCGTACATATCACGGTATATATTCATCTTCTGCATTTGTGCCGCATAACGTCCTTCGTATGCATCATAATAATTGTCGGGTAAAGGGAACTGCGTGTGTTCGTACAAATGATAATGCCGTTCGGCAGGCACCCAATTACGGTGAATGGCTTTGTGATGCATCATCAGGAAAAAAGGTTTATTCTTATCCTCGCGCCCACTCATCCAGTCTTCACAATATTGAGTGATGAGGTCAGTTACATATCCTTTATGCCGAGTGGTATCTCCCTCGGTAATAAAATACGGATTATAATAATCTCCCTGATCATTCAAAATCATCCAATGGTCAAACCCGGTAGGCTTTGAAACAAGATGCCACTTGCCGATAATGGCTGTTTCATAACCGTTTGCTTGCAATATCTTCGGCAGTGTCTGCTGCGAACCGTCAAATCCTTTATTTCCATTCCTCATAAAACCATTCTTATGACTATGCTTACCAGTCAGTATGGCTGCACGACTGGGACCGGAAATGGAATTGCAACAGTAATTATTCTGAAATACCGCCCCTTCATGCCCAATACGGTCAATATGGGGAGTAGGAGCTATTTTACCTATGGGATGTCCATATATACTCATTGCTTGTCGGGCATGGTCATCACTCATGATAAAAATAATGTTAGGACGCCTGTTTCCTATTCCTTGTTTCTGTTCTTGTCCTTGCATCCAAACCGAAGGAACAAAGGGCAACAAGGCAATTCCCCAGGATAGTTTATTTTTCATGTATTCATTATTTGTTGTAATTTATCAAAGGCGTAATACCGTTTTATAATTTACTGATTATCAGTACAGTTAGAATACAGTGCATTCAGTATACGACTGAACCCTATTCAGTATACGACTGAATGGCATTCACTATACGACTGAATTAGGTTCAGTATACAAGTGTTTCTTGAGCCCTTATGATTTGTAAATAATGCAGAATAGAATTAGACGAGTGCCTCTTTACAGTTTCAAAGTAACCAATACGGGAGCATGGTCGGAAAGATAGCCATTGTCCGGCTTATCGCCAACTGTGCGGTAACGCTCCACCTCTACAGAAGCATTTACGAATATAAAATCTATCAGCCTGCGCTTCTCCACCGGAATACGTCCGAAGTCATGAAAGCTCCATGTCGGTCCGTAAACGACCTTTGCCGTGGAACAAGCGTTCCTCATTCCACCTTCCGTCAATATAGTGACCGGCTCGGAGTCTACCGTTCCATTAAAGTCTCCAGTGATAATTACCGGAAGCTCTCCCGCTATTTGCTTTATCTTCTCGAGTATTAACTTAGCGCTTTCTCGACGTGCCACCTCACCTACATGGTCAAAGTGGGTGTTGAAAGCAGCTACTTTCCTGCCACTCACCTTGTCTTTCAACACAGCCCAAGTCACGATACGCTCGCATGCCGCATCCCAGCCTTTCTTTCCGATGGAATCGGGAGTCTCACTCAGTCCGAAATCTCCGTTCTTTAAAAGCTCAAAACGCTCTGTCTTATAAAAAAGGGAGCAATATTCGCCTTTCTCTTTTCCATCTGCACGACCTACGCCAAGGGCAGTATATTGAGGAAGACGCTCCTTCAAGTCATTGAGTTGATTCTTTACCACCTCCTGCATGCCCACAATGTCCGGAGCATAATAAGCAATCATCTGTGCTGCATTATCCTTACGGTATTTCCAGTTATTCATACTGTCCGCTACATGATCCAGACGGATATTAAACGACATCACCTCCACCTTAGCTTCCGGTTGCTTGCCGCACGAGGCGACAAGCAATACGAAAGCAACCAATACACTATTGAAAAGCACGTTTTTCATGGTTATAATCCTTTTTAATCTATATAAAATTTACCAAAATCAAATCCTGCCAAACCTAATCAGCCTTATTCAAATAAGGAGACGTAAAGCCTAATCTCTTCAATCCCTTCTGTACATCGGGATGACTCATGAAAAGCTTCCAAATTAAACCGGTGCGATAGTTCTCTATCATCACAATAATCGGTCCCTGGTCAATGGCAAGATACGAAGGCGCAAACCAATCCTCAGTCAGATTAAATGCATCTTTGAACCCATATTCACCCCAAAGACGGTCACCCAGTTCTTCATAGAAATAGCGCATGGCCTCCAAAGAATATTCCGGTGTATAAGGGATGGATGAAAGGGCCGCAGTAGGCGTAATCACGCCGCGATCATTTCCGGGGCTATGGGCCGAATAGCCTTTATCACCGTCACTGGCTGTCAATCCCCAGCATTTCTCACCGTAACCCTTATATCCCTTCGGATTGTCGATACAATAGGCACGGTTAATCAAGGTATGGGCCTTCATTTGTTCCTCGTAGTCAGCATAGCGGTCCTTCAAGCCATGCGGATCAAGCCCCATGTAAGAGTAATGAGTAAAGAACAAAGGACCGCCCTTACCGTTATCGTTTCCGAGAGGAAGCCTGATGCCATAATACTCCCGACCATTCAGAAAAGTATTCGCATTGACCCAGCCTTTATGATAAACACTCTCGGCAATCGGATAAGTAGGAGAAGACGCACCTAAAATATAAATAATGTGGCACTCGTTATGACCTTTAATCTGATGGTTCATCGCCCACCCGTTATAGGGTGACCAATGCCAATACATCACATCTTGCCCCTGAGTGAAAAAATTCCACTCTGCTTGGCGCCACAGATTATTAATCATTCCCCGGATACGGTTTTCCGTCGGATTATCCTTTATAAAATACTGATGGGCAGCCAACAAACCTTCGAACATGAAAGCGGATTCTACAATATCGGCTCCATCATCCTTACGGCTGAAAGGAATGGTCTTACCGGTTTTACCGTTCATCCAATGTGCCCACATGCCGTGATAACTGTCGGTATTCTTGTCGCTCAAGAAACGAACAATCTTCAGTATACGTTCAGCACCTTGTTCACGGGTGATAAACCCGCGTTCTATGCCGACAATGATAGCCATCACTCCGAATCCCGACCCACCAATGGTAGCTGTCTCGGCACCACCGTTACTCCGTTCATGCGCCAATCCGGATTCAGGATGGGCAAAATCCCAAAAGTAACGGAAAGTTTGCTTCTGAACGAGGGTCATAAGTTCGTCGTCAGAAAGCCGCTTCTGCTTTTTCTGTCCCGAAATCAAATTAAAAGGGTATAGCAAAAGTATCAAATATATTAATATTCTCATCATAATCATTCTTTTAGTTTAAGCACGGACTCTGAAAGCCAAGCTTCTTCAGTCCTTGTTGGATTTCCGGTATAGACATAAATAAATTCCAAAGGAGACCTGTTCTATAATTCTCTATCATACAGATTATCGGCCCTTGGTCAATGGCTATGTACTGAGTATCGTACCAATCTGCCGTCAAATTAAAGGCATCTATAAAACCATAATCTTTCCAAAGTTTGTCTCCCATCTTATAATAGAAGAAATGCAGCGCTTCCATTGACTCCTCCGGAGTATAAGGAAATGCAGACAAAGCAGCTGTTGGAGCAATGACCCCTTTATCATTAGTAGGTGAATGAGCTGAATATCCCGTATCGCCGTCACTTGCCGTCAACCCCCAACAAGAAGCGCTATAACCCGTATATCCTTTAGGATTTTCCTTACAATAATTGTAATTAATCAACGTATGATTGCGATTTTGCATCCAGTAATCGGCATATTGGTCTTCCAGTCCTTGTGGGTTAATGCCTAGAAAAGAATATTGAGATAAGAACAGCGGTCCCCCTTTATCCGAACCTAAAGGAAGAGTGATGCCATAATAAGATTTTCCATTCCTGATTCCTCCATTTTTAGCCCAGCCCGCTTCATATACAACTTTATCGATAGCATGTGTTGGAGACGAAGCAGCAAGTATATAAGTAATCAGACACTCATTCCATCCTCTTATTGCCAGGTTCTTCTCAAAACCGTAATCGGGACTCCAATGCCAATATAGTACATCTTCACCATTTTTCCGGAACCAAGTCCAGTCAATAGCTTCCCAAAGACGGGTTATGTCGGCACGCAACCTGCTTTCTACTTCCGTATTTTCCTTGAAATAGGCTCGAGCGGCAAGCAAACCTTGAAATAACAAGGATGTCTCAACCAAATCGGCACCGTTGTCTTTCTCACTGAAAGGTTTGGTTGCTCCCGTTGCGCCATTTATCCAATGTGCATAAGCACCATGATAAGCCGTACATTCCTTATCAAGAAAAGTAACTATCTTCTGCACTCGTTCAACAGCTTGCTGACGGGTAATAAAGCCCCGTTCAGCAGCTACCAGCATGGCCATCACGCCAAAGCCGGTACCACCGGTAGTAACGACATCGCCCGAAGTAGTACGTTCGCGCGCCATTCCGGAATATTCATGCCCAAAGTCCCAGAAGTACTTAAAGGTCTGCTTCTGTACCAATGTCAACAAGTCCTCATCAGGGATACGCTCAAACTTGTCTGTATCATCCATTCCAGTCTTAATCATACAAACCTTGCCATTGGAAAGCAGTGTCCCGGAAGTGGATTTCACCCCCGGATTGACAATCAATTTATACGATGACAAGACTTTAAAGCCTCCCTTAGGAGTCACCGATACTTTTTTCTCTTGCAGGAACTCATAATCGCAGCTTACAGGAAGCTCCTCATGTTTCAAAGCAATATTGTTACGGGCTGAAGCCTCATCTACAGCATCCGAGAACTCCAAAACAATGGCTACATTGGGAGCAACATTCTCAAATGTCTGTTGGTTTTGTTGGTCACCCACAATGATATTCTTCAACTCGAAAGGCTGATTCACTTCAGGTTGATTATCACCACTGCACGCAACCAACAAAAGACATACTATGAAATATAATACTTTCATCCTATCATCAGATTAAAGTGTAGCTTCATTCTTTTCCAGAGTAAATACTCTGAATTTCGGTTGCCGTCAACACCTTGTCATATAAGCGGAACTGATCAAGCTGACCGGGAAAGTTCTTTGCCCAGGTTTGTGCTCCTGCACCCGAAGTAAGACTCGGAGTAGTGCTGAACTGAAATGCACCAACAGCCAAAGAAGCGCCTACATTATTAAACTTCAATTTCCCACAATCTGGCAATTCTTTGGTAAAGACACCCTCACCATTACGATAAACAGTAATGGTAGAAGTATTGCCATCATACACAAAAGCCAGATGCACCCATTCGCTACCAAAAATATCATCTATTTTTGCCTCAACCCATCTTTCATCATTCTCTTTTGCTGTCTGATTGAAGATATGAACCTTGAAAAATGCCTGAGTCTCGCTATTATTATTCTCCAAGAAGATGTCGAAGTTGCCCCAGAATTTAATAGAGTTAGGGATAGAGAACAAACCTTGCGCAGAAGTATTCTTAGTGGTTCTCATCCAGAAAGCTACAGTCAAATCACCGATAGTGGGCATGTTATTTTCCAATATAGAAGGAGTCTTGGCCAAAATGTAAGCATTCTCAGCACCTTGATAGGCCATGCCAGCGATTCCGTCTTCCGCAAACTTGGCATTACCGTTATCTGCTACCAAAAATCCCCATTCACCTTTATCCCGAATGTCCTCTTCATCAAAAGGAAGATACATCTTCAAAGGGGTAGTAGGTACTTCACCTGTACTCTCAGGGTAGTCGAAAGCAGGATGATCCATATCCTGAAAACAAGACTGCATACACAATGCAAACAGGCAAGAAGCCACAGATACTATATATTTTTTCATAAGTAGTTAGTACATTTATAGATTAATAATTGGGATTTTGAACCAATACACCATTCGACTTGTCAATTTCGTCTTGCGGAATGGGCAACAAAGCATGTCTGTCTTGATAACCGGTCTTGCCTGCCGCATGAAGTACCTCTTTAGCAATACCCCAACGAACCAAGTCGTAGAAACGGTCGAACTCCATACCTAACTCAACACGTCTTTCATGACGAATGGCCTCACGCAGTTCATTCTGGTTGTTGGTCGTCACTTCCGGTAGAATTCCGATATTATTGCCACGAGCACGAGCGCGCACCATCTCCAAATAGTTACGGGCAGAAGATAAATCACCCAATTCACAAGCAGCTTCGGAAGCCATTAATACCACATCAGCATAACGTATCAGACGAATATTTACCCAATATCCTCCCTTTGTGAATTTCAAACGCATCGCCGGGTCCGTATATGCCTTCTTGTTAAAGTATTTAGCTATAACATCAGCATTCGAAATAGGTTTCTCACCATAAGGCTTGTTAGCAGGTATGGACTCTGGATCGTCCTTGCCGTTGCGTATAAAATAAAGCAAAGTTTCGTCTTTTCTCGGATCTCCCTCTTCAAAAGCATCTGCCAATTCTTGAGTAGCGGTGTGTTGCCCCCAACCGAGATTCCACTCGCCTGCGCCACGTACACCCTGAACGGAAGCAAACTGGCTTCCTATGTCATTAGAACCTGGTTGTGATTCTGTTGCCGTACATTGCAATTCAAAAACAGATTCACTACAGTTTTCACCTTTTTCTCGGAATATGTCTTCATAAGGTGTTTTCAGATTATATAAACCGGAGTTAATCACTTCTTCAGCGGCAGCCTTCATATTCCCCCAGTCATTACGCATCATGTATGTGCGTGCATGAAGAGAACGAGCAGCTCCCCAAGTGAGACGACCTACATAAAGTTGCTCCCACGTTCTGGGCAGACTGTTTTCGGCTTCCGTAAGGTCAGAATCTATTAATTCATATATCTTTGCCACAGAAGACTTTGGAACATTTGCCTCAGCTGCATCATAAACTTTAAAGTCAATCAAAGGCACTTCACCAAAAGCGCGTACAAGGTTGAAATAACAGAAAGCACGTACAAACAAAGCTTCCCCCTTATTGACGAGGTCACCTTCTGTCAATGACGGATTTTGGCTCATCTCATCAAGCAAATCATTTACCTTATGTATCAAAGAATAGTTATCATTCCAATAACTCTTAATCATCCCATTACTTGCCAAATATTCAAAGTCATCGAACATCTTGCCGGTAGCAGCTCCATCGGACAATGTACTTCCTTTCTCTGCGTCCTCAGAACGCATACCGTGGATTGCCAATGCAGTATTGCCGCTTGTCAAATGAAAACCGCGCAACTTGGCATACATATTAAAAACCTGTGTTTCATAAGTACCACCAGTCAAATCATCCTCTGTCTGTTGTCCAAGCGGTTTTCTATCAAACATATCCTCACACGAAGTTAGTGCAAAGCTTACTGCTAAAAATGCTATATAATAAAATATCTTCTTCATAGTCTGTCTCTATATAATTTTAGAAAGTCAAATTAAAACCAATCGTATAAACTGTAGGCATAGGATAGCCTCCACCATCAATACCAAACGAAATAGCACTTCCGCCCACTTCCGGAGTATATCCTCCATTACGGCTCCAGGTCTTGGGATTCTGCACATTGGTATAAAGACGCAGTGACTGTACCTTGATACGATTCAACAGTCGTTTGTCAAAGTTATACCCCAATTCGATATTACGGATTCTGAAGAAACTGCCATCTTCGATGAAATACGTGGAAGCCTCCTGATTTATTTTGTGTGAAGGGTCGAGCAAGGGCTCCCAATTGGAAGTGCCCTCTCCATGCCAACGATTCAATTGCTCTGTGCGATAATTCAGTTGTGCATAGCTACTGCTTCCCCAATTACGGTAAATTTCATTTCCATAAACACCCATCATGTCAACAGTCAGGTCCAGATTCTTCCATCCCAAATTAACATTAAAACCGTAAGTAAAATCAGGAGTTGGATTACCTATCATTGTACGGTCATTATCAGTAATTTTGCCATTACCGTCAACATCAGCAAATTTCAAGTCACCCGGTGTTACCGAGCCAACCGAGTTAATCGGAGAGAAACGGATGTCGTCTTCGTTCTGATATACACCCTCAACCTTGTAACCATAGAAATAGCCAATCGGATAACCTTCGGAAACACGTGAGGGACCACTGATAATATTATAGTCTTTGTTTACCAGTGAAAGCACCTTGTTATCAATAGTGCTCAAATTAGCACCTAATCCATATCTCCAATCTTCCCCAATCTTGTCGTTCCAAGAAGCACTAAGTTCAAAACCGCGATTGCGAATCTCACCCACATTCTGTAATCCGGGAACAGTACCTGCAATACCCGGAATGGAAGTCAACATATCTTTTGTTGTTTTGTTATAATAAACCGGAGAAAGCTGCAAACGATCATTGAACATATGCATGTCAAAACCTACTTCCCATGAATAATTACGTTCCCATCCCAAAGTAGGTGAAATCAGTTTGTTGGGGCCTTTACCCGCAATGATATTGTCACCGAACACAGCTGAACCCGAACTAACAATGGTGGCATATGCCGGATAACTGGAACCAGTATTCTGGCTACCCAACACACCCCAAGAGCCTTTCAACTTCAAGAAGTTAATTACATTCTGGTTCTGCATAAACTTCTCTTCGGTCATTACCCAACCGGCACCGAAAGAGTAAAAGTTGTCCCAAGTATTACCTGTCTTATAGAAAACAGATGAACCGTCCCTACGGAAAGAAGCATTAAGTAAATAACGATTCTTGTAGTTATACAATACTCTGAACAAATAAGACATGGTAAATCTGTCACTCTGAGAACCGCCATTAGTTGCCGTAGATACATCGTCGATGGTAGAGAGCCACCATCTGTCCGGGTCGTCGCCCACCAAAATGCCGTAGCCCGCAAGCTGGCTGCGTCCACCACTCAAACTGGAAGACTCATTGTAATTGGTTGTAAGACCGGCAGTCAATGTCAATCCATGATTGCCAAACTGTCCGAGATAAGTCAACACATAGTCAGACTGTGCAGCAAGAGAGGTAGACTTGCTTTGGTTCACACTTTCTCTTTCAGTCAACCGTTCTTTCCCCCCCTCCACATCGGGATTATAAACATAAATCAGCGGAGAATATGAACGTCCCTGACTGGAAGCATAGTCCATAGAGAAAGTTGCTTTGAACGTAAGGTTCTTCAGAATATCTATCTCTCCGAACACATTACCTGCCACGCGATAGTTTTCAGACTTGTTGTGAGCACCGCGCAGCTCTGTTTCAATAAGAGGATTCCACACTTGTGCACGCTGGAAGTCGGGCAGCGTATGTATCAGTCCCGATTCAAGGTCATGAGTAGGAGCAATAGGAGCAGCCTTCAAAGCACCATCCACACCCTTTGCATCAGGATACTTGGCACGAACTCCATTAAGCTGGAAACCAAAACGCAGGAAATCGGTTACGCTATATTCACTGTTCAAGTTTACGGTAAACTTATTGAGCTTTTCCGTTTTAATGGAACCTTCTTCCATGACGTAACCCAAACCCAAATAAAACTTACTCTTATCCGTTGCACCCGTAATGCTCACATTGTTATTGGTCAGAAAACCTGTCTGGAATATCTCATTCTGCCAATCAGTATTACCAGTCCATTGAGTATAATCATAAGGGTCGCTTCCTTGAGATATCAACTGCCCGTTGTACAGCATCTTAAACTCTTCGGCATTCGTCACACCTACACGGTCATAAATAACCTTCCAACCCACTGAAGAGTTGATGTTGACCATCGTCTTCCCTATTTTTGCCCTTTTAGTAGTAATGATGATTACACCATTGGCACCACGCACACCGAAAATAGCCAAAGAAGAAGGGTCTTTCAAGATTTCCATAGATTCAATATCCGCAGTGTTCAGATAATTGATATTGTCCGTGAACAGTCCATCTACCACATAAAGGGGTTTGAAACCGTTAATGGAGTTCGTACCGCGAACACGGATTTCAGGGTCTTGTCCTGCACGACCCGTATTCACCACCTGTACACCGGCAACCTTACCCTGTATGGATGCCAGTGGATTGGTAGAAGGCTTAGAGGCAATCTCGTCCGCTTTCACAGTAACGATAGAACCGGTCAAGTCGCGTTTCTTGGCACTACCATAACCAACTACAACCACCTCATCAATGAGCTGGCTGTCCTCTTCCATCTTCACATTGATAGTTGAACGCCCATTTACGGCAATCTCCTGCTCACGCATACCTATATAACTAAAAATCAAGGTAGCATTAGATGCCACATCAACAATCTGATATTTACCATTTATATCAGTAATACTACCTTTACTCTCCTGCCCTTTTACACGAACAGAAGCACCGATAACAGTTTCGCCTGTCTTGTCCGTAACGACACCCGAAATCGTAATTTTGTTCTGTGCCATCGAAGTAATGGCAAACAATAACATCACACATGTAATTAGTAGATTTTTCTTCATTTTGTATTGATTTAAAATTCTTTTGCAAACATACCGGAGAAGTTGATATATGTCAAAAAACAAGCTACCACAAGAGTACCACAGTTCACCGGAGGGGTACATCATTACTACTACTGTATAACATAAACGACAGATTATAAGGAATATAAAAGTACAATAAATATTTAGGTACTATTCATATATATAGAGCAAGAAGATAGAAAAGCAAAGGGGGCTTTTATCCTATTCTGAAGTTTTTTATCCCATATTCAAGAACGTCATACCTTTCACTGCCTCAAAGCCGACCATAAGATTTCCATAACCGATTGCCATTATACGATAGATTATATACCAAGCAAATACTGCAAAACGTTTGCAGTGAAGATGTAGACAATATGCAGCAACAATGCCATCTCAACGCAGTGGCTCGAATGCTGCATATT
>OLZU01001107.1_pt1 | contig 13520 bp, 6 predicted proteins | sample 1674101 | NCBI WGS metagenome assembly OLZU01 (sample SAMEA103958143, study PRJEB25191) | human gut metagenome | biome: human-associated habitat [ENVO:00009003]; feature: intestine environment [ENVO:2100002]; material: feces | place: Germany | collected 2013/2015
TTTCATCTGCGGACCACGTGTCGCATAGTCATCAAATAGCGTTTCAGGTTCCGGAAAATCCACATCCTCAAATAAATGCATATTGGGAAAGTCAGGCATCCAATTACGATGAGGTGCCTTGTGATTTACAAGGACACAGAAAGGCTTCTCATCGGAAATGTTTTTCTCCAACCACTCTATGGCATGATCGGTTATCAACGTGGTAGCATATCCTTTTTCTTTTATATATTCTCCGTTTGTATCAGGACGACGGAACTTGGGATTATAGTATTCACCCTGATCAAAAAGAATGTCATAATGGTCAAACCCCTTCGGCTCAACATTCAAATGCCACTTTCCAAAGACTGAAGTTACATATCCTTCTTTTTGTAGCAGCTCGGTAAACCATTGTTTCTGTGGATTCAAACAGCACCCCAACCTCGTCTGTCCGTGCTGATGACTATACAAGCCCGTTAAAAGGGTCGCCCGGCTTGGAGCTGAAATGGAATTCTCTACAAAAGATTGCGTAAAAAGCATGCCATTCCCAGCCAAACGATCAATGTTAGGTGTCGGAGCCAACTTTGAAATAGGATGTCCGTAAGCACTTATGGTCTGGAAAGCATGGTCATCCGTAAAAATACAAACAATATTCAACGGTTTATTGGGCACTTTCTGGGCCCAAATAGGTTGTACTGCCGATAATATCGGCAGTACAACCATAGAAGTGGAAAACAGATTATTTTTCATAACATATTTCTCAGTGAGTCAATTCCTCATTAGGTGAAGCTCCCAAACCTAAAACCAATTTTCCTCCTTTTACGACCTCACTAAAGGGCAATTGTACAGTATCTTGCGGACGGTTGTTCAAAGATATATCCTGCAAATAACAATCACCTACCGCCTGCTTCTTAGCTTCGATTACAAATTTCTCTCCCGGATAATAATCTTTATTCAAACGGACAGTGACTTTGTCAAACAAAGGGGCACCTATCTGGAATTTCGGATCAATCTCCGTCAATCCCTTTACATCAAATAAGCCCAATGCAGACATTACGTACCAAGCCCCCAATTGTCCTTGATCCTCATCCTGTCCATAACCATAGCCATGTATACCTTCGAGGCCATAGAACTCATCCAAAATAGCACGTACCCACTTTTGAGACAGATATGGTTTACCCGAAAAGTTAAACAACCAAGAAATATGCAAATTAGGCTGATTACCATGATTATACACCGTCTTCAATCCGGCGAACGCATCCACTTCTTTCCCACCTCCAAAAATATTTTTCTGTGAAAGCAAAAAGATACTATCCAGACGATTATTAAACGTTTCTTGCCCTACCAAATCTACCAATTCGTCTATCTGGTGAGGAACATAAAATGTATATTGCACGGCATTTCCTTCTTGAAATCCCTTCCAAGGAGCCAATGGATTAAAATCTTCCAGAAAATTTCCTTTAGTATCCTTGGGACGAATCAAACGGGTCTCCGGATCATAAAGATTCTTCCAGCCATTCGACAAATTAGAGAGTAACTTATAGTCATCCTCTTTACCCAAATGTTTGGCAAATTGGGACACAGCAAAACTACTGAAACTGTATTCCATTGTATGTGAAGCACCAAACCCAGATCCTTCCTCACGAGTCACCATATCAAACCGTTTTTCATAAGGAGAATATCCACGTTCCACAAACTGACGTACATCCATCTTACCTGCACCTTCAAGTCTTCCACGCCATTCCACTTCATTCTTCAAAGCAGCTTCATATCCCTGCTGTACGTCAAAATCACGAATACCGCAATTATATGCAGCAGCAATAGCCAAGCTAGTAAAATTCGTCCCTACTCCAGACACATATTTACTGCATGCGATGCCATCACCCAACCAACCAGCATCCTGATAAACCAACAACTGACTTTTTATCCAATCAGAATAATATTCGGGATAAGCCAATGACCATAATTGCGTCAGATTCCAGAAACCACCCCAAATGGCATCCGTATTATAATGCTGATGTACCGGATTACCTTCTTCATCAAGAGCAATACGACCGACCGTTCCATTATTTTTAGGATAATATCCATTTGCATCACTAGCCAATCCACGCCCCAAAAGCGCATGGAACAATCCGGTGTAAAACTTCACTTTATCAGTTTCCTTCCCTCCTTCCACATAAATCCTGCTCAGAGATTCATTCCACACATCTGTTGCATTCTTCTTGGCTTGGTCAAAGGTAACATCCGCAGCCTCGGTTTCCCGGTTGAAACGAGCATTCTCTATGGAAGTATAGGATAGGCCCACTTTGACTTCCACAGCCTCTTGTTCTTCTGTAGAGAATGTCATGTAAAGACCCGCGCCTGGTCCTTTTTCCTGATGTTTACCCGGATTAACCACATCTTTTACAAAAGTACCTACCTGAACCGGCTTCTTATTAAGAACAGCCGAGAAATACATACGTACATCTGCCCCTTTCTGATAAATATTAACATATACGGGGGAAGTGATTACATAACCTTCCACCCGGCCATCTTCAAAATATTGTACTTCGGCATCTTTCACCTCACCACTTTCTCCTTGCTTGTTACCTATATCGAAGATAAGGTTTGCCAGTTCTGTTTTGGGATAGGTATAACGATGAAATCCCACTCGTTTCATAGCAGTCAATTCAGCCTTTACTCCATAGTCCTTCAACAAAACAGAATAGTACCCGGGAGCTGCCACTTCATCTTTCTTATCGAAACGTGAACGATAACCGCCATCCGGATTTTCCAACTCACCCGGTACTGTCTGCAATTCTCCGACAGTCGGTGCAAATACGACACCGCCTACCTGGAACTCGTGAAAATTGGCAAAGCCTTCGATGGAAGTATGACGAAAATCATACCCCACTGCTTGCCAACCACCGGGATTTCCCAAATGCGCATCGGTAGAAGGAGCCAGTTTTGCCATGCCAAACGGAATAGCAGCCGGTGTATAAAAGAACCAACGACAATGCGCAGTTCCAATGTTTGGGTCTACATAGTCCACCAAAGCTTTAGTGCTTGAAGTACTTGTTGAACACCCCATAATGATACTCATACATATCACCAAAAAACAAAGTCGTTTCATGATATTAATTTATTAAGACGGTAGACACTAACATTATTTATTTTCCGAGCATGGAGCAATCCCCCATGACTTATTCGGTTTATCACCCATTTCCAGTATCAATTCTCCACCTTTTAGCAATTCTGCAGCGGGGAAGTAGAAACGTTCCAACTTCTCACCATTCAGAGTGGCACTCTGAACGTACTTATTTTTTCTGGATACATTTTTAGCCTCAATTGTAAATGTTTCACCACGATTATAGCGTTTGCCCAAATCAATAACCACTTTCTCATACAATGGACTGGCAATTTCATAAATAGGTTCGACACTGCAACCGCCATCAGTCTGAAACAGTCCCAAAGCCGCCATCACAAACCAAGCACTCATCTGGCCCTGATCTTCGTCACCCAAATAGGCATTGGCAACGCCACAACCATAATATCTATCAATAATGGAACGGGACCATTTTTGTGTCAGCCAAGGTTTATTGGCCCAATTGAACAAGAAAGCAAAATGCATGGACTGCTGGTTGCCCTGAACCACCGGATAATCCCAATATTGGTCATTGGGAGCATTGTATCTCCAAGGTTCACTTACTTCAAAACCCCAGTTCAGACGATCCACAAATGATTTTTCTCCCATTATGTCAATCAAGGCCGGTACATCCTGAGGCACAAAGTAGCTAAGCTGCCAAGAATTACCTTCTACATAGTGGTGATTACGTCCGGTTTGAAATGCATCAAAATCAGGGATAAAGTTACCGGCCGAATCACGCATGTGAGCATATCCATTTTCCGGATTAATAGCATTTTTCCACCAATATCCGCGATCATTGAATGTAGCATATTCCGAGAATTTACCTAATGCTTTCGCCATCTGTCCCACAGTCCAATCATCGTAAGAATACTCCAATGTATTAGAAAAACGTCCCAATTCAATAGGTACGTATTTATATTTCATATAAGACACCAAATCGCGATTACCGGCAAAACCACCTGCAACATGTGTAGCTGGAGTAGTCTGCATTTTTTTCATGGCTTCAAATGCCTTTTCCACATCATAATCACGAATACCCATCTGATAGGTAGATACCATCTGTGGAATTTCGTGTTCGGCCACCATTACCGGAATATATTCCATTCCGGCAGGACCTTTTGCCAACCACCCGTTTGCATCGTACAATGCCAACTGAGAGTTCACCCATTTGGAGCTCCATTCGGGTGTCACTAAATTCCAGAACTGATTCAAATTCCAAAAAGTATTCCAAAAAGCATCACAGCCATAAATAGGCGAAGCAGGATCTTTCAATTGTTGTGTTCGCTCATACATATCAACATATTGACCGTCCACATCACTGAAAATAGTCCTTGAACAATAAGAACGATATAAATTCGTATAGAACTTTCGTTTATCTTCCTCAGTTCCTCCTTCAATTTCAATGGTGCTTAAGATTTTTCTCCATTCATTAACGGCATATTTACGGACTGCATCAAAGTTCCAGCCAAAGCCTCCAGACTCCACTTCCAAATTCTTTCGTGCTTGTTCAATACTCACATACGATATAGCAGTCTTAAGCTGGATAATCTCACCCTCCTCCGTATCAAAATTCATAAAAGCACCGATATCATGTCTTCCCCAACAAATGCTTGAAGTAGTATCCACATACCCATTGACCCATGTTCCAAAAGATTTCATCGGTTTATCGACACGAGCAACAAAATATACTGTATAATCATTCAGCAGATTGGTTGGCTCATCATACGACGATTGGGTAGAGAAACCTTCTATTTCATAATCACTGACTTTGGATATAGAAGCCCATCTAACTTCATATGGATATTCCGAACCATTCTCCAAATCAAATAAAATACGGGAACTATCCGATTTTGGAAATGTATACCTTTGAAACCCCGTACGTGTTGTAGAAGTTAGTTCCGCTTTTATATTATAATCATCCAAAAGGACTGAATAATATGATAAAGAAGCTTTCTCATTTTTATGATTAATACGGGAGCGGTAGCCGCTATCAGGTTCGTTTTCTTCTCCCGGCTTAATTTTCAGAGGTCCGGTAACAGGCATGGTCAGTAAGCCCCCCATCGTCCAACTATGTATATGACTAAAACCTATGATCTGATTAATTTTATACTCATAACCACCTCTCCATACATTCCCCTGATTGTCCGGACTAAGCTTTACCATTCCGAATGGCATAGCTGGTCCGGGAAATTGCATCCATCTCGAATCAGAATTTCCAATCATAGGATCAACGTACTCTGTGACATCCCTTGACTGTCCCCAAAGAGAAGAGCTAAAGTATAACAAGAACAATAATATCACCTTTTTCATACTTATAAGTATATGAATTTCATATAAATACTTTACATGCCTACCGAACCTCTTTGATTAAGTTCAAATTCAGCTATCAATTAATTCCACCCCATCCCGGATTCTGTACAAAAATATCAGGATTCTTATTAACTTCATCTTGATGGAACGGCCACAAATAGTGCTTAGGTGCCTCAAATACTCTTTCCTCAACCAAGGTACGTTTAAAGAAACTATTATCACGGGCACCAATATCCATACCATGGACCGCTTTTACCTGATCGCTTATCTTCCAACGATTACAATCGAAATACCGATGAGTCTCCAAAGCTAATTCCACTTGACGTTCGCGTCTAATTTTTTGTCTCATTTCATCTTGAGACAAACCTGCCTTCAACCCTGGCAATCCCGAACGTTTACGAATCAAATTTACATATTTATAGACATCATCCACCGGACCAGAAGCCTCATTCAATGCTTCTGCATAATTGAGGTAAAGTTCCCCCAAACGGAAATAATTCCATGTCTTATTTACAAAAACTCCTCTTAAAATATCTACACCATCCTCATCCAAAAACTTACGCATCAGATAACCAGTAGTTGTATAGTCAGGTCCACCAGTACGTCCATCAGGAGCTCCCATACGGAAATCAATCTGACGTCCTCTCCAGTAAGCACCGCTATAAGTAACTGTTGCATAGAATCTCGGTTCTCTGTCTACAAACATATTAAAAGTATTTTCCGGATAATACCCCTCTGCATCTGCCTCTTCCGTAAACCCTTCTTCAGAATATCCTGATTCAGAATTAATTATTGGACTACCATCAGCATTATATCCTAAAATAGGAGTTGTACCATCTGCCATTTCATATGCATCAACAAGCTCCTGAGTAGGACATAAGCCTGACCAACCGCCTAAACTGAGCGGAGCGGCAGCACGTTCCATCTGGTCATAAATCGCCACATTCTTTGCAAAAATAATCTCCTTATTCCAGTTCTCTACAAACAAGTAACGGTAATTCTCCATTGGGTCACCTGACGGTGCATAATACAACCCATAACCCGCCTTTTCCATTTCATCTATACATGTTTTGGTATATTCGGCAGCAATCTTCCAACGTTCCGCTTCATAAGAGAGGGGGAACAAGTGATTTCCTTCTTTATCTGTAAAGTTTGCATAATCAGGATTACCATTCCACAAGGGGCTAGCCCTATAAAGTAAAGCCCTCGCCTTTAATGCCATAGCAGCAGCTTTTGTCACACGACCATATCTGTCTGCTCCTTCTTTCATTTTCAGCATACCTCCAGCCTTATCACACTCGTTAGTAATAAAATCTACACACTGATCTAACGGCATTCGTTTACACAATTCTGAAAAATCTTCATTGGGATCAAATACTTTCTCTGTAATGTGTATCGGCCCATAAATACGCAATAATTGGAAATGAAAAAATGCACGTAAGAAAGTAGCCTCTCCAATCCAACCGGCACGCTTTGACTCATCCATAGGAACCTTAGCTACATTTTCAAGAAAGATATTCGTTTTTCTAATACCCTGGTATGCCATATTGGAAATATCTTTTAAAACATTATCAGGTGTCCAGGACCCATTATTCATGAAGTAGGCAAAACAATTTGTATAAGGATAATCCAGCTCATCTGCCGCACCAACGAATGGATTGTGCCCCCAATCATTCGTGAAATTCAATTCCCAGGGCATATTCCAATAAATGGATGATAAGAATTGCTCTGCATAATTCTCTCGTGTAAACACATCATCAAGGGTCAAATCTTCATCAGGTGCTTTATCTAAGTAATCAGCACATGAAGTATTTACTCCCAATAATATCATCAACAAAGTGATGCAAACTATATTAATACGTTTCATATTCGCTCAAGTTTAATCGTTCTACTTTTTAAAAATCCACTGCAAGTCCAAAATTCACAGCCCGTTGAATAGGATACCAATTATCAGATTCCGGATCAATTGTGTGATTAATCTTATCCCATGTATAAAGGTTAGTTCCGTTTACAAACACTCTGAGATTATTGATCTTCAATTTACTTACAACTTTCTTTGGCAAAGTATAGCCAACTTCCAGATTCTTCAAACGCAAATAACTAGCATCTTTCTGCCAAACCGTCGACCGCCGCATACTTTGTACATTAAAGCCATCCGTAACCACCGGATATTTTGCTGCACCAGCAGTTTCAGGTGTCCAACGATTGTCATAAATTTCCTTGAATACATTGAAAAAGCCCATACCACTAGCAAATGGCCAGAAAGTACGATCTTCGAAGAAAGTACTCGTACGAGCAGCACCTGTAAAATAGGCACTCAAATCAAATCCCTTATATTCAATCGTACCACCAAATCCAAAAACCAATTCTGGTTCACGAGTATAACCTATTGCGCATTGGTCATTTGAATCAATAATATTATCTCCATTGATATCCTTATATTTCACATCTCCCGGTATTGGACGTCCACCCAATAAAGACTGGTCATACCAATTGTCAATATCTTCTTCTGATTCAAAAAATCCAGCAGCTACCAAACCGAACGGTTGACCGATAGGATGTCCTATCTCGGACAAATTTGAATAGAGTGGATCGGCTTTATCATTTTCAAGTACTTTACTACGAGCAAATGTTACATTCCCGCGTAATGAATAGAACAATCCGGAAGAAGTACGATCTTTAAATTCCAACAATGCATCAAAGCCTTTATTTTCTGCTTTTCCCAAATTACCCCATAAAACACTTGCAGCCAAGAAACCTGCTCCCGTTGGTACAGATTGGCGTTGCATTAAAATACCCTTTCTTTTTTCATAGAAAAAATCCATCTGTAAACTAAAACGATCTTTCCACAAACCTAAATCAAGTCCTAAATTCGTTTTAACCGCAGTTTCCCAAGTAACATTGTTGTAGCCAATCTTAGATTCAATAATACCGGGCCATCTAATTTGATCTTGTCCAAAATAGTACACTTGTTCCCAATTCTGATCCATCTTTGTCAAATACAAAAAACGATCACCACCAATTTGGTCATTACCAACTTCTCCATGTGAAAATCTTAATTTCAAATTGCTTACTAAATTATCTTTCCAAAAAGATTCTCCAGAAACTAACCATCCTAAAGATATAGCAGGGAAGAAGCCCATTCGCTTTCCTTTCGGAAAGTTCTCTGATCCATTATAGCCCGCATTAAATTCTATAAAGTATCGCTGTGCATAGTCATAAGTCGCGCGCATCGCCAAACCTTGACTTCGATAAGGTAAATTCATAATAGAAGTCCCAGCAGACAAATTATCATATTGTCGACGATTTAAAAGTAACATACCTGCAACAGAATGTTTATCGAATGTGCGTTGATAATTTACCGAAAAATCCATATAGATAGCACGATTTGAATTTTGTTCGATACTATACCCCATTGCCTTATCGTCCCGGTGTGTAATATATTGATCTTCTCCAGTTTGTTCATTCTTGCCAATATATTGCTTTATACCAAATTCCTTATATCTCAATGCTTTGTTTGCGTGATAAAAGTCAAAAGAGAAATGCCCCTTCACCGATAGTCCTTTTGTTACTAAACGAGATAAGTCCCAGGTTAAACCTGCTGTAGATTGTATAGTAGTCAAATGCTCATCAGAGTAACCCGTTTGCGTAGATTGTCCCCATGGATTAGAGCCGATATACGTAGGCAGACCACTGATACTTCCATCCGGATTCGTCACAGGAAATGCAATAGGTCCAGTATCACGTAAACCATTAAAGATACCTGCTGCACCAGCACCCGGATAATTACGGTCATCAATAATACCACCAACACCCAGCTCTACAACCAAGTCTCTAGTCAAGTTTATATCTACGTTAGAACGATAATTATATCTGGAAACTTTTGCATTCGTATTATGAGGATTACTTTTATCCGTTTTATATATACCTGTCTGCATTGAATATCCCAAATTCACGTAATACCGTACTATTTCATTACCGCCAGTTACACTCAAATTGTTTATTGTCTGATATGAATTTTTATTAAGAACCTTATCTATCCAATCCACATTCGGATATAAATAAGGATCTGAACCTGTACGGAATTTCTCCAACTCTTCATTAGACCAACGAGGAGCCTTGCCCACATTAGCCAATCCCTCGTTCATTAATGAGGCATATTCATAACCGTCAATATAATTACGCTCGGCCAAGCTGGAAAGAATAGCAGATTCTGTTCGGAACGAGACTTGAGGCTTACCTTGCTTACCTCTCTTTGTATTAATCAGAATAACGCCATTAGCACCTTTCACACCATAAACAGCAGTTGCCGAAGCATCCTTAAGTACAGACAAACTTTCGACTTCATCTGGATTTACTGAACTTATAGACCGCTCAATACCATCTACTAAAACCAAAGGTGCCTTTTCTCCCCAAGTTGCAATACCACGAATATAAATAGACGCTGCATCAAATCCTGGTTCACCAGATGTCTGTCGTGTTATAATACCTGGCATGCGACCAGAAAGCGCATTTGGTAGTGAAGTGGTTGCAGTTTGCTTAATAGCTTTAGGAGCAATGTTGGATATAGATCCTACTACACTGACCTTTTTCTGAGTACCATACCCTACCACCACAACTTCTTCCAATTGAGTATCTCCCTCTTTCATTATGATTTCCAGATTCTCTTTTCCATTAACTGGCAGTTCAAGATTTCCAAAGCCAACATAAGTAAACAACAATACACCGTCACTAGGAGCTTCTAATGTAAATTGTCCATTAGCATCAGTAATCGTACCGATAATTGTTCCTTTTACTACAACATTTACACCAGGAAGAGTAATACCAGCCTCATCCTTTACGATACCCGTAACTTTAATCCTTTGAGAAGGAGACATAAAAGCAACATTGTCAGTGTCAAAGGAAACAGATTCACCTAATACATTCAAGGGAAATGCCAAACACCCTATAAATGCATACAACTTAAAATTCCAAAGAAAACTCTTTTGAATTTCTGTTCGAACGCTTTTGTTTTTCATAATTTTAAATACCATATTTTTAGTTCAACAAAGAAGTAGATATAATAATTTACCCATACCTATTACTAAGAGCAAAAGTAGACTATAGAACAGTATTTCGATGAAACAAATGTCTCATTAAATACCATAAACATTCCCTTAAGGAGAAAAAAATAGATTTTTTTTCCTATACAGAACTAATAGGAACTTTGTTGTTTCTTATCAGAATACACAATATATTCCCATGAACGCAATAATGCATTAACATTCTGTTTATCAACCACTACCTTGATATTATGTTTACCATTGGGCAATTGATAATTCCAGAAAAGATCTAAACGACGATAACGGAAACTTGTTGGAAACTCAGCTTCCTCTACAAAATGATTATCAATATAAAGTTTTGCTTTTATAATATCATCCGGTTGACTATAGTCCCTACGAATCGCCTCACCCCTAATTACAAAACCAACCCCATCTATGTCAAAAGATAAAGTATCAATATCTGTACAGTTCAATCCTTTCTTAACCAGCGGATACACTCCTTCAAAACATTGTTCTAAACGTACAGCAGTAGGCTTTTGTATCGGTAGCATTACCTGATTGTCAAACACCGTCCCTCCATTTTTCTCTATCATTAGAAGAGCATGTCTATAACTAATAGCATATAAATCATCTAAACTCAATGAAGTATATTTAAATTTCTTGGCTTCTGCTCCTCTCAAACCTTGCATCCAATATTCCGGAATCTGACTATAGCCCAGCATCACACCTAAAATACCACCGGCAGAAGAAGGATTACAATCAGAATCTTGCCCAGCACGTGTAGATATTTCCATTGTTTTAGTAAAATCTCCATTACCATACAACAAACCAAGAACAATATAAGCTGCATTTATCTTTGCATCAATATCTAATGGTGCAAAAACTCCATCAGGACATCCAACTTCTTCCGAATAATGTTTCTGCAATTCAAACCATGTCTGTTTCCAATCATCCGGGTATTGTTTATGCCATTTTATTACATCCGAAATACATTGATAGAATGTACTTTCAATAGGTATGGTTTTCAAAGCTTCCTCCACAATATACTGAATATCATTTGATATAAAAGCCAAACTATACATCGCACCCACATATACTCCACCATACCAACCATCACCATAACACATAATATGTCCAATCTTATCGCTAATCTCAGAAGCAGAATTTGGCATACCAGGATTCATCAAGCCAGCAAAATCAGCTTCAATCTGATAATCTATATCATCCGCATGGGGATTAAACAACCAATGCCCAGACTCCTTTACCCCATGTAAAATATTGTATCTAGCAGCCTGATTAGCATGCCACAAATTATAGTCTGCCGTCGCAAATGCAATAGCAAAAGAATCAACAGGAGCGTCTAGTCCAACTCTTTCCAATACATCTACAAATGTCAAATCCATATAAATATCATCATACAAATCGGGCCAAGAATCCATTAACTCTTGTACATAGCCTTCATGCCATGGGATAGACTGATAATCTTGTATAAATGTTCCCTGATATCTGAACTCCGTATGACTGCCAAAACTAACTCCAATGGTTTGTCCTGCCCATCCTCCTTTTATTTTATCCAAAAGTTGGCTTGTAGACATGGTATTTGTAACTGACGAAGATTGTTGGTGGCAAGAAGTCATTGTTCCTCCAGCCAAAAACAAGATTAATACAATAACTAATTTTTTTCCGATTGTTTTCATAATATTATCTCATAAGTATTCTGCAAATCCAATAGCCTATAGTATTCTATTGCGCATAAATTCAATTACTTCTTTTTGATAAGGAATCGAAACTTGCGCTCCAATTCTTGTGACAGACAAAGCAGCAGCTGCTGTTGCAAACTGTACACAATCCTGTAAATCTACTCCTTCCACCCACTGAGCTACAAAAGCACCACAGAACGTGTCACCAGCTCCTGTCGTATCTACTGTATTCACTACATATGAAGGAATCTGTTTCTCCATCTCATCCGAAACAATAACCGACCCCTTTTCTCCCAATGTCAGAATTACGACTTGTCCTACTCTTCTCAATAGACTTCGAGCAATACCTATCGGTTCCGAAAAGTCCAATGACTGTCCTGCTATAAGCATAGCCTCAGTCTCGTTCAGAATAAGAATATCCACTTTCTCCAGGATATAAGAAGGTATCTGCTTGGCCGGAGCTGGGTTCAAAATGATTTTAGTGTCAACAGTATGAGCATACTCAATCAACGAAATCACCGATTCATAAGGAATCTCCAGCTGCAGCACCAATGCATCCGCTTCTTTTATAACTGGAAGAATAGTATCCATTCTTTCTCCTCGCAATAAATTATTTGCCCCTGGAGCCACAGCAATGCAATTCTCTCCATTTTCCGCAACAAAAATAAAAGCAATCCCAGTAGAGTGTCTCACACACTTCTGAATATAATCCACATCAATTCCACTATCTACAAAAGAGGTTATAAGTGTATCTGCATAGGCATCATCTCCCAGACAAGAAATAAATGAGACATGTCCTCCTGACCGGGCAGCAGCAATTGCCTGGTTAGCTCCTTTGCCTCCATATGAAAGGCAATATTCTGCATCTCCTATTGTCTCACCCGGTTCAGGCAGGTGACTGACGCGGGCAATCAAATCAACATTCGTGCTACCGACCACAACTATTTTCTTACATTTTTCCATTTCATCATTAGATATATAAATTACCATTTAAAGTCCCGCATAAATAATCAAACCGATTCCAGACAAGAACAGAATGAACATACATGTCAGTAAAGTTCTGTTTATTTTAGGACCTCCCACAAATTCTTTCCAAATAAATACGCCCCAGAATGCAGCCACCATCGTAGCACCTTGTCCCAATCCATATGAAATGGCTGCACCGGCTTTTTCCGTAGCCAACAAACTGAACAGATTGCCAATACCCCAGATTATACCACCCAATATTCCTACAGCATGCAGACGGAAACTACCAGCAAAATAATCCCCATAAGATGTAGGTGTACCGACAAAAGGACGCCTCATGGCGGCTGTATTGAAAATGAAGTTACTGGTGAAAATACCAATAGAAAAAATCACCATTGC